>Ga0228536_1002177_pt1 | contig 12874 bp, 11 predicted proteins | sample SJ1Smetagenome_FD_168611 | JGI IMG/M metagenome (GOLD analysis project Ga0228536, IMG submission 168611) | Enriched culture of PCE-dechlorinating microbial communities from Ithaca, New York, USA - SJ1.S | ecosystem: Engineered > Modeled > Simulated communities (microbial... > Unclassified... | reverse complement strand
GGAGACCATAATGCGCCATGAGTCAATGCTTTTCTGCTCCGACAGCATAGTCGGGGGGAAGCCCCATCCCAGGGCCTATGGCTCTGCGGCACGGATTCTGGGCCATTACGTGCGGGAAAGGGGGACTTTGACTCTTCCCCAGGCAGTCAGACGGATGACATCAGGTCCCGCCGCCCGTCTGGGACTCCAGGACAGGGGAATCGTCCGGGAAGGGATGAAGGCCGACCTTACTGTTTTTGACCCTGACGATGTCGGCGAAAAGGGAACTTACAAAAATCCTGTTCAATACCCTGCGGGATTTTCTCTGGTAATGGTTTCAGGTTCTATTTCCATGAATTATGGTGCACTTAAAGAAAACAGGAAGGGCAGGGCATTGAGAAAACATTGAAATATCATGCTGAAAACGAAAGGGGGATAGGATTTCTCTGAGTTTCAGGCGTGGGAAATGATGCCGTTTGAAGTGACACAAACAGCCAACAGATTGTAGGAGGGAAAATCATGCATTCTCTGTGCAGGAAAGCCGGAAGGACAGCGCTCATTCTTGTTGTGCTTGGCATTTTGCTCGGAGCAGTATCCGCAGGTGCAGCCCCTGAGCATAAATGGCGCTTTGGGGTCCCCTGGCCCCGCCCCACTCAGAACGAATATTTCAGGATTTTCTGCGATCTGGTCAAAGAGTACACAAACGGACGGATCGAGGTCCGCTACTTCCCCGACGGGCAGCTTGGTACTCACGACGAGCACTTTCATGCTGTCCAGGAGGGAAGCGTGGAGATTTCCATGTTTGCCCCCTACGTGAACCTCATCCCGGGAGGCATGCTGAACTGGATGCCGTGGACGATCTCGAACTGGGAAGAAGCAAAAATCGCCTTTGAGTCCGGAAAGGGAATTCTCTGGAAGGTAATGGAAGATGCCTATAATGAGGTCGGAATGCATATGCTCTTCCAGACATCCTTCGGAGCATACGGACTCGGCAACAGGGAACGCCCTGTCAGAAAGCCTGAAGACCTGAAGAACCTCAAGATGAGGGTTTCGGCTTCCCTTGGGCTCGTGAGAGCTCTTGAGAACATGGGGAAGGGACATGGTATGACGCTCCAGACAATTCCCTGGGGAGATCTGTATGATGCCCTTTCCAAGGGTGTCGTTGACGGATGCTGGAGCATGTGGCCGTCACTTGTGGAAGAACGCCATGGAGAAGTGCTGAAATATTACAGCGATGTGAACTTTGCATGGGACACCAACAACGTCGTCATCAACAAGGAAACGTGGGATGACCTCCCGCAGGACCTCAAGGATGCCGTGACGAAAGCGGCCCTCGAAGTCGAGGCCCGTCTGTACGAAAAACAGCAGAACATCGAACAGGATTTCAAGAAAAAGCTTCAAACAACGGGGCTTCAGCTCGTCAATCTCACCCCTGAAGAGAGAGATGTCTTCAGGGAGAGATCCAATATGCCCGCTATCTGGGATGAACTGTGCAAACCCTGGCTCGAAAAGAAGTACCCCAGAGAAAATATGACTCAGAAGATCCAGGAAGAACTTGCTAAAATCCGTGAACAGGCGGCGGTAAAATCCAAATAGGACTATTTCTGAAGAGCGGGGGGACGCCTTATCAGCGTTCCCTCTTTGTCGGCGCAAAACTGCGGTCGAGGGGAGGCGATGTTTTGAACCGTTTTATGAGGATTCTGGAAAAGTTTTTTGGATTGGTTGCAGTAATGGAAAATGTTTTGTGTACCCTGGGCCTTTTCCTCACCGTATTTCTGGCTTTTTTTCAAGTATTGAACCGGTATTGGCTCAGGTTTGAAATTATCTGGCTCAATGATCTGTCTCTCTTTATCTTCATTTTCACCATGTTTTTCGCTATTCCGCTTACGACAAGAGAAGATGGGCACACAGGCGTGGACGTCTTTGTAAAATCCGTTTTTGCCGAACGTCCGTTGGGATCAGTTGTTTTCAAGGCACTCCTGAAAATGGTAAGCATGGCTACACTGGGTGTTTTCATGATTCCCGCATGGAAATTTGCACTCAGGGCGGCAAAATACCCCCAGTACGCAACACTCGTCAGGTGGTTCAACACGAGCTGGCTTATGGAGTCTCTGTTTTTCTGCCTTGCTCTCTGCCTGCTCCATATAGCCTATGAATTTCTTCTTGACCTGGCAGAAATTCAAAGACTCCGCAGAACCGTGGAAAGGGGGTAACCTATATGTCCATCGGGGTAATAGTTACGATAGTTGTTTTCTTTGCCGGCATTTTTTTCGGACTCCCCCTGGGCTGGGGTTTTTTAACAAGTACTGCAGCAGGGCTATTCGCACTTGATGAACCCCTTGCCTATATGTCAGGCACTTTCTTTCACGCCATAAACAACTACGTACTCATGGCCGTCGCTTTTTTCATCTTTGCCGGAAGCCTTATTTCCTACGCCGGGCTCGCAGACCGCATCGTTCGTTTCTCCTATGCCGTGGTGGGAAGGATCAAGGGAGGCATGATCGTCGTAGGCATTGTGGCAACAGTCATTATGAGTGCACTGACGGGTTCTTCGCTGCCAACCATTTCAGCTCTCATTCCCCTTCTTGTTCCACGGGTCGAAAAATACGGATACAGGAAGGTTTATACGACAGCGGTACTCTGTTCCAGCAGCTTCCTGGGGTACCTCATCCCTCCCAGTGTCCCCGCGATGATCTACTGCCTTGTAGCGCAGCAGTCCATTGCGGCCCTGTTCCTTGCCACAGTCATTCCCGGCCTGTTGCTCGCGTTCGGATACGGGGTGCTGAATTATTTTATCTGTGACAGGTACATGGATCCTGCAATAGAAATCCCTGTGGACCTGATAACCCCCGGCTCAAGGGTAAAAGAGCTGAAAGCCGCGACATGGGCGGCAGTTCCTGCCCTTGGTGCTCCCGTTGTGATCCTTGTAGGAATTTACGGGGGCATATTCACTCCCAACGAGGCAGGTGCAGTGGCCGTAGTGTATTGCCTCATGGTCGGTTTTTTCATTTATAGACAGCTCAGCCTGGAAAACCTTCGGAAAGCCGTTATGAGTACACTGGTGAGCATCGGGATGATCGGGCTGCTCATTGCCGCAGGGACAGTATTCACAAGATTCCTTATACGTGAGGGCGCGGCACAGGTTCTCGCTGAAAGCATCCTCGGTCTTTTCGACAGCAAGGTAATGATCCTGCTCTCGCTGAACGTGTTCCTTCTTATACTGGGCATGTTTATTGACGGAATTCCCATTCTCATCCTGGCAGTTCCCATGGTCCTTCCCCTAATTGCGGAGCTGAACATGAACCTGGTCCACCTGGGGTCGATGATCATCGTGAATGTAGGCCTGGGAGTCATCACTCCTCCCTATGCAATTTCGATTTTCGTCGGTTCCCGGCTGTCAGGAGTTCCTTATGGAGAGCTTGTGAAGCCTATGATGTTATTCCTTTTCATCGTGGGAATTCCCGTACTTCTTCTGACCACCTACATTCCTGCGCTATCCTGCTGGCTCCCGACCCTGCTGCTGGGAGAACAGATCGTCGGTCCCTGGTAGTAAAAGTTTTTCACGGTACCCTCTCCGGGAAAGCAACATGGAAATGATACTGATTTTTCAATGAGAGTCAGCGATGTCAAGAATTCCGGGAGCCCGTTTCGGGCTCCCGGGCTTTTTCTTGCCTCCCTGAATCAGGGTTTCACGAAATTCCAGCTTGCATGGACGCCTGAGTGGCCGCCAGGCACCCCCGGTACAAAGTTTTTCCCCGGCACTGACCAGGAACCGGAAAAAATACTGCCGTCCGTTTTTCCTTCATATTCACGCTCACCCACCTGCATGGCCCACCCGAAGGGCACGTTTATAAGACCGCCGTGCCATATTTCAGTCCCGGACTCCTTGACGGGTGTGGAGATGCTGAAATCAAAGGAGTACGTTCCCTTTTCGGGATCATGGATCAGCAGGCAATGTATTCTTTCCCGCTTCAGCGCACCGGAATCGCCGGCAGTCCTGTCAATGGTCCCGACTCCCGGTTGATCGTGGACCCTGATCTCGCAATGTTCCCTGTATGAATAGGAGTATGTCCCCGATGCGTCCTCCAGCTTGTAGTAATCCCTTCCCTGGTAGGTATTGGAATACTTGAGTGTTATGTGCAGTGCGGCGTTCTCCGTCAATGTGCCGTTGGAGGTGGATGTTCCGGTCGCATTGGAACTCTCCACGGACCATGGATGATTTTTCCGGTAAAAAACAGTCCCGGAGAACTTCGCCCCCCTGACCTGGATTTTCAGGGTATTGAACGTGCTGGACTTCCGGTCCGTCGAGGCAAAGACCAGGATAATTTTTTTGAAGTCGAGAGGGCTCTTCTCTTCGCGGTTCACCTCGAACTCCATCTTTTCTTTCCCCGTCAGGTCAAGAGGAGGCAGTTTTTCTCCGTCATCGATCACGGCCTGGACCGAAATGGTGTCAGGGTTCTTCAGAAAATCGGAGAGGCCGAGCCGCACAAAGGCAGGGTCAAAAAGATCGTTGTCGATTCGAACGTATTTCGCAGACAGGGGCGGAAGGGCTATTTCCACGGTCTGTTCCCCCGGCTCGTGAAGCAGCCAGAATTCCTCCCGGTGAAGGGGTTCGATCTCAAGGTTTTCGCTCTTCGGGTAAATCCCGTCGAAGGGAGGCAGATCCATGGTCACAAGGGCGAATTTCCGGAAGTACTCGTCAAACTTTCCCTTGAGGGCGTGGTTCACAGACCGGAGAGACTGGAAGTCGTCATCTGCTCCCGCGGCCTGCCATATTTCTCCCACTATTTTGTCCGCGTCTCTCCCCCGGGACGTGAAGGCATGCTTCGTGAGAAAGAAGGGGAAAAGATACGCCCCGTACGGTGCGTCCCCGTCAGAACCAGTGAGCGTTTCCATCCTGTTGCTGTCCCGGGCAAAAAGGGCGGGCAAATATTCCTGCTCCGTATTCCAGCCGCTTCCTATGAAGTCCTCGGCCCAGACTGCCGTTCCCTCCGACAGCCACTTCTCCTCAAAGACGGAATGCGCGTTCTGGAATGCGTGGAAAAGCTCATGGGCCAGGGTCGAAGCAAGCAGATCCCCTTCCAGCCTATTGTTGATCATGATCATCGACGGCGAGACCTTCTTTCCCGGGGACGTGGCCCGGCAGATGCCGCAGACGCTGCCGTAGGCGCTTGACAGGCGGACCAGAAAAATGTCCAGCCTGTCGTCAGGATTCTTCCTGTTTTCTGCAGACCCTCCATCCCCTGGAGGGTCTTTTCCCATGAGCCTCTTGAACCTGCTGTACATATCGTGAGAATCCAGAATGTCCCTTGCCCTGCGGGCCTTCGCGGCATTTTTGCGCCCTGACCACACGGTGATCGGCGCCCTGCTGCATTTGGCCGAATAGGTATATCCGGAGGGGCGTTCTACCGCCTCTGCCGGACTTGCTGAAAAACTCCCGCCGACCTCTTCATCATCCCCGTCGCCTTCGAACACGCTCCCGGGTTCCCCGGGCCGAAGAAGGTACGGTTCCAGCCGTTCCAGCGTCTCCTTATCCAACGATCCGGAATCCCTTGAAAACCTGGTGAATACAGGCGTTCCGCACCGAATCGGCGTCGAACTTCGATAGGCTTCCGGAAGCTTCACCGGTTCGAAAAGGGCCTCCATCCGATGGGGCCATGCCTCGTCCTGCGTCAGGATCTTTTTTTCCTCCGCTTCGTCAATGAGGGCGACAGAATCAGGACCCGAAACGAAAAAGGAAAAAACATGCTCCTTACCCTCCTTCTCTGCCCTTACCCTCGCTTCGTACCGCGTTCTCCCGGCAAAACCTGCCGATGAGATCAGCCTCACCCTGCGGTTTCCGTTCTCCCACATCTGCCGCCATCCGCCGGGATCCGGGGAAATTGAAAAGGAAAATTCCTCCGGTTCTGCACGGCCCGAAAACTCCACTATGACCTGAAAATCCTGTCTTACGAGCATTTCTTCTTCCCCGGGGAAGGTACGCATCACGGAAATTTCCTGCCCGCCGGCATAGAGTTCCACCGGCCGGAAAAGCAGGACAGCCGTACACGCAAGGATCAGCATCTTCCACGTTCTCTTCCTCAATTGGGACATGATCATCACCTCCCTGGTGAATGGAATATCTTTCCCTCTGTATAATTGTAGTATATTTCTGTTTTTACGCAATTTATATTCTTATTCAAATCCACCCCTTTCCACCCTGCAGTACAGACGGCATTTTTTACCTAAAGGACTCTTTCATGCTACCCCCTTGACAGGAAAAACATTTAACAATAAAGTATCTATGCAATCACTTAATTAAAGGAGACATCATGACCAGTCCAGAAAGCCTGGCCGGAATGTTCAAAATTCTTTCCGTGGGTACACGGCTCCGGATACTGAATCTTCTCAAGGAGCGTCCCATGTGCGTCAACGCCCTCGCATGCAGCCTGAAAATGACCGCCGCAGCCGTTTCGCAGCACCTGAGGATTCTGCGGGAGGCGGAACTGGTAACACCGGAACGGAGGGGCTATTTCATCCATTACCGGCTGAATGCAGAGAAACTGGAAGAGATGGTCCGTGAAACACAGACTTTTCTCGGGAGAGGTGGAGAATGACGGACGCAGTGAACGTCAGCGGGCTGAAAAAACGCTTCGGTGAAGTGGAGGCGGTGGCGGATATTTCCTTTTCCGTCCGGCCGGGGGAACTTTTCGGTTTTCTCGGCCCCAACGATGCGGGGAAAACGACCACGATCAACATGCTCACCGGGCTTGCCCGGCCTGATTCGGGAACATTCAGCATAGGCGGCATAGACTGCATTGAGAACCCCAGGGGAGCACAGCACCTCATCGGAGTTGTTCCCGACGAGAGCAATCTGTATCCCGAACTGAGCGGCTTCGACAACCTGAGTTTCTGCGGGGCTCTCTACGGAATGCGAAAAACGGACCGGGAGGCCCGGGCCCGGGAACTCCTGGATTCCTTCGGCCTCGCCGGTGTGGGCGCCAGAAAGTTCGGAGGTTACTCCAAGGGAATGAAGCGGAAGCTCACCATAGCGGCCGGCATCATGCACAGCCCGGGCATCCTTTTCCTCGACGAACCCACCACAGGGATCGACGTGGCAAATGCCCGACAGGTCAGGGCACTCATACAGGACCTCCATGACATGGGTACGACCATATTCCTGACCACACACTATATCGAGGAGGCTGAACGTCTCTGCGGCCGCATCGCCTTCATCGTCTCCGGGCGCATCGTCCGGACCGACACGGTGGAAAACCTCCTTCAGCCTGTCAGGAACAGGCACGTCGTCCATCTTACCTGCGAAAACCTGCCCGAAGGCATCCGGGAAGGCCTGGCTTCTTCATTCCAGGGACTTGCATTCACTCTTCCCGAAAAATCCATGATCCGGGCGGAGGCGGACTCCCCCGTACCTGTCGGACCGGTGGTCCGCTTTCTTGAAGAGGCCGGCGCCGTAGTCCTCGAGGCGAGGAGGATTCGGCCCTCCCTGGAGGACGTGTTCGTCGAGGTCACCGGAATCGAGGCACATGCCATGCAGTCGGAGAAAAGGAATGGCGGCGGCAGATGAATACCCTGACGGCATTCTGGAACATCTTCGTAAAGGACATGCGGACCTATTACCTGAAGCCGCCCAATGTGAGCTGGGGAATCATCTTTCCCCTTGCGTGGACGGGAATGTTCTTCATCAGGTCGGGAAGTGGCCTCGAAAGCATTCCGGCCCTTCTCCCCGGCCTCGTGGCCATTTCGATCCTTTTCGGGACTACCTCCATGCTTTCGGTCACCGTAACGTTCGAAAAGAAAAACCGGTCCTTCGAGCGTCTTCTCCTGGCCCCCATTTCCCTGAACGTCCTCATGCTCGCCAAAACGGGAGGCGCCATCGTCTTCGGGGTGATCAACGCCTTTATCCCGGTGATCATGGCTGTCTTTTTCGCCGATGTCTCCGGGGTTTCATGGACCGTTTTTCTCGCCGCCGTTTTCTTCATTGCCGTGGCGTCCACTTTCCTGGGACTGTTCATCGCCGTCTCCGTCAGCGAGGTCTTCGAGGCCCAGACGTTTTCAAACTTTTTCCGGTTTCCCATGATCTTCCTGTGCGGTCTTTTCTTCCCGATCAGCAGGCTCCCGTGGCTCCTCAGGCCGATCTCCTACTGCCTTCCCCTGACCTACGGGGCCGATCTGCTTCACGGCGCCATAGGGCGCGGCAACACCATGCCTTTCCTGCTGGATCTCGGGCTGCTGGTCCTCTTCTGCGCCGCGCTTTTCGCGGCCAGTCTCTGGAACATCAAAAGGAAATGGATCGCGTGATCGTCCGGTTAAATTCTTCAGCACGCCTACCACACGGTAAGGCAGCTGCCCGATGGCAAGAAATACCCGGGGAAGGAGGGGTACAGTGAGTGTTTTTGACAACGACGCTTCCACATACGACCAGTGGTATACAACTCCTCTGGGAAAACACGCCGACGAGGTCGAAACCAGATTTGCCATGCACCTGCTCAAACCGTTCCCTGGAATGAGAATTCTTGACGTCGGGTGCGGTACGGGCAATTTCAGCCTCAAGCTGGCGCGGCTCGGGTGCAGTGTCACCGGTATCGACATCTCGGAAAAGATGCTCACCTTCGCAAGAGAAAAGGCACAAAAGGAACAGCTTCCCGTGGAATTTATGCCTATGGATGCATCTGACCTTGAATTCCCCGAAGAGGCTTTTGACGCCGTCGTCTCCATCGTTGTCCTGGAATTTATGCAAAACCAGCAAAAGACCCTGGACGAAATGTTTCGGGTCCTCAAAAAAGGGGGAAAACTCCTCGTGGGGACCATCAACAGGGAAAGCGATTGGGGGGAAATGTATCTCCGCCTTGCGGAGAAAAAGGACACCGTCTTCCGCCACGCTCGGCTCAGGACACTTGACGAACTGGAAACATTTCGGCCGTCCGATTTTGTGTCGGCGGAAGAATGCCTGTTCGTCCCTCCGGATGCCGGAGAAAGCGAGTTAAGCAAGGACGGCGAGAAGAAAAGATACCGGAAAGGGAGAGGAGGATTCCTGTGTGCTCTGTGGAAAAAACGATGACCTGCGAACTGTCCTTCCTGCCCATCCAGGCTGAAGACTACAGCGCACAGGTAAAAAAAGTCCTTGCAATGATCAAAAACAGCGGATTGGAGCATATCGTCGGCGACATGTCCACCACCGTCAAGGGCGATCCACAAGCTGTCTGGAGCCTTGTCGAGGCAATCTACGACTTCATGTTTACCCAGTGTAGATTCGTCCTTGACATTAGGGTCTCCAACATCTGCGGGCGGAGCTGAAAGCCCCCCACTAACGGCAAAAACCGGAAACGGGAGTCCCCCCAACGCGTGGGACTCCCGTTATTTTACCAATACCATCTGCCCCGGGAGAACCAGCTTCTCCGGCCTCTGCCAAAGCCTCCCCAGGGCATTCTGCCAAAAGGCATTCCGTATGGCGGATATCCGTAACCATATCCCCACGGTCTTCCGGCAATTCCTGACCCAAGTCCACAGGGTCCCATTCCCCAACCGGTCATAGGCCCCATACTACGCGGTCCTGTTCCGTTCCGTGCAGGCATAGAACGCCTCCTCCTATTATGATATTGATTATCAATTGCATAATATGCTCCTTTTTCTAGTATGTCAAGAGGAAAAACCAGTTTCTAAAAAGACACCTGGTCCCGACAGGTTACTCTTCATCTCCATAAAAAGACACTAAGCGAAGGAAGATTCAGCAATGAATACAGGCGTGTTGATCCTGGGAGGGCTTTCGGGCATCACGGAAGGCGTCATTATCCTGACCAGAAAACCATCCTGGTCCGAAGGGAAGGAACAGTACTGATCCCATGCGGTATTCCCTATATCTACGGAACTTTCGGCGGCCCCCAGAACAAAGTCGTCCGGGACGGCCGGGAACTGAAAGCCGATATGGCCATCCTCGGAATAGGCTCCGTTCCCAATGCGAGCCTCGCAAAAGATGCAGGGATAGAACTCGGATTCAGAATCTCCATCAAAGTGAACAACTACATGAGGACATGGACGGATCCGGACATATTCGCCTGCGGAGACTGCGCCGAAAAACGGTCCTTTTTCACGGGTCTCCCCATCGGGGTAATGCTCGCACCGATCGCCACATCTGAAGCCCGCATTGCCGGGGCGAATCTTTTCTCCCCCTGACACTCACCCTGCACTCACTTCCTCGCCCATTGCATACCCCATCGTCAACACCGCCTGCAGAGCATCGCTGCCCATAAGGCAGCAGGGCAGGACAAAACTGGAAGAGATCTGCATTTGGGTGTTATAATCCAAAGGTACGGTGTAAAAGTACAGAGAATAGAATATATTTTTCTAACACCTGCAGTTCCGAAAATACGAAAAAACCAGGAGAAGGGGGCAATCCGATGTATTGTTTTCAGTGCCAGGAAACAGCGAAAAATCAGGGATGCACAGTAAAGGGCGTGTGCGGCAAACCCGGGGAAACAGCCGATCTTCAGGATCTTTTGATTTATGTCTGCAAAGGGATCGCCGTCTATGGGAACAAGCTGAGAGAGCAGGGCACGGTCGACAGGGAAGCAGGCAGGTTCATCTGCAAGGCCCTTTTCGTCACAATCACCAACGCGGCATGGGATGACGACTCCATCATTGAATGGATCCGCAAGGGACTGAAGGTCAGGGAGGCAGTCGCCGCAAGGGCCGGCACCATGCCCGGAACGCTTCCGGACTGCGCCGTGTGGACCGCCGACAGCAAAGAAGAAATCATGGCGAAGGCAAAGTCCGAAGAAGTCCGCATCACCGCAGCACGGAACGAGGACGTCCGTTCCCTCAGGGAACTCGTCATCATCGGCACCAAGGGCATCGCCGCCTATGCTGAGCATGCGGAGGTCCTCGGATACGAGAAGGACGAAGTGTACGCCTCCATCATGGAGGGGCTGGCCTCCACCACGAAAGACCTCTCCGTGGATGATATGATCGGAATGGTCATGAAGACGGGCGCCAATGCAGTCACTACAATGTCCCTTCTTGACGAGGCCAATACATCCACCTACGGCAATCCCGAGATCACCGAGGTCAACCTCGGCGTCCGGGGCAACCCCGGGATCCTTATCTCAGGCCATGACCTGAAGGATATGGAAGAACTCCTCAAGCAGACCGAGGGAACAGGCGTGGACGTGTACACCCACGGCGAAATGCTTCCGGCCAACTACTACCCCGCGTTCAAGAAGTACGGCCATTTCGTGGGGAACTACGGCGGTTCCTGGTGGCACCAGAACGAGGAGTTCGAGTCCTTCAACGGCCCCATCATCCTCACCACCAACTGCCTTGTACCGGTGAAAAAGGAAAACACGTATCTCGACAGGCTCTTTACAACAGGCGTGGTGAGCTATCCCGGTGCGAAGCATATTCCTGACAGGCCGAAGGGCGGAGCGAAAGATTTCTCTCAGCTTATCGAGACGGCGAAGAAATGCGCCGCTCCCCGGGAGGTCGAGACTGGCACGCTCGTCGGCGGTTTCGCCCACAACCAGGTCATGGCGCTCGCCGACAAGGTCGTTGAAGCGGTCAAGTCGGGAGCCATCAAAAGATTCGTCGTCATGGCCGGATGCGACGGCCGCTTCAAGTCCCGCGACTATTACACGGATGTCGCCAAAAACCTGCCGAAGGACACGGTGATCCTCACTGCAGGCTGCGCCAAGTACCGGTACAACAAGCTGGATCTCGGCAATATAGGGGGAATCCCCAGGGTGCTTGACGCAGGCCAGTGCAACGACTCCTATTCCCTTGCCGTGATCGCCCTCAAGCTCAAGGAGGCCTTCGGTCTCGACGATGTCAACAAGCTCCCAATTTCCTACGACATCGCCTGGTACGAGCAGAAGGCCGTTGCCGTACTCCTGGCCCTTCTCTCTCTGGGTGTGAAGGGCATCCGTCTCGGGCCCACCCTTCCGGGGTTCCTCTCGCCCACCGTCACCGATGTCCTGGTGAAAAACTTCGGCATCACACCGATCAGCACTGTTGAAGAAGATGTCGCCGCCATGATGGCGGGCAGGTAGCAGCTGAGGACAGTTTCAGAAAACTGCCGGTCCCGTGACGGCAGAGACTGAAATACAGAAGGGAGCCCCGGAGGCTCCCTTCTGTTACAGGTCATACTGCTGACGTACGAAGGGCATAAGTCCTATCCGCTCGAGTTTTTCCAGAGGGCAGCGGAAGGTGACCATCACAACACCCGGCGCCCGGCCGATCTCGATAGCCCCGGCGACAGTTGCCCTGTTCTTCACCTCCGGAAGAGACATGTCCAGCACTGAGGACGCTCTTTCGAGCCCGTTGTCGATGGCCTGGTTCATGTTCGCCCCGGTGCCGATGAAGCAGATAGGGGCGTCCTCCTCCATTTTCCCCACCCCCCACTTCTCCGCCAGCGACTTCAGGGCATACTTCTCCCCACAGCTCAGGGGCTTCGCAAGGTGAGGAAGGTCTTCTTCCACGGGCAGCAGGATAGGCCCGTCGATCTTCAGTCCCTTGATCACTGAAACCTGCAGTGTCACCACACCCGCCACGTCGGCTGTGTGACCCGCGATTTCCCCGTTCCCCTGGAAGGCGTGCATGTCACCCACGTAAACTCCACCGCCCGGCACCTTTACCGGGCAGATAAGCACAGCCCCGGCCCGGACAGTGTTCACGTCCATGTGACCGTCGGTGCGGCAGGAAAGTTCCTCCTTCTCTTTGGAGAACTCATGGGGAGCCCCTACCAGGAAGGCACCGAAGTCCCCGGCGTTGTGCGAGTCAGGAAATGGCAGGGACGGTGTGGTCCCAAGCTGTCCCAGGAAGGGACGCATTCGTGTCGCCACTCCCACAAGGTCCGCCGGGGCGAAGGTAAGGATGGGGTTCTGGATGGAATGCTCCGGCTTTGCGG
>Ga0228536_1002176_pt1 | contig 12908 bp, 17 predicted proteins | sample SJ1Smetagenome_FD_168611 | JGI IMG/M metagenome (GOLD analysis project Ga0228536, IMG submission 168611) | Enriched culture of PCE-dechlorinating microbial communities from Ithaca, New York, USA - SJ1.S | ecosystem: Engineered > Modeled > Simulated communities (microbial... > Unclassified... | reverse complement strand
TGGACACCGTGTACGCGCACGCCTTGCGCTTCTTCGGCAACGCGCACACGGCTGAAGACGCCACGCAGGAGGTGTTCCTCAAGGTGTACCGCAGCCTCGGGAGCTTTGACGGCAGAGCCCGGTTCAGCACCTGGCTCTATCGCGTCACGCGCAACGTCTGCCTGGACATGATCCGGGCGGGCAAGCGCACGCCGCTGCCGGTGGATCCCGTGACCCTCGAACCGCTCTCGCAGGCGGACTTCGCCGACGACGTCGTGTTCTCCGAAGCGCTCGAGACGGCTCTTCGGGCGCTTCCCCCCGAAGAGCGTGAAGCGCTCAATGCGGTCACCCTGTTCGGACTCTCGTATACCGAGGCCGGCCAGACGCTCGGCGTGCCCGACGGAACGGTGAAGTCGCGGGTGTTCCGCGCGAGACGCGCTCTCGCACGCCTCCTCCATGACGCCGAGGGAGGTGCCGCACATGGACTGCCGACGCGCGGCTGAGATCATCTCCGGTGCCCGGGACGGCCAGCAGCTTCCCGCTGCCGAGGTCGTGCAGGCGCAGCGGCACTGCGCCGAGTGTGCCGAGTGTGCGGCCCTGCTCGCGACGATGCGCCGCATGGATGACATACCCCCCGCACACGCGCCCGCGGCGCTCGTAGAGCGCATCCTCGCCGCCGCGCAAGCGGAAGCTGACGCGCGACTCGACGCCGAAGCCGTGCGGGAGCACGTGGCGCCAGCCTCGGGCATCATCACGCCGACCTCGGGCGTCATCACACCGCTTTCCGCCGCCAAGCCGCCCGCGAGGCGATCCGGGCCGGCCTGGTGGCAGCCGCGGTTCACCGCCTACGCCACCGCCGCCGTTGTCGTGCTGGTGGTAAGCGCGGCATCCACGTACACCCTGATGCAGATGACGCGGTCGATGGACGCCACCTCCACCGAAGACTCGCTGGAGACCATGTCAGCAGAGTCGTTCGCGGCTGACGAGGGCGCAAGCGACGCCGACGCGTCGGCGTCGCTTGCCGAAGGAGCCTGGGATGCCAGAGCGGCGGGCGCGATCGCTCCGGCGTACGTCGCCTGGAGCGGGTTCGCGTGGGTGCGTGCCGACGGGCCCACGCCGACAGCCTCCGAGCTCACCACGGCCGGCACGACCACGAGCGATCTTGGCGATCCGAGCGGCCCTGCGGACCGCACCGTCCTGACCCTCGCCGCCGATCCCGAGGCGATCTTCGTGCAGTCGGCAGACGGCACGCTGATGCGCTTCACGCGCGTGGTGCGGACTCTCGGTATGCGCGAATACGCGCTCTCTGCCGGGGGATCGCTCGCGACCTTCGGCACCTGGCCGTCACTGCCGCCAACGTACGCCACGCCCACAGCGGATGACGGCTCGCCGACGTTCACACGCCAGGGCTTCGATGACCGCAGCCTCGACATCTACGTTCCCGTAGGCGGCGACGCGGCGAACGGCTTCGCCCTCGCTCCGGGCACGCCGCCAGAGGACCCGGCCGCCGGGAACCCGTTCTGGACGTGGTGGGAACCGGTCGAATAGGCTGCGCGCCAGCGCTAGACGATCAACATCGCATCGCCGAACGACAGGAAGCGATACCGCTCGGCGCGTGCGGTGTCGTAGGCGCGCATGACCAGGTCGCGCCCCGCGAACGCACTCACCATCATCAACAACGTGGAGCGGGGAATGTGGAAGTTCGTGAGCAGCACGTCCACCGCGCCGAACGCGAACCCCGGCAGTATGAAGAGATCGGTGGCCCCCTCGGCGGCGTCCACAAGTCCGGTCTGCTCGTTGTACGCGCTCTCGAGCGCGCGCACGGATGTGGTGCCGACGGCGATCACCCGGCTGCCCCGAGCACGAGCGTCGTTGACCGCGCGCGCCGTGACCTCGGGTACACGGTAGTGCTCGGTGTGCATCACATGGTCGGCGGGGTCACCCTCCGACACCGGACGAAAGGTGTCCAGACCAACGTCGAGCTCCACCGTTGCCAGATGCACTCCCCCACGCTGCGCCTGCTCGAGCAGCGCCTCCGTGAAGTGCAGGCCGGCCGTGGGAGCGGCGACGCTGTGTTCATCCGTGGCGTACACCGTCTGATACTCGCTGGGATCCTGGAGCGGTTCGGTGATGTACGGCGGCAACGGCATCTCGCCGAGCCGGTGCACGGCATCCAGGAAGGTGCCGGATGCCGCGGTGAACTGTATAAGACGAGCGCCGGACTCTTCGACGAGCCCCACCACGAGTCCGCTGAGCTCGCCATCCCCGAACACGACCCTGGCACCCGGCTTGAGACGGCGGCCGGGTTTGACCAGGCATTCCCACGTGTCTCCGTACTCCTTGCGGAGCAACAGGACCTCCACGGCACCGCCGGTCTCGTCCTTGGCGCCGTGCAAACGTGCGGGAAGCACGCGGGTCTCGTTCACAACAAGCACGTCACCCGGATGCAGGTACTCCAGCACGTCCCGGAAGACGCGATGGTCGATCTGACCGCTCGCACGGTCCACCACCATCAGACGGCACGCGTCACGAGGCTCGGCCGGACGCTGGGCGATCAGCCCGCTCGGCAACTCGTAATCGAAATCGTCGGTTCTCACGTGCATGCCCTTCCCGGCTCGTGTCCTCTAGCGAAGTGTAGCGCAGCAGGCGGTGCGCTATCCGCCGGCCCGGCGATCGGCCGCGCCTTCGGCCGCCGCCTCCCGTGCCGCCTGCCTGGCCGCCGCGCGGGCCGCCTTGCGCGACGCCCGGTCGCGCTCGGCCTCGGCTGCGCTCGGAGCGCACCCGCAGTAGTTCTGGCGGTACATGCCCAACTCGCGGGAGCGCCGCGTGGCGTCCGGATACCGCTCGCGGAAGTCCGTCGGCAAGAATCGCACGCCATGTTCGGCGCACGCACGCTCTCCCTCCTCGCGGATGGAGTCGGGGTCCTGATACGGACTCACCGTGAGCGTGGTCGCCACCGCGTCATAGCCACCGCGCGCCGCCTCGGCCGCCACCATACCGATGCGCAACCGGTAGCAGGCCCGGCAGCGGGCCGCACGATCCTCTCCGGCGTGGGCCACCGCGTCCGCCCAGAGCGAGGGATCGTAGGGTATCTCCACCACATCGATGCCAGTGCCCTCAGCGTAGGCCAGCAGCGTGTCCCGTCGGCGTTCGTACTCCTCCGCCGGATGGATGTTCGGGTTCGCGTAGCACACGTCGACCACCGCCTCTGCCGCAAGCGCGTCGTACGGCTCGAGCAAACACGGTCCGCAACATGCGTGAAGCAGGATCCTCACGAGAAGACGCCTCCCAGCGATCGGTCGTGCTTCGCAGTGTACCGCGCTCGCCGATCCGCTCGTCAGCCGATGAACGCCGAGCCGAGTGTGATCACGCCAAAGAGTATGAAGATCACGCCAGACACGCGCGAGATCAGGCGGCACGGCAGCCGTGAGCCGAGGAACGCGCCCACGATGATCGCCACGAGGTCGGCGAGCAGAAAGCCGAGCACCGACCCGGCCCACACACCGAGGCCGGTCGTGAACGTACCGCCCGCCGGAGCGGTCAGCCCCGACCCCAGAGCGCCCAGAGCACGCAGCGAGGCGGCGGGATCGGCGGCAACGGACATCGTCATCAGCTGCGTCTTGTCGCCAAGCTCACCCACAAAGAGCGCCGAGGCGACCGCGAGGACCGGACCGACGCTACGCGTTGGGACCTCACAGTCCTCGTCCTCGTCGGCAGGCTGGCGCAGTGACGCCACACCGAATCCGATGAAGAGCAGGCCCGCGGCGAGCGCCACCAGCCGCATGGGCAGCAACGCACCGAGCGCGCCACCCACGAGGACGGCGAGTGCCTGGAGCACCACGATAGCCAGAGCTGCGCCCACCACCACCTGGATGGGACGATAGCGCGCCGCGAACGCGACCAGCAGCAGCTGGCTCTTGTCGCCGAGCTCGGCAAGGCCCACCAGCACGAACGCGATGAGAGCGGCAACGCCCACGGCTACTGCTCGACGCCACGGGTGCGGACCCTGGTCCGCTCACGCACCATCACGACCACGAGCAGCAGCACAGCCGCTACGAACGCGCCGATCAGGTACGGCAGCATGCCGCTGTCGTTGTCGCCGGCGATCGGGGCCGACGCGCTCCCCCGCGTCCAGCTCGCCTCGATCACGTACGACTCGCCCGATGCCACACGCCTGCGCTCCAGGGGATGCAGCGTCTCCCCCGCCTCATTCGTCTGCACATCACCGGCACGCGGAGGCGTGAGCTCGATGTCAGACGCGCCGGGCTCGGCCACCACCGACGCGCTCAACTGCACTTCGTCGCCGGGGTTCGTCCAGGTCATGGTCGAGGACAGACGGTCGCCCTCGATCCGTGCAGGCGCGAGCGCGATCTCCAGCTGCCCCACATAGACCTGCTCGAGCGTCATCGTGTAGACGTCCATGTCGCCGACCTGCTCGACGGTGGTCTCACGCACCGGATCATCGGCCGGGTCGCCACCGAGGATCTCGCCCGCCCACAGGAGCGTGGCGCCGTGGGGCACCGGGACCTTCACGGTCTGCGGAAGCGCGTCAGCAGAGTCCAACACCACGCTCACGACCGCGAGCGCACCGGTCGGGCCACCTGCGGGCGACAACTGGATCTGGTACTCGATGACGCGGGCGTGCGCGACCGCAGGGACTGCAACCACGAGCAGGAGCGTGAGGGCCAACACAAGACGGATACGGGACACCGATCGACCTCCAGGACGGGGGTGGGCGGTCATTGTAGCGCAGGCGCGGCGCACGACTCGCGCTAGCCGGCCGTCGCACGCCGGGCAGCGGCCACGGTGTTGACCATCAGGAGAGCGCGGGTCATGGGGCCCACACCACCTGGGACGGGCGTGATCGCCGATGCGATCGGCTCCACGGCCGCGAAGTCGACGTCGCCGACCATCCCCTCCTCGGTACGGTTGATGCCCACGTCGATGACCACCGCGCCGGGCTTGACGTACGAGGCGTCGATCATCTTGGGGCGGCCTATGGCGGCCACCAGGAGGTCCGCGCCACGGCACACCGCCGCGAGATCGCGCGTGCGCGAGTGGCACACGGTGACGGTGGCGTTCGCCTCCAGGAGCAGCAGCGCCATCGGCTTGCCGACGATGGTGGAGCGGCCGATGACGACGGCGTTCATGCCGGTGGGGTCGATATCGTACGCACGCAGCATCTCCATCACGCCCGCAGGCGTGCACGCACGGAAGCCGTCCAGGCCACGCACGAGCCTGCCCAGGCTCTCAGGATGGAAGCCGTCCACGTCCTTAGCGGGTGCGATCCGCGCGATCACCGATTCGGCATCGAGATGCGCCGGAAGCGGCATCTGGACGAGGATCCCATGGATGGCCTCATCGGAGTTCAGCGCGTCGATGAGCTCGTCGAGCTCCTTCTGGGTGGTCTCGGCAGGCAACCGGTGGTCCCGGCTTTCGATGCCCACCTCAGCGCAATCGCGCTCCTTCATGCGAACGTAGGACGCCGAAGCCGGATCGTCGCCCACAAGCACCACCGCGAGGCACGGGGTGACACCTTCGGCCTGAAGCTCCTTCACCGCCTGCGCCGCACGCTCGCGCACCTCGGCCGCCAGCTTCACTCCGTCGATGATCGTGGCCATGGGCCAAACCGCCTCTCTTCGCTCCGTGCGTAACGTCCGACAGTGTACCCGAGGCCTGGGTACCGTGACACTACGGCACTGGCCGCGCCTTCACGGATCGCAGCACGTCGCGGAAGCGGTCGGTGCCCGCCTCCCCAAGCGCCTCGTAGACCACAGACTCCGCCGTTGTCACGATAGCGCCGGCCGCGCGCAAGCGCTCGAGCGCCACGGCGTGGTCGGACGAGCGCCTCGAGCACACCGCATCAGCGGCCACGTGCACGGCGTATCCCGCGCGGAGAAGCCCGAGGGCGGTCTGCGTGACGCAGATGTGGGTCTCCATGCCCGCGAGCACCACGGTGCGACGCCCAGTCTGCTCGAGGCGGGCGATGAACCCCTCATCGTGGGTAGCGTCGAACGCCATCTTGTCCACGGGCGCGTGGACTCCGGCGACCTCGCGCACCTCCGCGATCGTCTCTCCAAGGGCCGCAGGGTTCTGCCGGGTGACGGTCATCGGCAGACCGAGCCGTCCGGCCGCCTGCACGAGCAAGACCGCTGCTCCCGTGACCGCCTCACGCGCATCCATGACGTTCGCGAGCGACTCCTGCATATCGATGACCACGAGCACCGTGTCGTCAGCGCTCACGACAGCGCGTGCCGCATGTTCGTGCTCAGCTCCGTGCACGAGGCCTCCTTCCCGCGCGAACCCACAGGACCGCCACCTGCCAAAGCCGGCGGGAGCGTACCGCCGTCGGAACCTGGTCGCTCCCCGTCGGCTTCATCCACCGCACGCCGCCGGACGACGGACGTGACCTGTTATGCTTCCGGCACCATCGTCCGCTCCGGATGGGTACCTATCGTAGTGAGTACCCATCCGATCACCAAGAAGGAGGACCACATGTCCGATGCACCGATCCTCGAGCCCCTGAACCTCGTCACCGATTTCGACGCCGCAGGCGACTTCGAGAAGAAGCACACCCCCTACGTCGTGGCCGAGCAGGTCGACGGCGCGTACAAGCTCACGGTGACCGTAGGCCATGAGGTCACGCATCCCAACCAGGCCGACCACTGGATCGGCTGGATCGAGCTGTACGTGGGCGATGCGGCGGTTGCACGCTTCGATCTGGCCCCCATCGTCACCGCCCCTGTCGTGTCCGTGCTCCTCGATCTGGAGCCGGGTACCGTGGTGCGCGCTGTCGAGCACTGCAACCTGCACGGCCTCTGGGCGTACGAGGTCACCCTCTAGCCCGACGCTCCATCAGCGACAACAGGGTCCGCTCCGTGCCGGGGCGGGCCCTGCGTCGTCACTGACGCGGGAGCCAGCCGACCTTCCACGTCCCTTCGACCTGCTCGATCCGCCACCACTCCCCCGGCTCGTCGACGATCACCTCATCATCACCAGACGTCATCCGATACACGACCCGCACGTACGCGAGCCCGTCGGCCACCACGCGCTCTTCGAGGACCCGTGCCTCTCGGTAGACCTCGGCCGCGTCCTCCCACTCGAGTGCCCAGGTGTCGAAATCGGTCGGCGGAGAACACCCGTACGTCTCCCAGACGGCGTCGGGATCGCCGGTTGCCACCGCCTGCATGTGCTCATCGAACGCATCGGCCGGAGTCCTGCCATGCGAGTCCTGCATCGGCAGTGCGGGGTCCGCCACTGGCACACCCGGTGAGCCCGTGTCGGCGCCTGGCGTACCCGCGCCGGTGTCCGGCATACCCGCGCCGTCGACCTCGGCCGCAGGCGAATCCGGCCCCGCGCCGCCGTCGGCAGCACCGCCGCCACACCCGGCCAGGGCAAGGACCACCGCGAGGATGATGACCGCCCCGGGCAGACGCGTACCGGCGCTACCCATCACTGTCACCGGCGCGAACCGCAGCCGCGCGCTCGCGCTTCAGATGTCCGAGCACGCCGAGCGCGGTGCCGATGATGACGATCCCGATGCCGATCGCCGCGCCCAGTAGCACCTGCGGGTCATCGAACATGTCGCCGCTCCCCTTTCGCCTTCTACGCGCACCGCCACCGGCCTATCGACCGGACGGGCCCGCGCTCTAGAACAGTCCGTCCTGCCGCATCGGGTCTTCCGGTACGGGCATGCCAAGATGCTCGTATGCGCGTGGAGTCGCCTGGCGCCCCTTCGGCGTGCGAGCGAGGAAGCCCAACTGCAGGAGGAACGGCTCATACACGTCCTCGAGCGTATCGGGCTCTTCACTCACGGCCGCCGCGAGCGTGTTCAGGCCCACGGGCCTGCCGCTGAATGTCTGGATGAGCGCCTCGAGGATGGCTATGTCCATCCGGTCGAGACCCACATGGTCGACGTGGAAGAAGGCGAGCGCCTCGGCGGCGATGTCCTCCGTGATGCGCCCGTCATAGCGGACCTGGGCGTAGTCGCGCACACGCTTGAGCAGCCGGTTCGCCAAGCGCGGCGTGCCACGACCACGGCGCGCGATCTCCTCGGCCCCTTCGTCCTCGATCGGGACGCCAAGGATGCTCGCCGAACGGCGCACGATCGACGCAAGCTCCTCGATCGTGTAGTAGTCGAGCCGGAAGGCCATACCGAAGCGGTCGCGCAGCGGGCCCGTGAGGAGTCCCGTGCGCGTGGTGGCCCCGATCAGGGTGAACGGCGGGAGATCGAGCCTGAGCGACCGGGCGGCCGGGCCCTTTCCAATCACGATGTCGATGGAGTAGTCCTCCATCGCCGGATAGAGCACCTCTTCCACCGCGCGGTTCAACCGGTGGATCTCGTCGATGAACAACACGTCTCGCGGCTCGAGATTGGTGAGGATCGCGGCCAGGTCACCGGCCCTCTCGATAGCGGGACCGCTGGTCTGTCGCATCTGGACTCCGAGTTCGGACGCCACCACGCCGGCGAGCGTGGTCTTGCCAAGGCCCGGCGGACCCGACAGCAGCAAGTGGTCGAGCGCTTCATCGCGCACCCGCGCGGCGTCGATCAACACGCCGAGGTTCTCTTTCACGCGCCCCTGGCCGAGGTACTCATCCAGCCGACGCGGCCTGAGGCTCCGGTCGATCTCCAGGTCGTCTTCGGTGTACTCGGCCGAGACGAGACGCTCCTCGTCCGGCGTGTACTCGCTGCTCTCCCAAACAGTGCTCACGATGGATCCCTGCTGATCGGATGCCGCTCCGGAACCGCCGGCGCCGCACTGGTCGTCTTGGCGGCAGCGACGCCGTCCCGAACGCCATCGGGCGCGTCTGTCTCCTCAATCGGATATGCCCATGCCGCAACGCGTGCGGCGACGAGCAGCGCGCACCAGGCGCCGAAGGCGATGCCCGGCGCGAACAGCAGCGTCACGACTCCCGCAAGCGACTCGAGACCCCCAGAGCCGCCCACGTACTCGGCGAGCGGGATGGCGGCTGCAGCCTCGGCGATGGCCACGGCCCATAGCACGCCCAGAAGCAAGACGGTACGCCGATCGGGCCGCCTGGTCAGACTCAGACCCAACACGAGCAGCCCGAGCACGGGCAGGAGGACGAGCAACCCTAGAACCACGGCAGACCCGTCACCCGCGATCCGCACGAGGGCCACAACCACCCCGAATGCCAGAGTCTGTCCCGCGGGGGCCCAGGCCGAGAGCAACAGGCGGCTCACTGGCCCACGGTCCGCGAACACCCACACACCGATGAGCATAGGGAGGATAAGCAGCGCAGCGAGCGACGGCAGGATCAGCGCACCCGGTTTCCACACGAGTGCGAGCAGCGTCGTCGCGATCGCGATCTGCATGAGCGGCGCCGCGACCGCCAGCCGCCGCCTGGTCCCCCGTTCCATCACATGCTCCCTCCGAGGCGCCTGAGCGCGTATCGCAACAGCGCCGGGGCGTCGCCGGGGCCGTCGTAGCCTTTGAACGCGGCCGCGATCTCCGCCGCACTGAATCCCATCGCCGCCAGGGCGTCGGAGGCCTCGGCGCTCGCGCTGCCTGAGCTGGCCTGACGCATATCGCTGGTCAGGTCGCCGAGGCGGTCCTTGAGTTCGATGATGAGTCGCTGTGCCGTCTTCTTGCCGATGCCCGGGACGGTGGCGATCAGCGCGTCATCCTCCCTGAGAACGGCCTCCTTGAGCGCTGCAGGGCTGAGCGCCGATAACACCGCGAGTGCGACTTTGGGCCCCACACCGCTCACGGCTATCAGCTTCTCGAAGAGCTCCCGCTCATCGAGGCTCTCGAAGCCGTAGAGCGACAGATCGTCTTCCCTGACCTGGAGGTGCGTGAAGACCGTGACCTCATCACCGATCACCGGAAGACGCGCGAGCGCTCCGGTGGCCATGGCGACGCGCAGACCCAGACCGCCGACGTCGATGACGCACGCGGTCGCGGACTTCGCGGCAAGCCGCCCGGTCACCTGCGCGATCACCGGACACGCTCCCCCGCACGAGTCACCCGCATGTTCACATGTGTTATCGCCGCGGCCAGCGCGTCGGCCGCGTGATCGGGTTCGGGTATCTGCGGAAGGTCGAGTATCGCGCGTACCATGTACTGCACCTGCTCCTTGTCCGCACTGCCGTTCCCGACGGTCGAGAGCTTGATCTCGCCCGGTCCGTACTCGCCGATCTCCATACCCGCGACGGCAAGCAGTGCGACACCGCGTGCCTGCCCGGTGGCGAACGCTGTCTTGGCGTTGGTCGAGAAGTACACGTTCTCGATGCCACAGCCGGTGGGCCGGTACCGCTGGATGACCCTGTCGATACCGCCGTGGATAGCAGCCAGACGGTCGGCGACCGGAGTGTGCGCATCGGTGACGATGCATCCGTATGCGAGACACCGCAGAGCGCTGCCGCGCTGCTCGACCACGCCCCACCCCGTGTTCTTCAGACCGGGGTCTATACCCAGAACGATCACGCGGACTCCCCACTGGCGACAATCGAACATATGTTCAGTCTACCGCGCGGGTCCGACACGGTAAAGCGAGGCTACTCCTCGAGGGCGGCAGCGATCTCGTCGGTCAGCTCCATCGTGTGATAGACGCTCTGGACATCATCCGACTCTTCGAGCCTGTCCACGAGCCGCAGCACCTTCTTCGCATCCTCGATCGTCACGGCCACCGGCGTGGTAGGCTCCATGACGAGCTCGGCACCCTTGACCGGCACCCCGGCATCCTCGAGCGCGCTCTTCACCGGCATCACGTCGGCCGGCGCGGTGTACACCACGAAGCCGTCTTCCACGGCCTCGAGGTCCTCCCCGCCCGCGTCAGCCACCAGCAGCATAAGCTCGTCCTCATCGGGTGCGCCAGCGGCATCCACGGTGATCTCGCCACGACGCTCGAACTGGAAAGCCACCGAGCCCGTAGCGCCAAGATTGCCCCCGGCCCGTGTGAACGCGGCGCGCACATCGGCAGCAGTGCGGTTACGGTTGTCGGTCAGAGCCTCGACGTAGATCGCCACGCCAGCCGGGCCATAGCCCTCATACACGACTTCCTCGAAGTTGGCCGCATCTGCACCCGCGCCGAACGCTTTGGCGATCGCCGTCTCGATCTTGTCCTTGGGCAGGGAGTACGACTTCGCCTTGGCGATCGCGGCTGCCAGAGACGCATTGTTATCAGGGTTCGGGTCGCCACCGGTCTTGGCGGCAACCGTGATGATGCGCGAGAGCTTTGAGAACAGCACCGCACGTTTCGCGTCTACCGCGGCCTTGCGGTGTTTGGTGGTCGCCCATTTGGAATGTCCGGACATCGCGGGTCCCTTCTACTGCACTGCGACGATCTGCTCGATGAAGAACCGATGCACCCGGAGATCAACGGTGAGTTCCGGGTGAAACGTGGTAGCCAAGAGCCGCTCTTCTCGTGCGGCCACGATGCGCCCATCGTGCTCGGCGAGCACTTCCACACCTTCGCCGACGCTCTCGATGTACGGTGCGCGGATGAAGACGCCGGGGTAGGGCTCCCCGATGTGGCGGAAGTGCAGAGGCGCCTCGAACGAGTCGACCTGCCGACCGTACGCGTTCCGCCGGACAACGATGTCCATGAGACCGAGCGGCTCCTGATCGGGGCGCGCGTCACCGATCTCCCGGGCCATCAGGATCGCACCCGCACACGTGCCCCACACGGCCATCCCCGCCTCGAGCCTGCCGCGGATCGCCTCGTAGAACCCGTAGGCACGCATGAGTTTCGCGATGGCCGTGGACTCCCCGCCCGGTAGCACAAGACCGTCGAGCCCTTCCATCTGCTCTGGCAGCCGTACCGCCACCGTTGACGCACCAAGCGCCTCGAACACCAGGATGTGCTCCCTGAACGCGCCCTGCAGCGCGAGGACGCCGACACGCACGACTACCAGCCCCGCTCCTGCATACGCTCGGCGTCGGGGATGTCCGAGATGTTGATGCCCACCATCGCCTCGCCAAGGTCGCGCGACACGCGAGCGATGATGTCCGGGTCGTTGTAGTGCGTGGTGGCCTCCACGATGGCCCTGGCGCGCTTGGCCGGATCGCCGCTCTTGAAGATGCCGCTGCCCACGAACACGCCATCGCATCCAAGCTGCATCATGAGCGCCGCATCCGCCGGTGTGGCGATGCCGCCCGCGGAGAAGTTCACCACGGGAAGCGTGCCGTGCTCGTGCACCCACTTCACGAGCTCGTACGGCGCCTGGAGGTCCTTTGCGGCACCGAAGAGCTGCTCCTCGCGGAGTCCCGCGACCCACGCGATCTCATCGAGCATGGTGCGCATGTGGCGAACGGCCTCGACGACGTTGCCGGTGCCGGGCTCGCCCTTTGTGCGGATCATCGCCGCGCCTTCGCCGAGGCGGCGGAGCGCCTCACCGAGGTTGCGGGCGCCGCACACGAACGGGACCTTGAAGTCCCACTTGTTCACGTGGTACTCGTCATCGGCCGGAGTGAGCACCTCGGACTCGTCGATGTAGTCGACGCCGAGCGACTCCAGGATCTGTGCCTCCACGAAGTGGCCGATGCGACACTTGGCCATGACCGGGATGGAGACCGAGTCGACGATGGCCTCGACGATCGTGGGGTCAGCCATCCGGGCGACACCACCGGCGGCGCGGATGTCGGCCGGTACGCGCTCGAGCGCCATGACGGCGACCGCGCCCGCATCCTCGGCGATCTTGGCCTGCTCGGGAGTGACGACATCCATGATGACGCCGCCCTTGAGCATCTCGGCGAGGCCGGTCTTTACGCGGAGTGTGCCTGTGGTCGCTTGTTCGCTCATCTGATGCGCTCGCTCCTCAGTGAAGAAGGGTACGCCGCGGCGTCCCGGTGGGGTCATGGCCTACAGATTCTACCCGCGCACGCCCGTGCGAACAACCTTGACGTGCGAGACATGGCGACTACTTCATCGCGATGTTGACCGAGGTGTCGACGACCTGGAACCAG
>Ga0228536_1002173_pt1 | contig 12934 bp, 12 predicted proteins | sample SJ1Smetagenome_FD_168611 | JGI IMG/M metagenome (GOLD analysis project Ga0228536, IMG submission 168611) | Enriched culture of PCE-dechlorinating microbial communities from Ithaca, New York, USA - SJ1.S | ecosystem: Engineered > Modeled > Simulated communities (microbial... > Unclassified... | reverse complement strand
GTCAGCAGTTGGTGCGAGAGTTGGGCCAGTTCGCGGGTGGCGGAAGCGGTTTGCTCGGCGGCCTCCTCGGCGTCGCGGGCCACCTGGGCGATGTCGTCCACGCTGCGGTTGATCTCCTCGGCGGCCGCGGACTGCTCCTCGGCTGCGGTGGCGATCTGGGCCACGCGGGAGGTCATGTCCTCGATGCGCCGGGTGACTTCGGTGATGGCGCTTCCGGCCTCGTTGGAGAGGGTGGTGCTCTCGCTCACCTGGGTTTCGGTCTCGTTCATGGACTCCAGGGCGTGGCGGGAGCCGGTCTGGATCTTCTTGATCGCGTCCTCGACCTCCTTGGTGGCGGCCATGGTCTTTTCGGCCAGCTTGCGGACCTCGTCGGCCACGACCGCGAAGCCGCGCCCGGCCTCTCCAGCGCGGGCGGCCTCGATGGCCGCGTTGAGGGCCAGGAGGTTGGTCTGGTCCGCGATTTCGTTGATCACGCCGATGATCCGGCCGATCTCGGCGGACTGGTCCTGGAGCTGGGTGAGCACGCCGGAGAGCTTCTGGGCCGATTCGGCCACGCGGTTGATGCCGCCGACGGCCCGGGACACGAGTCCGCCGCCCTGGGTGGCGGAGTCGCTGGCCTCGGCGGCGGCCTGGGAGGTCTGTCCGGCGTTCTGGGCCACTTCCATGACCGTGGCGCGCATCTCCTCCATGGCCGTGGCCACGGAGTCGGTCTGCTGCTTCTGGTGCTGCGCGCCCTTGGCCTGCTCCTCGGCCGAGGCGGAAAGCTCCTCGGCGGCGGAGGCCGCGCGCTGGGCCAGCAGGTTGATCTCCCGGCCCAGGGCCAGCATCTGGGCCTCGCCGGCCTCGATCTGCTTCTGCTGTTCCTTGATGAGCGTCATGTCCACCAGGGAAACCACGCAGCCGATGACCGCGTCATGGCCGTCGCGGATGCAGTCGGCATAGAGGAACACGGGCAGGGAACGGCCGTCCCAGAGGGTCAGCACCCGTTCTTCGGCCAGCTTGGTCCCTCGGGCCATGACCTCGGCGGCGAAAAAGCCGCCGTCCGCGCCGGTGAAGGCCAGGCCGACGCTCCTGTTGACCACGTCCTTTTCTGACTTTTTGAGCAGGTCGGAGAGGGTCCGGCTGGCGTGGGTGATGACGCCCTTGGCGTTGGCCAGGAAGAACGGGTTGCCGATGCCGACCACCGCGCCCCGGTAATATTCCCGGCGTTCGATGTTGTAGGCGAAGAGGTCGCCGGCGAGAGCCGGGACTTCTCCCCAACGGCCCCATTGGAGGCACTGCTCCTTGAGGGTCAGGTCGCGGCGGTTCGTGTCCATGTGCGCCAGGGCGGCGGCGAAGCCCTTGGCCGGGCCCGCCAGCCGGGCCGCCAGGAGGACGGCCGCCGCGAGGCCCAGGATCGGCACGGCCAGGGTCGCGGCGAGGTTGCCGAGGAAGGCCGCGGCGGCGGAGAGGATCGAGAGGCCGACTCCGAGGATCAGGACGGCGGCCGAGGGCGAAAGGGTCTTCTTGGACGGGATCATGGGCGGCATCCTTTCATGACGGCGGCCGGGGGGCCGCGCCGGTCGGCGGTTTGACGAGAACAGCCTGTGGACGCTTCTGCGGCCCCACGAAAACAGCGATGGGACTGTTCGTCAAGTGAAATTTCGCACAAGCCGCGGGGCGGGACCGGGAAGGCCCGGGCGTTGGGCGTTTCGGGTGCGGCGTTTACGGCCGTGAGGTTTTATGCGAGAAACGCGCAAACGCCTTTTCGGGAGCAAGCATGAGTGAAATCATCCTCATCCACGTCACCGGCGAGGACCGGCCCGGCATCACCGCCTCCCTGACCGGAGTGCTGGCGGAATACGGCGTGGAGATCCTGGACGTGGGCCAGATCGTCATCCACAATTTCATGACCCTGGGCATCCTGATCCACATCCCGGCCCAGGCCGAGAGCGCGCCGATCCTCAAGGACGTGCTCTTCAAGGCCCATGAGCTGGGGGTCGAACTCAAGCTCCATCCGCTGTCGCCGCGGCGCTACGAGGCCTGGGTGCGCACCCAGGGCAAGGCCCGGCACATCGTGACCCTCATCGCCCGGCGGGTGAACGCGGCCCAGATCGAGCGCATCAGCAAGGCCCTGGCCGACGACGGCCTGAACATCGACCGCATCACCCGGCTTTCGGGACGCATCCCGCTTTCCGGCGGCAAGGCCCCGCGCATGTCCTGCGTGGAGTTCTCGGTGCGCGGCACGCCCCACGACCCGGTCGGCCTGCGGCGCAAGTTCGTGGACGCGGCCCAGGAACTGGGCGTGGACATCGCCCTGCAGGAGGACAACATCTTCCGCCGCAACCGTCGCCTGGTGGCCTTCGACATGGACTCCACCCTGGTCCGGGCGGAGGTCATCGACGAACTGGCCAAGCGCGCCGGGGTGGGCCACAAGGTGGCGGCCATCACCGAGCGGGCCATGCGCGGCGAACTGGACTTCAAGGAGAGCCTGCGGGCCCGGCTGGCGCTGCTCAAGGGCCTGCCCGAATCCGTGCTGGCCGAGGTCGCCGAGACCCTGCCGCTCACCGAGGGCGCGCAGCGGCTCGTGGCCACGCTCAAGCGCGTGGGCTACAAGACCGCCATCCTCTCCGGCGGCTTCACCTATTTCGGCGAGAAGCTGGCCGAGAAGCTCGGCATCGACCACGTCTTCGCCAACGAGCTGGAGATCAAGAACGGCGCGCTCACCGGCAAGGTGGTCGGGTCCATCGTGGACGGGGCCAAGAAGGCCCAGCTGCTCAAGCGCATCGCCAAGAAGGAGAAGATCAGCCTGCAGCAGGTGATCGCCGTGGGCGACGGGGCCAACGACCTGCCCATGCTCGGGCTGGCGGGCCTGGGCATCGCCTTCCACGCCAAGCCCAAGGTCAAGCAGGGCGCGCGGCAGTCCATCTCCACCCTGGGCCTGGACTCGATCCTTTTTCTCATCGGTTTCCGCGAACGCGAGGCCGTGCGCGAGGAGGCCTGACCGGGCAGCGGGCAAAAAGCGTCCGGGGTGCGCAGAATTTGCCCTCCCCGTCTCGCCGGAATCCCTATCGTTTTACTTGATTTTCTTCTTCGGTCATGTATAGGTTCAACGCGGAGCCGGTCGGAAGGCCGGTTCCTGGGCCGCACCCGGCCCATCCCCCCCGTCCCCGCCGGAATACCCCCCGAACCGTTCCGGCGGGGCATTTTATTCTCCCGCCGCCCGGGCTCCCAGGCCTCTTGCGCCTCCCAGAGGATCAGGTACAATGGCGTCAGTCGTACTGGCATGCGCTTTGCTTGAGAAAGGCATTTGCGAAATCGACGTAACACCCCAGGATGTCCCGTCGTCCGAGGGGATGAGCAAGGAGGCACCGGCATGAGGAAAGGCATTCTCCTGATGGTCCTGATCCTGGCCCTGGTGGCGGGCGGCTGCGCCAACAAGGCCCAGACCGGCGCGGCCGGCGGCGCCCTCGGCGGCGCGGCCATCGGCGCGCTGCTTTCCGGCAACAAGGTCCAGGGCGCGGCCATCGGCGCGGGCGTCGGCATGCTGCTCGGCTACATCGTGGGCAACGAGTGGGACAAGTCCGACAGCCAGAAGCTGAACCACACCCTGGAAAACCAGCCCTCGGGCCAGACCAGCAGCTGGAAGAACCCGGACACCGGCCGCTACTACGCCGCCACCCCGGAACCGGCCTACACCGGCGCGGACAACCGCATGTACCGCGACGTCTACATCGAGACCACGGACGCCGACGGCAAGCCGCAGAAGGTCAAGGCCAAGGCCTACCGCAACCCGGACGGCACCTGGCAGATGGTCCAGTAGCTTTTCCCGGCCACGCGGAAGGGCGGCCTCCCTGGTGGGATGGCCGCCCTTTTTTTGTCGCCGCGGGGCCGGGATCAATCCAGCTCGAAGCGCTCCCGCCAGTCGCCCTCTTCGTTCCAGGCGGGCTGGTCGGCCTTGTCGAAGATCACGTCTCCGACCACGAGGTGGTCCATCTCCGTGCGCATGAAGCAGGTGTAGGCGTCCAGGGGGGTGCGCACGATGGGTTCGCCGCGCACGTTGAAGCTCGTGTTCACCACCACCGGGCAGCCCTGTTCGCGGCGCATGGCGTCCAGCAGGGCCCAGTAGCGAGGGTTGGTCTCGCGCGAGACGGTCTGGATGCGCGCGGACATGTCCACGTGGGTGATGGCCGGGAGGTCCGAGCGTTCCACGTAGAGACGTTCCCAGAGGGGCAGGGAGGCGTAGTTCCCGGGCAGTTCCTTGCGTCGCGCCGCCGCCAGCGGAGCCACCAGGAGCATGTAGGGCGAGGGCCGGTCCAGCTCGAACCAGGATGCGGCCTCCTCCTCCAGGACCGAGGGCGCGAAGGGCCGGAAGCCCTCGCGGTACTTGATCTTGAGGTTCAGCTTCTTCTGCATCTCCGGCCGCCGGGGATCCCCCAGGATGCTTCGGTTGCCCAGGGCCCTGGGGCCGTATTCCATGCGGCCCTGGAACCAGCCCACGGCCTTGCCCTCGGACAGGAGCCGGGCCACCTCGGAGCAGAGCGCGCCGAAGTCAGTGAACTCGCGGAACGGGGCCTTGAAGCGCCGGGCCACGCGCGCCGTCTCGTCGCGGCCGTATTCCGGGCCCAGGGAGGCCCCCCGCATGGAATCGCGGGATTCGGGGACGCGCTCCGCGTCCAGCCAGATGTGCCGGGCGGCCAGGGCCGCGCCCAGGGCTCCTCCCGCGTCGCCCGCCGCCGGCTGGATCCAGATGTCCCGGAACGGCCCGCGCCGGAGCAGCTTGCCGTTGGCCACGCAGTTCAGGGCCACGCCTCCGGCCATGACGAGGTTCTCCTCGCCGGTGAGCGCGCGGGCCGTGTCCGCCAGGCGAAAGACGATTTCTTCCGTGACCTGTTGGATGGCCAGGGCCAGGTCCATGTATTCCTGGCCTATTTCGCTCTCCGCCGGGCGCGGGGGCAGCCCGAACAGGGCCTGCCAGCGGTCGTTCACGCACATGGTCAGGCCGGTGGCGTAGTTGAAATAGTCCATGTTCAGGAGCAGGGAGCCGTCGGGCCGCAGATCGAGCAGGTCGGAGAGGATCGACTCCCGGAACGTGCGGGTGCGCTCGGAGTCCGGATCGCCGTAGGGCGCGAGACCCATGAGCTTGTATTCCCCGGAGTTGACCTTGAAGCCGCAGTAGGCGGTGAAGGCGGAGTAGAGCAGGCCCGGGGAATGGGGGAAATGGAGTTCGCGCAGGATGGAGATCTCCTTGCCCGCGCCCCGGCCGATGGTCGTGGTGGCCCATTCGCCCACTCCGTCCACGGTGAGGATGGCCGCGCTTTCGAAGGGCGAGGGGTAGAAGGCCGAGGCCGCGTGGGAAAGATGGTGCTCCGGAAAAAGCATTCGCGGGCCGTTCCGTCCCTTCTCCAGGCCAAGTTTCTCCATTTCCTCGCCCAGCATCCGGCGCATGAAGAGCTTTTCCTTGATCCAGACCGGAATGGCCGAGAGGAAGCTCGACAGGCCCTTGGGCGCGAAGGCGTGGTACGTCTCCAGCAGGCGTTCGAACTTGAGGTAGGGCTTGTCGTAGAAGGCCACCGCCGCAAGGTCGCTCATGGACAGCCCCGCCTCGCGCAGGCACCAGGCCGCGGCCCGGGCCGGGAAGTCCGGGTCGTGCTTGCGGCGGGTGAAGCGTTCCTCCTGGGCGGCGGCCAGGATGCGGCCGTCGGCGTCCAGCAGCACGGCCGCCGAGTCGTGGTAGTAGGCGGAGACGCCCAGGATGGGCCCGGACGCGTTCATGCTAGAACAGGGTGTAGATGAACGGCGCGATGGCCGAGCCCGAGGAGAGCACGATGAGCGCGCCGAACAGCAGCAGGGTCAGGATGATGGGCACCAGCCAAAACTTCTTGCGGACTTTCAGGAAACCCCAGAGATCGAGAAGGAAATCCATCAACAGGCTCCTAGTACGGCCGTTCCAGGTCGGCGGGCCCGAAGGTCGTGTCCCGCGTCAGGAAGACCGAGGTGTCGTCTTTCTTGAATTCCCGCAGCCGCAGGGTGTCCTTGCCCAGGGCCCGGCGCAGCAGCCCCACCGGCGCGACCATCAGCAGGAACACCACGCTGAGCAGCACGCGGGACATGACCGAGCCCAGCAGGTGCGCCAGTCCGAGCCAGACCCGGGCGGCGGGCCCGAAGACCGCCGGGACGGTCATGTTCAGGACCAGCAGCCCGGCGGCGGCCCAGAACCAGCCCGCGCGCCCGCGGAACAGGCCGATCAGCAGACAGACCAGGACCAGGGCCATGCCCGTGTCCACGGCCTGCCCCTTGCCGATCCGTCCGGGGAGGGCGTTGTTTCGACGTTCCGTCGCGCTCATGTCGTATGCAACCTCGCGTATAACCGCCTTTCATGCCAAAGGCCGAGGAAAAAAACAATGCGTTGGGAATGTTGATCAACCCTTGCCTTCAGCCTCCCGCGCCGTGGCGCCCAGGAAGATGGCCGCCAGGGCCACGCCCACCCCGACGATTTCCAGGACGGTGAACGGCTTGCGGAAGAGCGTCAGATCCCAGACGTAGGCCAGCGCGGGCTGGGCCAGGAGCACCAGCCCGGCCAGGGCCGCCCGGGCTCGTTTCAGGCCCGTGGTGATGCAGACCCAGCCCACGAACTGCCCCAGAATGCCGTAGGCCAGCAGCGCGGCCCAGCTCCGGCCGTCCGGGATGGCGAAGGACTGGCCCGTGGCCGTCACCTGCACCGCCAGGAGCAGGGCCGAACCCAGGGAGACCACGGCCATGACGCTCATGGGGTCCGGCCGTTCGGGCCGCGCCGCCGCGCGTTTGAGCGAGAGCAGGAACAGGGCGTACCAGACCGCCGTGAGCAGGCCGAAGGCCACGCCCAGCCGGAAGCCCTCCGTGGACCCGGGCCACTGGGGCCCGAGCATGAGCGTGAGTCCGGCCAGGGCCAGCGGAATGGAGGCCAGGAAGCGCGGTCCCGGCCGCTCCTTGAGCACGAGCACGCCGTGGGCCGCCAGCAGGAAGGCCTGGAAGTTGCCGAGCACCGTGGCGAGCCCCGGCCCCAGGTAGAGCACGCCCCGGTGCCAGCACATGAGATCCAGGGTGAAGAACAGGGCGCAGGCCAGGGTCGCGGGCAACACTCCGCGCGGGGGCAGAAGCTTCTCGCCCCGCAGCAGCAGGCCCAGGGCCAGGCCCAGGCCGCCGAAGAACATGCGGTAGAAGGCCGAGACGTCGGCCGGAACGTGGGCCAGCTTCACGAACACCGGCGAGAAGCTGATGAGGAATGCGCCGAGCAGGAGTTGGATCATGATCGTTCCGGTTCAGGGCAGCACGAGGGGCAGTCGTTCCCCGAGGTCGATGCCCCGGGGCGAGACCAGCGCCCGATATGCCCACACCTCCACGCCTTTGTCCACCACTTCATACAGGGTGCGCGAATATTCCTCGTCCACGCTCCAGGCCGGGCCGAAGCAGCGGCCGTCCCCGTGCTGCACGCAGAAGAACAGCGCGGCCCGGTCCCCGTCCTCCACCGCCGCCGCCAGTTCGCGCAGGTGCTTCAAGCCCCGCTCCGTGACCGCGTCCGGGAACATCGCCACCCCGCCGTCCTCCACCAGGGTCACGTTCTTGCACTCCACCCAGAGCCGCCCCCGGGGCCCCTCCAGCAACGCGTCCAGCCGCGAGTTTCCCCGCGCCACCTCGGCCCGGAACCCCTCGCAGTCCGCCGCGCCCTCCAGGCGTCCGGCCTCCACCGCCCGACGCAGCAGCCGCAACGGCGTGGACGTGTTCACTCCCACCAGCGTGCCGTGAAAATCGGTGATTTCCAGCGTATGCCGCAGCTTGCGCGCCGGATTGGCCGACTCCGAGAGCCAGACCCGCCCGCCCCGCCGCAGCAGCCCGAGCATGGAGCCCGTGTTGTTCGTGTGCGCGGCGAAGCGTTCGCCCCCGCGTTCCACCAGCACCGTGAACCGCTTGTGGCGGGATACGAACCGCGCTTCCTCGCACGGCTTCGCGAACGGCAGCAGCATGAGCACTCCTTGGCAGCGAAGATATGCCTTTGGCGGCCGGGGGCCGCGCGCCCCGGACCCCGCGCCGGGGCTTCGCCCTGGACCATCCGGTGCGGCGGCTTTTCGCGGGACGTTTCGTCCCGCGAAAAGCCGCCGCACGGCAGGGCCCCTTGAAGGGTCCAGGGCCGTGCCCTGGCCCCGCCGGAGGCGTTATATTTTCCCGCGTTTCTTCAAGGCCTCGACGATGGCCTGGCCTTCGCCCGGGTACACGGCCCGGTCGGCTGCCGGGGTGGGGGTGGGCGGCGGCCAGTGGCCGGACTGGGGTTCCGGGCCTTCCTGGGCCGCGGGGGAGGGCGCGGTGTCGGTGTTCACGGGGTGTTCGCGCGCGTCCACGGCGGCCACGGGCGCGGAAAATTCGATGGCGATGTTGTTCGGGTCGAAGGAATAGAGGGAATGGATGAACCCGTGGTCGATGATCTCGGAGGCCCAGAATCCAGCGGCTTCGAGCGTGTCCTTGAGCTTCCAGAGGTCGTCGTCGGACTCCACGCCGAAGGAGACGTGGTCGAAGGTGTGGGGTCCGGCCACGGGCGCGCCGTGGTCCTTGAGCGGCCCTGGCTCGACCTTGGGCCACTCGAAGAAGGCGATCATGTCCTGAGGCGCGATCTCGAAGAAGTAGTGGCGGTAGCCCGGGTGCCCAAGCCCGGCCACGAGGCGCATCCCGAGCAGGTCGCGCCAGAAGCGGATGGTGGCGTCCATGTCGCCGGTGGCCATGGCCAGGTGGTTGATGCCGGTGAAGCTGGGCATGGGGGGTCTCCGGTTCAGTAGATGTCGCGCGGGGCGCGCAGTTCGGTGCTGAAGGGGCCGGTCTTGTCCAGGGGGTCGTCGGGGTCGGCGCGCCAGCGCAGGACGTCCAGATGCAGGGGGGCGGCCTCGGCGTCGGTCAGGGAGGCCGCGCGGGCGGTCAGCTTGACGGCGTCGGCGGCCTCGCCGTCGAGCTTGAGGATCACGTCCAGGTGGTGCAGCCCGGCGCGCTCGGCCGGACCGCCGCGTTCCACGCCGGTGACGAGCACGCCGCCGGAGAGGCCCAGGTTCAGGCGCTGGGCCAGGGTCAGGTCGGCCAGGGTCATGCCCGGCGAGGCCTCGGGCCGGAACCCGAAGGGCCGGGCCAGGGTGGACAGGGCGTCGGCCAGGAGCTGTCGGGTCTCGCCGTCGCGGGCGCTGAAGTCGGTGATCCGGCCCTTTTCGTGGACCACGCGCACGATGTCCGGCTCGTAGAGCAGGACGCGCTCCACCTCGGGCAGGGGCAGGATCAGCGTGGGCCGCTCGAAGGTGGTCCGCTCCACGAAGTCCGGGTAGTCGTCGCAGGTCACGGAGGCCGGATTCAGGCAGCCCCGCCGGAAGGGCGAGGCGTGGTACACGGCCTCCTTGCGGGTTTTCTTGATCTGGACCCGGACGCGCAGGCGGCCCTGGGTCGAGGCGATCTCCACGGGCTCGCCGCCGAGCACGGTCCAGGAAGCGCGGGTGTCGCGCAGGGCGCGCAGGGCCGTGTCCGGGGAGGACATGAAGCGCGCGGCGTACCAGACCCGGCCGGGATCGGCCTGGGGCGGCCAGATGGAGCCGGGCTTGCCCGGGGCCTTTCCGGCGCAGGAGGCCAGGAGCGGAACCAGGACGAGGAGCGGGGCCAGGGCCGCGAGGGGGAAGGGGATGCGTCGTTCCATATCCGCAATATAAGCCGGGAGTCCCTGGAAGGCAAAACGGGAAGAAACCGCGCGGCCGGTGCGGAACTCCCCTGGAGCGGCGAAGCCGCCCGCAATTTGACATGGGGGGAGGGGCGGGGTAGCGGAAGTCCAGCGAAACAAGCAATCGCGCCTTGCGGGGGCTCGGACAAACCGGGCTGAGATGGGTCCTTGGACACTGTGGACCCGACCGCTGAACCTGCCACGGGTAATACCGGCGAAGGGAACAGGCCTGGCCGCATCGGCCGCGTCCTCTTTTCTCCGTCTTCCCGAGGCTCCCCCAGGCGCGCAACCGCCGAGGAGGCTCCATGTCCCTGATCCGTTCCGGTTCCGTCCTGTCCGAGGTTCTTGAATCCGCTTTGCCCGTCCTGGCCCCGTATGAGGGCATGACCCCGGAGGCCCTGCGCGCCGGAGTTGAGGCGGGCACGCTCTGCCTGCTGGCCAACCCGGCCCACGCCGGGGCGCGGCCCACGCTCATCGGCCGGCCTGGACGGGTCAAGGTCAACGCCAACATCGGCACCTCGCCCCTGGCCTCGGACCTGGCCGGGGAGATCGACAAGCTGCGCGTGGCCGAGGGCGCGGGCGCGGACACGGTCATGGACCTGTCCACGGCCGGGAACCTGGACGAGCTGCGGCGGGAGATGCTGGCGGCCACGGCCCTGCCCCTGGGCACGGTGCCGATCTACGCCCTGGCCCAGCAGCGGATGCGCGAGGACCGCGACCCGGCGGACTTCGAGCCCGCAGACCTGCTGGCCGAGATCGAGAAGCAGGCCCGCCAGGGCGTGGACTTCATGACCGTGCACTGCGGCCTGACGCGGCGGGGCGCGGAGCTGGCCCGGGACGGTTCGCGGGAGCTGGGCATCGTCTCGCGCGGCGGGGCGATCCTGGCCCGCTGGATGCGCGGCCGGGCGGAGGAGAATCCGCTGCTCACGCACTACGACGCCATCCTGGACATCGCCCGGGCGCACAACGTGGTTCTGAGCCTGGGCGACGGGCTGCGGCCCGGCGCGGGCGCGGACGCGGGCGACCCGGCCCAATGGGAGGAGGTCCTGACCCTGGGCGTGCTGGCCCGGCGGGCGCGGGCGGCCGGGGTCCAGGCCATGATCGAGGGCCCGGGGCACGTGCCGTTGCACCTCGTGCGCTCCCAGATCGAGGGCATCAAGCGGGCCACCTTCGGCGCGCCGCTCTACGTGCTCGGGCCGCTGGTCACGGACTGCGCCGCCGGGCGCGACCATCTGGCCGGGGCCATCGGCGGGGCGCTGGCGGTCCTGGCAGGGGCGGACTTCCTCTGCTATCTGACCCCGGCCGAACACCTCTGCCTGCCGGACGCCTCGGACGTGCGCGAGGGCGTGCTGGCCTCGCGCATCGCGGCCCAGGCCGCCGAAGCCTCCCTGGGGCGTCCCTGGGCCGTGGAGCGGGAGCGCGGGATGTCCAAGGCGCGGCAGGCCCTGGACTGGGAGGGCATGGCCCGGGCGGCCCTGGACCCCTGTCTGGTGCGGGCGCGTTCGCGGGGCACGGAGCACGGCAAGGAGTGCGGCATGTGCGGCCGGTTCTGCGCCATCCGCATGTCCGAGACGGGGGAACGCGGCTGAACGGGGGCTGTCCTCGTTTACAGCCTCGCGCGGTGGTGATACTTCCGGGCCAGCGGCCGGATCGTCTGGCCCGGAGCTTGCAAACACCCCCGCGCCATGAGCACGACAAAAGACATCCTCTTTCTGCTGCGGCCGCACCAGTACTTGAAGAACCTGTTCATCTTCGCGCCGGTGCTGTTCGCCGCCAGGGTCACGGAAGCGCAACTTTTGCTCACCTCGGCCCTGGCCTTCGCCTGCTTCAGCCTGGTGGCCAGCGGGGTGTACGTCTTCAACGACCTGCGCGACCGCGAGGCCGACCGGGAGCATCCCAAGAAGCGCAACCGGCCCATCGCCAGCGGCGCGGTGGGCGTGGGCCGGGCGCGGGGCCTCATCGTGGGGCTGCTGGCCGCAGGCCTGGGCTTGGCCCTGGCCCTTCTGCCGCTAGGCGTGGCGGCCTGCATCGGCGTGTACATCGTCCTGAACCTGCTCTACAGCGTGAAGCTCAAGCACGTGCCCCTGCTGGACGTGACCATCATCGCCCTGGGCTTCGTGCTGCGGCTGTTCGTGGGCTCGGCGGCCACGGGCATCGAGCTGTCGGCCTGGATCATCCTGACCACCTTCCTCCTGGCCCTGTTCCTGGCCCTGGCCAAGCGCCGGGACGACGAGCTGATCTTCCTGGAGACGGGCAAGCGCATGCGCCAGGCCGGGGCGGGCTACAACCTGGAGTTCATCAACGTGAGCCTGGGGATCATGGCCGCCGTGGTCGTGGTGGCCTACACCATGTACACCCTGACCCCCTCGGTGGCCGCGCACTTCGGCACGGACAAGATCTACCTCTCGGTGATCCTGGTGGTGCTCGGGATTCTGCGCTATCTCCAGCTGACCTTCGTGTACAAGGATTCCGGCTCGCCCACGCGCATCGTGCTCAAGGACCGCTTCCTCCAGGCGGTGATCCTCTGCTGGGGCGCGTTCTTCGTGGCGGTGGCGGTCTGGCGCAACACGGTCCGGTGAGGAACCCATGAAGTATTTTCTGCTGGCGGCCACGGTGCTGCTCATCAGCTTCGGCCAGATCCTGCTCAAGCTGGGGGCCGAGGGCCTCAAGGGCGGCGCGGGCTGCGTCCTGAACCTCTTCGGCCTGAACCTGACCTGGCACCTGCTGGTGGGCGTGTTCGTCTACGGCGCGGCCACGATCACCTGGATCCTGACCCTCAAGGAGATGCCCCTGTCCATCGCCTATCCGGCGGTCTCCCTGAGCTACGTCCTGGTGGCCCTGCTTTCCATCGGCATGCTCGGCGAACGGGTGAACCTAACCTACGGCCTGGGCCTCGTCTGCATCATGGTCGGGGTCAGCCTGATCGCTTTCCGCTAGGAGCCCGCGATGCTCTCCCTGGCCGCCCTCTCGACCCTGTTTTTGGGTCTCGCCGCGCTCGTCTGGGCCTGCCGGAGCCGCCGCGCGACGCCTCCCCTGGAGAGGCTCCAGGCCGTGAGCCTGGGCCTGTCGCTGCTCTTCACCGGCTTCGCCTTTTTCACCCTCTTCGGCGCGCAGTTGGGCTTCGTCCTGGGCCGCCCCGTGGAGCCCTGGCTGGTTCCCTCGGCCCTGGCGGCCACGGCCGGAGGCTTCTGGCTCCTGCTGCGGCGCGACCTGTCGCCCAAGGCCCGGGCCGCC
>Ga0228536_1002171_pt1 | contig 12949 bp, 13 predicted proteins | sample SJ1Smetagenome_FD_168611 | JGI IMG/M metagenome (GOLD analysis project Ga0228536, IMG submission 168611) | Enriched culture of PCE-dechlorinating microbial communities from Ithaca, New York, USA - SJ1.S | ecosystem: Engineered > Modeled > Simulated communities (microbial... > Unclassified... | reverse complement strand
TTCCGGAGGCGAAGGAAGATGCTTGCGGTTCGGCAGTGTCTCCACCCGGAACAGGGCGCTGACTTCGCCGATGCTGCTTCCGGCGAAGTCCCAGGTGTTGAGGCCGAGCCGTGCTTCGGGGTCGCCGATGCGGATCGGTTGCGCCTCACCGGCGGCAAGGACCAGCTCCAGCTCGACTTCGAGGGGGTCGGTGAGGTAGAACCCGGTCAGGCCGGCGAGTTTGTCGTTGCGCGGTGTTCCCGGCAGCAGGTCGTTGAATTCCCGCCAGGTAAGCGGCCCGATGCGGATGCGGAATCTGCCCGTCCTGTCCGCGATTTTGCTGCCGAGAACGGTGTCCATGCCGAGCCTGCGGCCGCTTACGAGCATGCGCATGCGCTGGTCGTCCGGGATGGAGACCATGCGCCGTATGTTCTGGATGATGCGGATGTTGTTCATGCCCAGCGCGTCGCGCAGGATGGTTTTGAGACCCATGGCCGAGCGGGGATACTGTGTCAGGATGCCGGTGTAGCGCAGCAGGCTGAAGGCATCGGGCACGCTGTCGGCCAGCTCTTTTTCCCCGAGGCCGATGAGACAGAGAAGCCGTTCCTTGTCGATGGGGTTGTTTTCTTCGACGACGCGGATAATGAGGCGGTATTTGCTCCAGCACTGGAACCAGAGGTGGTAGAGGCGCTGGTGGATGATGTCGAGGAAGTCGCGGCATACCGATTCGTCGCTTGACGCTTCGTCCATGAGGTCTTCGGTGAAGAAGGTGGGAAGGGGCGAGGCGGCGCCGTACAGGCCGAGGAAGGTGGCGGTGATACGGAGGTCGTCGCCGTCTTTGTCGACACCGGCCACGTCCGAGGCGGGAAAGGCCAGGGACAGTTCCGGCCGGACCCGGACCCGGTCCTGCCAGGGTATTTCGGGAAGCCCCATTTCTCCCGCGGGATCGAGGAACCGTCGGGCAAGGCGCATGATCTGGACGAAGGTGAATTCGTGGCCATTGGCCAGCAGGTCGTCTATCAGGGATGTCATTCCTGTCGCATGGGCCATTGATAGATCTCCCCTTGCCGCGGTTCTTCGATGGTGAGTCGGGTGAAATGGTTTATGGAAGAATATTCCGCCTGAAAACGATCGAGTACGCAGCCGAACAGGTACAGGTCTCCGGCGCCGGCAAAATGGTCCCCCCGGACTTTCAGGCGGATATGGCTTCCCCGAACAGGAACACCCTCCACCATGGCTTCGTCAGGTGTGACGGCCACTTCCTCGATTCCCGCGACCCTTTTCAGGTTGGCGGTCAGGGAGGCGCCGGAGGCGTTTTCCTCCAGCAGGTAGAGCTTGAGCAGCGTGCTCAGGTGATCGACGTTTCCCAGAGGCGCGTGGTTCAGGTAGAGGTGGGTGGTGAGCCGCCACAGGAGCTCCGGTCCCAAGGGCGGAGGGACTCCCGGATGTACCGGCGTGATGTTGCCGCAGGATACGGTTGCCGGAATTCCGGATTCGGCGGTGCGGATGTCGCCGATGCGCAGGTTTTCCGGGAGGGCGCCGTTGGTGCAGGTGAGGGCAATGGAAAGGGTCTCTCCCACGGGGAATGCCGTTCCGTCGGGAAACGCCGGACAGAGGTATACGTCGTATCCGTTGCCGACCGGCGATCTTTCCAGTCCTGTCTGGTATACCGGCGTACCGGGGGTGTCGGAACCGAACAGGTCGAATGCCGCATAGCTCCACTCTCTGCCGTCGCTGCGCGTGATGCCGGTCACACCGTCCACGGAGAATATCCGGTGATGACGGGGGTTCAGTCCGCAAGGACGGACGAGATGGCGGCTTGCGCGATGGTCCAGGAGGATCGGATCGGCATCATGGGTAAACAGGTTGACCGCCGGAACCGCGTTCAGGACGAAGTTCGCGCGCCCGGCCTTCGGCGCTTCGGAAGTCAGGCCGTCCAGCAGGAGGCTGACGCTGAAGTGTCCGGCGTCTCCGCGCCCCGTCCACCGTTCCAGGCCGGTAAGCTCGAAAAAGAGAAATTTTTCCGGGGCGGTGAAATACTCCTGGAGCAGTCGGTAGCCGGGAAAGGCGTGGGGCGGCCAGGGGACAAGGGAGTCGTTTTCGTCATACCCGGCCTGCTGCAGGCATCCGGCTGGGAGAACCAAGGCTTCGACGCCGGGAGCGGATAAGATTATCCGTTTCAGGCGGCGGCACAGGAGCTGATACAATCCGGTGGCGGTTACCCGGTCGCCTGCAAGGAACAGTCGAATTCCTCCGGGCAGCCATTGGGAAAGAGTAAGGCCGTGCAGCATGAAAGACAGGCGTATCTCCGCGGCGCGCTCCGAGGTCTGAAGGATTGCGGCGTCGGTGACCTCAAGGGGATGAACGTCCAGGTCCCATGCGGTAGTGAACCGGCAGCATGTCCCGTCAACCGGCATGGAGGCAATCCGCGCACCCGCCGGTATGCGTATGGACTGTCCCATGGCCCGGGCCGGGGTGAATCCCACTATGGTGGTTGCGGGAGTCGGCCGCATATAGTGCGGCAGGATGAGGTGGGCAAGGTTCAGGATGAGTTCGGGGAAATCGACATCCAGCTTACGGCCCAGCAGGGTGTTCTGGAAAGCCACGGCATCCAGAAGCCGCTCCACGTCCGGATCGGTCATGGGGCCGTTCAACAGGGGGGCCAGCGCCGGATTGGCATCGGCGAACTCCGCGGCGATCTCCCTCAACCGGACTGATTCCGTTTGGAAATGACGTCCGTGAATTTCCAGGTTCTATCTCCCCACCACCATGAGTTCTATGTCCGCGTCTTCGGGGGCGTTGCTCCAATGAAGCGCGAGAGCACGGTTCTTTTCCACCGAAGCCCATTGATCGTCGTGATGATTTATCCTGAAATAGAGGGTATGCGCCCGGCGGGGGAGTTCCTGGGGCGGAACCTGCAGGTACTCCAGGTCGATGCCGGGCAGGGCCTGAGTGACGAGGGTGTGCATGTACTCCCGTGAGCTGAGCTTAGCGATGTCTACCAGGGACTGGAGCACGATCTTGGGATCCTCGTCGGTTTTGACCGCCAGGTAGTAGCGATTTCGTCCCTCGAAGATGGCGGGTTTCAACTCGGCGGCAAAGTAGATTCCGTCGAGGACCAGACGAATCACATACTCGGGGCCCGCGGTGATTTCGTCCAGAAGATGGGATATCATGTCCTGAACCGCGGAAAAGCACCCCCACAGGTCGCGGTGGTCGTAATCCGGGATTCTGGCGCTACCGTCTCTCACCTCGCCGAGGACGCTCACCTCTTCGGAAAAGGTGGTAAGTTCGCCGACGAGCTGTTTCAATACCCCGTACAGTACCCAGGGGTGGACGTGTTCTGCCTTCGTGAAATGGAAAAGCAGCGGGACATAGCGGTTGATGGACCTCAGCGCCAGAAAGTAGACCATGTCCCGCGAGCCGAATTCCGCTGTCTGGACCCCACGCCTGCTCTTGTGTTCTTCAAGCTGGTATGCCCGTGCCGTTACCTGGTCCCGGATCTCCGCGGCCAGCTTGCGAAGGGATTCCGAACCCGCGAAGGTAACGGAAGGGGGAATGTAGTCGTTTGAAAGCCTGATTTCCGCCCCGAACTTTTCCAGTTGAGCGAGCGGTATGAGCTGATAGTCTCCCAGCTTGTGCATTTCGGTTTCCCAGAAGATCTTCAGTACGAAATAGAGCCTTTTTACCTGGCCTTCCGGACCCCCCGCGTGCAGGTCATGGATCTCTTCCGGGCTGTCCGGCGTGACGAACCGCGTATGTACCGATTCGATATCTTCAACGGTTGGAAGGACGGTGACGTTTTCTCCTCCATCGGTCCAGTTTCTGAGACCAAGGTATACAGTGAGAGGTTTTCCGTCCTTGACCCACTCTTCGTCAAAGGCGCGCGCCTCTATCAGGGCATTGCCCGGAAGCGCTACATGCGTCCCGTCGGGGAAAACGAAATCTCCTTTGTTGAGATTGAAGGTTCTTGCACTCAACGCCGCCTCAAGAACCTCCATCTCGCCCACCCCCCAGAAATCCTGTGCCATGTACTGCCGGTACGGGGAGAGGAGTCCCTGAAAAGAGCGATCAAGCAGCTGGAAATGTTGTGGTTGCAGGTAAATCCCCTGGTGCCAGAACAATGGCCTCTGAATGTTCATGATGGGTCCTTTCCCCGGAATCCCGTCTGTGCATATGTTGCGAGTAAAGGTGCTTCCGGCTGCTGACGGATTGATGGAAACGAAAGCTCATGGTGCATGATAAATAAATAAATTTTTTTAATGTTAAGCGATGAACGTAATACCATTCGCGCCGACATTGTGTCAATTAATTTTTATTACTTTTTAATGATTTTTCGCATTGCGCGCAATCCAATGCCACCACGGAAAACCATCGGTACGCAAAACCCTTGACGGCCCTCCCCCCTTCGGATAGTCCTGTCAGGGGATTTCGGGAAGCCCTTTCTCTCCCGCGGGATCAAGGAAGCGTCGGGCAAGGCGCATGACCTGGACAAAGAAGCATTCCCGGCAGTTCTCCAGGAGGTCTTTTATGAGCGGTGCGTTTCCTGTCGCATGGGCCACTGATAGCTCTCCCCCCGCATCGGTTCTTCAAGGGTCATCCTGGTGAAGCAGTTTATCGGCGCGTATTCCTCCAGGAAGCGGTGGAGTACGCACCCGAACAGGAACGCCCTCCACCATGGCTTCGTCGGGTGTGACGGCCACATCCTCGATTCCCGCGACCCTTTTCAGGTTGGCGGTCAGGGAAGCGCCGGAGGCGTTTTCTTCAAACAGGTAGAGCTTTGGCAGCGTGCTCAGGTGATCGACGTATCCCAGAGGCGCGTGGTTGAGGTAGAGGTGGGTGGTGAGACGCCACAGGAGGTCCGGTCCGAGGGGCGGAGGAACTCCCGGAGGTACCGGCGTGATGTTTCCGCAGGATACGGTCGCCGGTATTCCGGATTGGGGGACGCAGATGTCGCCGATGCGCAGGCTTTCCGGAAGAACGCCGTTGGTGCAGGTGAGGGCAATGGAATGGGTCTCTCCGACGGGAAAGCCGTTCTCAGGGGGATAGGAGACCGAGAGGTGGTTTTCGTAATCGTCAGGAATTGAAGACTTATTAGGGCTTGCATGGCAAACAGCATGACCTGGTGGATGATCTCGGGCAGGTCGTCGTCCAGTTTCAGTGAAAGAAGGGTGAAGGGAGGCCGTCATGTTATTGAATATGACAGTGGCGCTGCCGGTTGCTATCGACGGAGTGCCGGAGTGTTTGGAGCATATGGTCGCATCGACGTGAGCGCACGCGGCGGGACGATTGTTGATAAAGACGTCGTCCGAGCCGCAGATGATGACGCCACAGGTTTCTTTCGGCGGCCAAACCGCCGGTTCCGATAACTGCGACGGCTGCGACACCAACGGCTGCGCCGACAAGTAGGTCCTTGACAAGCCAACTCGCTGCCGGGCTATGGCCTACGGGGTCGCCTTTTTCCTAAAACTATAATCAACTTCACACAAAAGATAACAATAGTCGGGATCTGTAGATTCTAGTTCCTTAACTGCCATGAGACCAATATTGATTTTATCTTTATCACTTTGAGTTGGTACCTGTTCTCTTTCGATAAATAATTTGATTATTGACAGCTGTTCTTTCGCATGGATATAAACACCATAGTTAGGGGATTTTGATAATTTTGCATCAGTTACACTTAATGCCTTATAAACCAAATCCTTAATTTCTTGTGAAAACATATTCTTCTAATCATCTTCACGAACATAACATATAGGTTTATTATCAAATCCATCTTTGAAGAACCACCACCTGTTGCACTTATTGCAATGCAGTACACTTTTCATATTTTTATATAATTCTTCAGCATCAATCTTCCCTTCATATTTATCGAAATCTACATCAGAAATAATCAATAACTCATTATAGCTTGGTATTTCACCGAAGCTTATTTTATTTCCACATTTACACTTTATAGCTGGCATGATCATCCTCCAATGATAATAATATATTTTATGTTAGTGGCACCTGCCCCTTGAACTCTATATAGCAAATTTCCAAGTTGGTCAGACTTTACCGGGCTATCTGATAAGTCAACAATAATTCCTTCAGCTTGTGAGTTCTTCTTTGCAATCGCCGAGACAATTCGTGCAGGGTTGCCGGTCTTTGGCGAATAAACATCGTATCGCTCTCCATCTATCAGAAGGTCAGAAGTGCCTCCGTCGGCTCGGGTTCCAACAGGCTGTCGCAATTGTACCTTCTTTCCGAGTGATGCCATATGTTCAGCAGCCCTTAGTTCACTTGCAGAGTACTCACCTGATTCAATTATCAAATTTCCGTGTTCATTCCGAGATTGTATCTTTATGTTTCCCAGATTCGACCCCAAGCCCTGAGTCGAAATGGTGTAGTTTTTCTTTAACCACACGCCCCCCTTGGCCCCCGCCATGCCTCCGACAAGCGATCCCCCCAGCATCATCCACTTCTGGCCGTCCGAGCCTTGCCCGAAGATTCTCCCTCCCAGCCAAGCGCATCCCATTCCGCAGCCTATGCCTCCGACAAGGCCCAGCGCAGCTACTATGGGACCGCCAAGTATTACAGCCGCGCCGATTCCAACGGCGAGAAGCGACCAGTGCACCCATGCCGGGACCAGATTTTCCGGTTGGATGGTGTCAGTCTGTACCGTGCCGCCTTCGATAATGACATCGGGCGACCCTTCGACGATTACCGCCCCGCAGGTTATTGTATCATCAACCCGAGCCGCGGGCATGTTGTTGAACATGACGGTGGCGCTGCCGGTTGCTATCGGCGGAGTGCCGGGGTGTTTGGAGCATATGGTCTTATCCACGTGTGCACGCGCTGCGGGGCGGTTGTTGATGAAGATGTCGGGAGCGCCGGAAATTATCATACCGCACACTTCTTTCGGCGCCCAGCTCATGCTTGAGAGAAGTTCACCAACCCCGGCGCCTCCGGCTGCCAGACCTCCCACGATTGCTGCGGCGGCCAGACCGCCCGTGCCGATAACTAACGCGGCTCCAACTCCGACGGCAGCTCCCACGAGAAGGCCATTGACAAAGCAGCTCGTTGCAGGGCTGTGGCCTATGGGGTCTCCTTTTCTTGCTGCATGGGGCATTCGTTTGTTCCTCCGTTACTGCTCACTCGCAACGCGTGGGTCTTGCCGGAGTTTTACACTTGCGAGAAATGTTTCAAAGGTTTGCTTCCATTCGTCGGTGAATCTGCCGAGAGTGGTTGCCGTGATCTGGATGACCTGACGTTTTCCCTGTCCTTTTTCCAGGAAGAAATTTGCCTGGGCCTGTTGCAGTTTTTGATTGTTCTGAACCCAGCTGTAGATGAGCCAGAGCGCGTCTTGATCGGCAACCTTCATACTCCCGCTTGCATGAAGCTGATACTGCGGAAGGCTCTTTTCCATTTCCGTCGTTAGTTTGCTGCCGTAGTTTTGCAGTGATTCATCCTGTTCTATTGCATGGTGATTGATTACCAGGTTGAATTCGCTTGGTCCTTCTTCCGTCAGGCTGAAGATGTGGTGGGTAACGTCGATGAGCGGTTCGGGCAGGTCGAAGATCAGCTCGTTGGTGCAGTGCAGGGGCATTGCTTGTTCCTTTCTTTCAATATTTCAACGTTATTTCAAGGAATTCCGTTTGGATTCATTTGACTGTGCATCAGAATTTCTTGATCAGGTCTTCCTTCTTTATTCCCGGGCTTTTGAGTAAATCTCTCAGCTTGTTCAGTTCCTGGTTTGCTTCGTTTTGTGCGTCTCCTATGCCGGTTTTTTCGAGGAGATTGCCTTTTGCGTTGTTGAGTTCCTGGTTCAGCCTGTTTCGCCCTTCGTTTACGGCTGTGTCTTTTAGCGAGGCAGGGTTTTGTACTACTGAGGCTACCTGAGATACCCTGTTTTTCAGATCGCCGGGCAGGGATGAGGTTGCGGATGAGACCAAGTCCCCGTTTCCCGGAAGAACGGCTCCCTTCAGTAATGGTGAAGTTGAGCCGGATGATACGAGGTCGCCAAGTCCGGAAGCGCCTTCGCTTACCGGCCCCAGTGTCCAACCATCATATTCCGGCACAATGCCTGCCGTATCTAGTTCTGTCCAGCCTCCGGATGGAACCGTGCCCTTGAACGTATCCAGTGGCTTTTCTGTGTCCGGAGGCGCGGAGGAATCCGTTATCGCCTTGGCTTTGGGAGCCTGGGCAGGGGGAGCCGATGCTGCCGCTGACGATGGTTGCCCCGATGCGGGGGGCTGCAAGGATGCGCCGCCTCCCGCCGATTTGCCGCCACCACCTCCACTACTACCGCCTTTGCCCGTGCATCCTGAAACGGGCCGTTTCTGCGGCATGGGTGCACCGCCGCCGCAGTTGACTTTCACCATGGGACTGTTGATCTCTATACTGCCGGGCGTGACCACTATCGAACTTGCCCCGGAGACAATGGTGAGCTTGTCGTCAGCTCCGACGATGATCTCCTTGGCCATTCCCGTCGATTTGTTCTTGACGATGGTGTAGCTGTCGCCGCCAACGGACAGGTCGAAGTTCCTCCCGATTATCGTGCCGCTGTCGCCGCCGATGGTCTCTCCCCTGCGGTTCTTGACCAGAATGTTCCAATCCTTCTCGCTTTGCAGGTATATCTCCTCTTTGCCTTTGGCGTCGTCAAAGCGCAGTTCGTGAAAGCCTTTTCCCTTGTGGGTTTTGGTGCGGAATCCGCTCTGGGTGATGCTCTTCTTCAGGCTGTTGATGGGCATGTTGTCCGAGTTGTAGACGCTGCCGGTGATGATGGGACGGTCAGGATCGCCTTCCAGAAAGTCGACCAGAACTTCATCTCCGATGCGGGGAATATATTGGGCGCCGCGACTCAGACCACCCCACGCCTGCCCAACCCTGATCCAGCAGGAGCTCCGGTCGTCCCGCTTGCCCTCTCGGTCCCAGTGGAACTGGACCTTTACACGACCGTAGTCGTCGGTGTTGATCTCGGCTCCTTCCGGGCCAACCACGGTGGCGGTCTGGAGACCTTTTACGAATGGTTTTTCTCTTGTTCTGGCCGGTCTGAATTGGGCAGATGCCGGAATTACGGTAAATTCAACGTCGAATAAAAAACCGTCGCCGTTACCCTCTTCTAATGACTGTGGTTGTTCTCCGGAAAAGACCGTGCTTGTTATCAAATAGTCTGTGTTTAAGACTTTTGAATCATGACCGAAAAGCGTAAAAGTGTAACCTGGAATGAATCTGCAGGATGTGCTGCATCCGTTCCCCTGTTTCTGCATAGCAGCAAGTTCTTCAGAGCGTGCTTTGGCTAATTCCTTTCCACGCGCCTGAGTTGTGTGTAAGGATGGATATTCATAAACTTCAAAGGTTTCCTTGTTAGGTGCGGTCTCTTCTGCAGTAAGGTCAAGTGTAGTTCTCTTGAAGAAGAAATTACGGTGAGTATATTCGCCCGATTTCATGCGTTGTGAAAAGGTGAATGAATAAATACTTTCTTCGTCGCCTTCCATTCCCCCTGGATTGAAAACTATCGATTTATCGCCTTTGATCGGAGAATGTATTGTTTTTTCATCACACATAACCATGACATGCTTGTCTTTGTAATGCTCAAAATAATAATAAATACCTTCTTCTTCGAGCAGCCTACTGATGAAATCAAAATCGCTTTCGTTATATTGAACACAGAAACCTCGATCGTGTTTTTCGTTTACCAATGCAAAGCGATAATGATCTGAATCGATTCCACCTTCCTCCAATAGTTTCTTTACAATTTCCTGTGTTGTTGTTTCCTGAAAGATACGGCAATTCTTACGCAAGGAGAGTTGCCAGAATTTAGGAACCATTTCAGCTTCGTACAAAAAATAATCCCCATCAGCGCCAACATACTTCAGCTTTCTGATTATTCCGTGAAAATAGCGGTCGGTATCTCCATATTCATCGTAGTCATTAAGAATCGTTACCATTGATTCATTTCCGATCAATTTTTCGTAATCATTAATTTCAATCGTTGTTGCGAATTGAATTTGTACATTGAAAGCAGATGACATTGTTTCAACTGCACATAAATTGGCTACAGATAGCTTTATTGAATTTCCTGTTATTGATAAGATGAATGTAGCATCGGATGCTGACATTTTATTCTCCTTTACATTATTATGTTTTACATATTTATTTAATATTGTTATTATTATCTAACTAGCTATACTCACATTTACCGTCAGGTCACTCACCTCTCGCTGCAGAAACGAAATACCATTTCCCCATCATTTTTCGAAAAGTAAAGTTCCCAATTTCGCAAAAATCATTACCAACACACCTACTGTTGTATTTAGTAAGTATTTTAGTATTTTTAGCATATTTGAGCATTGTTTCAGATTTATCTGTTTTTATAACACTACCTTTTAATAGCTTTACCAGTACATATTTTATATTATTTTCGTAATCATATGTAACAACTGGGTCCAAGTCAGTATCATTTGTCTCAAAAGGAAAAGACATTTTTGACACTATGTATTCATAATCATCTGCAATAACTGCTTTTCTAAACTGATCCCAAAACTCTTGTATGCTCTGCTGGGGTGTGCCTTTCGGGCCCGTGACAAATATATCGTTATATTCTTTAAGTGATGCACAACTGATAATCCATTTTTCCTTGACTCTATCGAACACAAATACTCCCACTGAAAATCTGTTTCCGTTATTCGAAAAATATTCAGGCAAAAGCGTTTTGTTTTGTGCTATTAACTCATAAGAGCTTAAAGGCATATTATCTTTAATATGTAATAACACATCAATAATCACTTGAAACGATGTATACTCATAATGAGATGGGGCACCCTCCTCATAAAACACAATTCTTAATGGTAATTGTGACATTGTAGCTATTGCTTGCTTGTCGTTTTCAAGTACTGATTTTCTGAATTTTTCCCAAAACTTATTTGCTGACTGAATAGCATTCAAAGACGTTATATGATGAGCATTGTTGTTGTTTATTGGCTCTTGGCCTTGTTTTTCTTTTTCACATCCAATCAATGCCAGAAAAGCAAATAACACACAAATATGCATTAGTATATTCATCATAATGGCAATCTTTCATAATTACATATTTTATTTATAATTTGTTTTTATTTTATTCATTATGCAACAGAAAACGTTGTTACTTTGTCTTGTTGTTCTTGGTTGGCCAGCAATAACCTTTAATAATGAATTTATTTTTTGGATACCCGGAAAGCCGCACAGTTTTCGATTGGTTCCCACCCATAAGATAAATATGGGTTTTTGTTTCAGACACAAAAAATGCAACATGGTTACCAGAAGATCTTGGCGAATGCTTAGGGTTATACACAACTGTAATTGCACCATATCTTGGCTTTTCTAGCTTCTGCCCCCAATTCAACCAACTAATTGCTAAAGCATTTCCCGTTCCATTGTAGCCAGCTTCTTTCATTACCCAATTTACAAAGGATGAACACCAAGCCGTTTCATCATTTTTTGCTTTCAATGTTGTGGTCGAGTGATATTCTATGATCCTTGGATTATGTTTTTCTTTTTCAATTTGCGAAGTACCTCTTTCTTTTTTCACTATCTCCATCCAAGGGGCAGACTCAGATGCAGATTTCGATATGCCTTTTGTCGGCGCACTGGGTGCATTTGGAGATACTCCGCCCGACGCTCTTCGGGGCAAGGGTATTCTGACGCTGAAACTGGATGGCATCCGCCTAAAATACAATCGTATCCAAGTCCAAGGACCTACGACCCCGTTGCTTGTCAAACCAACAGATTGTTGAAATTTCTTTACAGCCTTAAATGTATTGGACCCAAACTCACCATCTTCTTCTAGATGCGGGGGTGGAAATAACTTTTTATTAAGTATTTTTTGCAATCTGACAACATCATCATTTTTGTCACCATATTTCAATTTTCTAAACATACCATTTTCCTCTAAAACATATTTGCTAGCTTCAATTGTGTTTCAAATGATTAGAATGTATGATAATTACTACTTCAATTTCAAAAGATGTTGATTACATTTTATTTTCGTTGCTCTATCTAAATACAATACCGGAATATCACTAACTTCATTAACTTCAACTTTTGCTTGATATAAGCCTCTATCATTTATACCAACACTCACGTATATATATCCCATCGAATCTTCATGCCTATACGTTGTTACAAAGAACGAACTTCCCGTCTCTTCGTCATCTTCGGAATCTGCACCAAGAAAAAAACATGGATTTAATGTTACAACACCTGACTTATCAATAATTATCTTGCCTTCAATTGTGATTTTCAGATCGAATTTAAGACTTGATAAATTATTTTTAAACACTATTAGGTTAATGTGCCTGTTTTTCTCAATTTGTTTAAAATAATATATTTTTCCAGCTTCTATCTCAGAAGATAGTGAATAGTTTTCGTTTTATACAGTAAGTAAGTCATCAATAAGTTTCAAATACGATTTTTGAATTAAGCTATAGTTTATTAGACCATCTATAAATGATTTATCGTATTTTGAAACGTCTTTTACATATATATTATTCGACTTATATGATCTATTTGATCTATTTACGTTTTTATTGTTATTATTATTTATAATAATATCTTTTGATGACGAAATGGTATCATCACAGCTTGTATACAGTGAAACAATAAGGGAAAGTATTAATAATATGTATATAGAAAAATTTCTTTCCATTTTTTACCTGAAATAAATTATTTGTTACTGCTTCTATTCTGATATTTTATACAATATTATGTTTTGTCAGTATAAATTAAATATTGCGTTGTTCGATATTTAAGTAACTATGCAGGGTTGTAGATGAGCCAAAACATCCTCTCATTATTCACACCAAAGCCCTTCTCCCCATCTTGGTCGGCAATTCATACTCAAGACCGCTCCGCGCATCTTCAATAATGGTTCGGGAGAAATATGCTTCGGAAACAAATCCCCTCAGGAAGTGGTCGAGCATCACGCCGAACAGGTACATGCCACCCGGTG
>Ga0228536_1002170_pt1 | contig 12956 bp, 5 predicted proteins | sample SJ1Smetagenome_FD_168611 | JGI IMG/M metagenome (GOLD analysis project Ga0228536, IMG submission 168611) | Enriched culture of PCE-dechlorinating microbial communities from Ithaca, New York, USA - SJ1.S | ecosystem: Engineered > Modeled > Simulated communities (microbial... > Unclassified... | reverse complement strand
ATGCGTTCGCCCGTCGGTTCGGAAATCGCTTCGGCCTGATCGTTCGCCAGCAGGATCGTCTCCGCCCATCCGCGGGCAAAGTGGAACCAGTCCGTGTGCTTCGCATCCTCGGCCGGAATGGATGCCTCCAGGCTGTCGATGAGCTTGCCCAGGCGACGGGACCTGTCTTCGATGGGAGCAGTTCGAACGCCGATGCCTACCCAGGTCTTGGACAAGGTGTCCGCATGCTCGTGCGGAACGGAGTGCAGCAGCCCCTCGACGAAGAGGTTGTCGACGTAGACCCGGACATCATGATGGTCGAAGGGAAGTTCGACCGGTCCCTCAATGGACAGACCGTAGGGCTTCTCATCCTCACGAACGCTGGACGTCCCTTTGGCTGCCCCACGATCGAGGAAGATCGGCCAGCGCTCCTGGAGGAATGCGAAGAAGGCTTCCCTGTCCGCCACCAGCGTCTCGAGTGGCCAGTCGTCGAAGACGTTGTTCTGGCGCAGAAGCTGGATGAACCGCTCGTCGAGGTCGGTTGGGATGCGCTGTCTGCGGTAGTGACGGCGCAGCAGCACCCGCAAAAGGTCCGATGGCTGTTTGACCAGCTCGGGCGCGATTTCAAAGACGTGCCGGAGGACGAACTCCTTGGTGGCGTTGTCGCCCAACTGGCCGGGGGCATGTCTCTTCTGCGCCTCATACAAGGCATCGAGGTCCCCGCGATCCAGGGCAGTCACGACCGGGTAACTGAGGTTCGGGAAGATGTCGCCGAGGTTGAAGGAGAGTCTGCGACCGGCCTGGAGGAGATCATAGGGCAACCCACTGAGGTCGCTTGCTTGCGAGCGCAATACGACGACAAGGTCCGTGTGCTCGCCGCAGTCCCAGCGGGAACGAAACTTCGACTCGTAGGCGTAACGGAACGCGATGTGGTCTTCAAACGGGATCAGCTCGAATCCACGCTCGCGGACGCCTTCAAGAATCCCTTCTTCAAGGAGAAGTCCGTCCGGGTCGGCCACCAGGGTGAGTCGGGCGACCTTCGGGGTGAATTCCTTCAGGATTTGATCGCGCCAGCTACTCATGGCCACCACCCTCCACCCGAATCACAAGCAGCGGCACCATTTCGGGATAGGCATGGGCCTTCTGATCGAGCTGCTCCTGGAAACTCCGCTCTTCCTGCGAGAGGAGGTTCAGTCGATAGTTGCGGACCTGGGGCAGGCCGATCCGCTCGACGGTCTTGCGGCGCGCGGCAAAGGCGTAGTCGGCCTTCTCGCGCTCACGTGCGATGCGCCCCCGGTGCTCTTGCACGAGCGCTTCGTAGATGGGCTTCCCGTGTTCCTCTGCGGCGTTCTGTAACTTCTCAAAGGCAGCTTGCGAGACCGAGGTCTCCATCACTGACCGGACGTGTGTGCTTGCCGCGAGGAGCTGGTCCCATACGTGTCTGGCCGTCGGCATATAGACCATGCCGTTGTCAGCCAGGAAGAGAGGCATGATCCTTCGACGGTTCCACTCCATGGTGGCAATCGCGATCCGCCACAAGGACCAGACGCCCTGAACTTCCTCGGAGAGACCTGGGATCGACACGATGGAGACCGGCTGGCCCGGTGCAAAACGCGGGAGCCGCATGGCCAGTCCGCGGACCTTCGGCTCTTCAAGGGTAAGATGCCGGGTGGCCGGAAGCCTCTCGGCTTCCTTACCGGTGAAGACCACATTCTCGTAGGTCTCGCCGTCGGGCCATGTGAGGTTCCAGCTCTGGCTTCTCCTCTCGGCCTGGCCGCCATGCGCCTTCAGGTAGCTCACGGTCATGTGCTCGACCCAATGGGGCAAGGGGTGAGTCAGCAGCCGCTGGGCTTCGCCAGGCTCCAGGTCCTCGGTCGCGCCAAGTACCGATGCGGTCGTGCGCGCCTCGCGAGCCTGCTCCTGCAAGCGGGCAACCACGCTCTCGACGGAGTCCTCCACCTTTTCGGGGTTGAGGATCGCCTCGACATACATCTCGTCGAACATGTGGCCCGCCTGGGCCGAGTCGAGGACGTCGCCGGTCTTGTCAATGCCGAACTCCTCGAAGATGACGGCGAGCTTCTGCTCCAGCACCTCACGGACCCGGTGCTCGACCGAACCCTCGAAGACGAAGTTGACCGCGCGCACCGCATGAGCCTGGCCGATACGATCCACCCGGCCGATCCGCTGTTCGAGGCGCATCGGGTTCCAGGGGATGTCGTAGTTGATCACCACGTGGCAGAACTGGAGGTTCAGGCCCTCCCCGCCGGCGTCGGTGGAGATAAGGATACGGACATCCTTGGCGAAGGCCTCCTGGACTCGCTTGCGCTCTTCCATGTCCATGGAGCCGTTCAGGCAGACGACCGGAAACCCGCGCTCAGCCAGGAACCGACGCAACATCTCCTGAGTAGGAACGAACTCGGTGAACACCAGCGCCTTGAGCTCCGGGTCGCTTTCCTCGGACTGGAGGCGGTAGAGCCAGTCGAGCAACGCCTCGGCCTTGGCGTCCGGTCCAATTTGCTCGCAGCGGGCCGCGGCTTCCAGCAACAGCTTGACCTCGGCGCGCTCGTTTTTGAGCGCCTTGAGGCGGGTGCGAAGCAACACGTCGATTTGCTCCTGGCCGTCCAAGTCCGCCCATTCCTCTTCAGTGGTGAGTGGGAACAGGGTCAGTTGCTCCTGGGGTGCGGCGAGCGCCTCGAGCCGCCTTTCAAGCGTAGTGCGGATGGCGCTGGTGCTGGAGACCACCAAGCGCTGCATCAGGATCATCAGAAAGCCGATATAGCTCCGCTTCTCCCGCATGGCCTGGTTGTAGCCTTCGCGGACGTATTCGGTGACCGCTTCATAGAGAAGCTGCTGACTGCGGTGTCGCTCCTCCCAGGAGACCGGACCAAGCTGCGTGCGCCGAGGCTTGAACAGAGGCTTCCCATCGGCATCGATGGCGCGGCGCTTCTCGGTTCGGATGACATACGGCTGGACCCGCTCGCAGGTGACGCTGTCGATGTCCGGGAACTCCTGGGCGTCGATCAGGGAAACCAGCCGATGAAAGGCGTCGGTTTTGCCCTGGTGCGGAGTGGCCGAAAGCATCAGGAAATATGGCGCGGCCTCGGAGAGTCCCTGGCCCAGTTTGAAGCGGGCCACCTGATCAGTGCTGCCGCCGAGACGGTGCGCCTCGTCCACGATGACCAGGTCCCAGCCGGCGGAGATCAGGTCCTCGAATCGTTCGCGGTTGTGCTCGCTCACCTGGGTCGCGGTCCAGCCACGGCGCTTGTCCAGTGGCTTGACCGAATCCATCGGCACGACCACCTGGGAGAACATCTGCCACGCATTGGCGGGCAGCGCTTCCGGATCATGATTCCCGTTTCCCGGGCTGGATGCCGGTACGATCCGTCTCAATGTTTTGATGTCCTCGGGGAGCACGAGCTGGAAGGTCTCCCCGAAATGGAAGCGCATCTCACTGACCCACTGGCTCACCAGTCCCTTCGGGGCGATGACGAGCGTCCGCTTGACCAGTCCGCGAAGCTTCAGCTCACGCAGAATGAGTCCCGCTTCGATGGTCTTGCCAAGGCCGACCTCGTCCGCTAGGAGATAGCGCACCCGGTCATTGGCGATGGCGCGGGACAGAGCACGAATCTGATGCGGCAGCGGAATGACGGAGGACTCGATGGGAGCGAGCAGGATGTCCTGAGTCAGGGCATCGGCTACTCGTGCGGCGGCAGCGATGTAGGCGATATCGTCTGGCGAACCTGTGCCCGCGCTCTCCTGGGACTTGAGCCTGGACGCCGGGATGCGGACTACGGAGTCGCGGCCGGGCAGCCAGACGCGGCAGGTCGTCTCGCCCCAGAGCGTCTGGGCTTCGATGACCTGACAAAGCTGCCCGTGGTCCGGGCTGTAGTACCAGTTGTTGTTTTCAACCAACAGGGTCATCGTTGTTCGACTTCTCCCATCAACGAAAGGCTCTCGATGTCCGCCTTTCAAAAGCCGTATTTCCTTCTCCGCATCTCGAAAGCGTCCTTTCCTCCTTCAAGGACCTCTTCAACAAGCTCCCGCACCAGCAGGGTATCGATGGACCCCATATGCTTGCTGGGCGGCTTGGCCTTTCCCTGTCCTGCCTCGCCAGAGGCGGTTAGACCTACGATCAACTCAGCATCTCCAAGCACGGGGATGTTCGCGTTGTGAGTGGCGAATATGAATTGCCGACGCCGCTTTTCTTCCTTCATCCTGGGAACGACGCCATCGGTAATGAACCGGTTGTCAAGATCATCCTCGGGCTGGTCGACTACCAACGGCGCATTGGCTTCCAGCAGCAAGAGCAGCAGTACCGCCGTAGCCTTCTGGCCGGTCGACAGGTCTTCGAGAGTCTGCCATTGCGCATCCTCAACCTCCGGAGCCACATTCAGTTCAACTGTCGTTGTTGAAAGAAGGTCCAGTTCCTCAATCTTCATGACCAAGTCTGGATCGGCTTGCGCAAGCCTTTCAGCTTGCGATGGGGAAAGGGCATACTTCTTACAGATGGCATCCTTGCCCTCTCGCAATGTGCTGGCCAGATCGACGAGTGATAGGTCCTCACGCTGACTCAACACGTCCAGTGCTTCGGAAAGGCGGCCTCCCACTCCATCGCGAAGCAGCGTGCACAATGGTTCTCGATTGCCAGCAAAGGTAACTGTCACTCTTACACGGTTCTTTAATTTGCGATTAACTTTCTTGGCTGCACCTTCCAGTTCTCGGAATTCTTCCGTCTTTACGTTCTCCCATTGTGCGAGCAGGTCTCGGCGCTGACGTAGGTGTTCATTCGTGTTCCGCGCCAGCCCATCCTGTCGTTCTCGAAGTGGGCGAAGTTCCTCAATTTGCCGACGCAATTGAATGAACTCCACGCCATCAATCTTCGACTTCTGCAACTCCCGAAGGATCTTCTCGTACTGTTCTTTGACGGTCTTTTCTCGTTCTTCCCATTTGTGTTTAACTGATTCGAGTCCCTCTTCGGCGTCCTGGATGACCTTTGCTACCTGAGCCCTGATGGTATTCAGGGCATCGTTGAAGCGCTCGAGAACCTGATCCGCTTCCATCAGTACTTCCTTGCCCGGCAACTCCTTCAGGGCTTCAACTGACAGAAAGCTGCGATCTATGGAGAGATGGCGCTCCATCTGGTCAAGTATTTCGCGGAATGGTTCAAGGCGCTCGAACGCAGTTTCGAAGACCTTTTCCTCTTGCACCAGCAGGCTTTGTTCCTTCAGGCGCTCCTCTACTCCTGCTTCCTTGAAACGCCGAAGTGTCTCCTCGAGTGCCGGAAGGGTCGCAAGACGATCCGCGATTCCCTCCTGTTCTTTCCACACCTCGATAATCCTGGCCCGTATGCGCTCGAGCTTTCCCTTTAAGTCGTTCTTGCGCTGAGCCAGAGTTGCGTCACGGTCGATGAATCGTTCCAACAGGCGCGTAAGCTTTTCACGGCTTTTCGTCAGCTCGGAAATCTCATGCTGACCATATACCTCAATCTGTGGAATGATGTCGGTGGGCGATACCTCCAGGACATTACCCGATTCATCGCGCACTATCGGCGGATTTGGAATCGTCCTCTCGATCAGATAGTCTCGCTTTGCAGGCCGGTGAGCACGCACCAAGAGTGAAATCTTAGTGCCATTACGCAGGACATGGCGTACAATGCCTTCGTGTGCCTTGCGGGCATCCTCGCCAAGAGGATCGAGCCCCAACACATAACGGAGGCTTTCGATGACGGTAGATTTGCCGGTGCCTCGGCCACCGATCAGAACATTGAGATTCTCGTTGAAATGAATCGCGGCGCCGTCGAGAAAGCCACCCTGCCACGTTAGTGCCAGGAACTCTTCGTGCTCCTCTGGGACTGGTTCACTGGCCAACCTGATCCGCGAGGAAGGATCGAGAAACGCCTGTCGTAACCCTTCGATGGAGACCGCGGACATTTTCATCCAGCAGGACGCGCCATGTTTCTCGAAGTCCTCTGGGCTTGAAATGTCTTGGGCGTTGATAACGGCGACCGGTCGATCCCGGCGGTAGTCCGCGTTCTTGTTCTCCAGAATCGGGCGAATGTTATTCGGAGCATCAGTGATGGGTCCAGGAAGCGCGCACACGAGAAGGTCTGGCAAAGTCCATGCGTTTATGGCTGGCTGACCAGTGAGCCTGTGTAGCAGCCCACCATCCGATGCAACGTGGGCTACTACACAAACTGCTCCCCATGAATGAGTAGCTGTCTTGATTAACTCTATGACATCATATTTTCCTGTGGGCGACACGGCTTCATCCCGGTGGATTCCGCAGTCGCCAAGTATACGTTCCAACTCTCGTGTGGTTATGCCTGGGTCAAACAAGCACAGAATGTGAACTCCGTCTTTGGTAACGGCCTCGAAGCCAGGAAATACATGAATACCCGCGTCACGCGCTGCCTTGGCTAGGCCGTCAGCTGTGCCAACCCGGTAGTGGTCAGTAATAGCAATGACCTCAATATCGTAATCGAGACAGGCTTGCACGATGGCAGTGTTGTATGACGCCTCATCCTCAAACGCCGTTTTCTTGTTATGACGCTGGGCGTAATCGAATGGATTAACCTGAAGCGCGCACCTATAGAACCGTGCACCGCTGGGCAGCTTCAGCGCATCCGTTATGGGGCCTGTATCGCTCACGACCTTCCTCCCATGAGTCATACCGTTATCCATCCTCCCCCGAGCGGGTGAGCGCCTGGTCGTACCACATGAGGAGCTTCGGGTCTTCCTGCAGGACGTTTTCGGGAATCTTGCGGGCCACGGTGATAATGATGTCGTAGTCGCGCTCCTGCCATGCTTTTTTGAAGCCGGCGCGAACCGCCTCAAGACGGAATACCTTCAGGCGTTTCTGGCTGGATATCCGGTAGTCTTCGAACTCCTTGAGCAGTGAGCGTTCGCGCAGCTTCTCCAGGTCTCCGGCTTTGTTCGGGTCCGGCACATACCAGCGGTCCTTACCCTTGGAGCGCAGGCTCTCGTCGTCTTTGGTCAGGTTCCGCAGCTCTTTGAAATTTGTGGAGAGGTAGCTGTGAATCTGGTTCGGAACCTCGCCCTTGCCGTCGTAGCGAAGGAAGCTCTGCTCCAGTAGCTCCGACAGCTCCAGCGGCTTCTCGTGTTTCTGCCAGCCGCCGATTTCCTTGAGGAACTGCGGGTGGACTTCTTGGAAGGTCTGCGGCTTCCTGACGAGCTGCTGTTTGAGCCACTGGATGGCCGAGGCTTCATCAGTAACGAAGAGCTGGAGCTGCAATACCTCTCGGACGGTCATGCGCTTCTTGTCGTATTCGGCAACCTGTTCGGGCAGGAAATACATACCGTCCCGCTCGGAGAACCGCTGGACCAGCCCGGCGTAAAACTCCGTAGCGGATAAAGGCACGGTTACACCGCGCTGGACGTGAAAAGCCACCATCCGGTCGAAGAGCAGATAGTTTTGACGCTCGGCAATGACCTCAGCTTGGCCATCCTTGGAGACAAATACCGGGAGTTGCTTCAAGTGAGTACGAACGAAGTCCCAGACACCTTCCTCTTTTCCAGATTCGAGTTGAAAACGATCCTCAAGGCCTCCATTCGGTTTGTAGGCAGAAATAACTAAATCTTGCTTGACAGCCGTCGGCGTCATTACCGCTTTGAACGAGTGCTGTTTTTTGTCGAGCGAGGCCACATTCGCCACAACGAATCCACTCCGTTCGAGAGCGGATTGGATCGCATTCCACACAGACGCTTTCGTATTGGAGAATTCCACTGTCAGCCATCGACCAGGCTTCAATATCCGGTAATATTCAGAAAAGCTTCTCTCCATGAGATTGCGGTACTCGTCGATGCCCTTTCCCTGTGATGCGCTGATGATCGCTTCAGCTTTTTGGTTGGTCACGACTCCGAGCAACCCCTCCCAAAAGAAGTTCAATTCCGAATAATCGAAGTTATGACCGAAGGGAGGATCTGTAAAAATGTAATCAACAGAAGAGGCCGGGATATGCCGCAGATTCCCAGCGTCTTGTGTGCTGATGATATGGCCTCTTCGCGGATCAATGGGAGGTGTGAGGCTATCAGCTATAGTCGCTGCGTTACGTTGAAAGGTCTTCAACACGTGTGGAGGCGTGATCAAGGAGCCTATGTATAGAGTTCCGGATAGTGGTCCTCCGCCTTTACGATCCGCGCGGAACCGGCGCATTCGTGATGTGTACGGGAGGGAAGCGGTAAGGGCAAAAAGCAACATTTGGCGCAGATTGCTATCAGGATATTTCTGTATCTGATGCAACAAAGCAGCCACGAATAGATGCTCGCGCGAGGTAAAGAACTGATGGAGATAAGTTACTCCAATTGGCGCATTTCGCTGTGTTTCCTTCCCATCGATCAAAGTGATTGCCGGTAAGCCACGAGTGCCGAGTAGACTCTCAGCAGTATTTAGCGCCCGTCTATCTTGATCGTCTGGAAGCTTCTCGTACCTTGTCGATCCGACCGTGTAGTTGATGAGAACTGGTTCGATGCGGAGTTGCCGGATGGTCTGCTTGAGAATAGGATCGAAAAATGTCGTATGCACCGGCTCCCACTTTGACTCTGGAACCACAGCCTTGCAGTGAGTGCATTTCAACTCCGACCGTAGCGAGTCGTTCGCCTCATCTACAAGCACCTCGTAGAGTGTCGTCTCCGTGGTACATTCAGGGCATCTGACGACATCGGAATAAAGGGTAAATTCGACACTACCTTGCTGGGCAGAGCGGTGAGAATATTGTTTGTGCTCTACAGCCTTTCTGTCGCGCACTTTCCATCCGGAATGGCGGGTCAAGTATAGATGGCCCAACTCGCTTTCAACTGAAGCACAAACTGTCTTAACGGCCGTTTGAAAATTCCTCCGGTCAACTGGTCTAAGCAAGTTGCTGGCGATGAATGCTGCCATGGGCGAGAGATCTGCAAGAATTGCCCATCGCGACCCCAGAGAGGTTTTCGAGAAAACGGATGTTCTATCTTTGCCGGAATCTCCGCACAAAGCTGCAGCCACCCCCGTCATGCCGGTACCGCAAAATCCGTCGAATACGACATCCCCCGGTTCCGTGTAATGGAGGATGTACCGCATGATGGCCTTGTGCGGAACCTTGGTGTGGTAGGAGTGGGCGTTGTAGATCGGGTCGTTCTTGCCCTCGCTTACATCCGCAGCGAACGGCTCACGGCTGTACGGCTTGCTTGGGTCGTAGGGCTTGCCATAATGCTTGATGAAGTCGGCGATGAACGGGTTCGGGCAGGCGGTGTAGTACGGCGGGTCCGAGAGCGCCAGGATGTCTTCGTCCGAGCCGATGGGGAATCCCTCGATCTTGCGGAACTCGGGGTCCTTCAGCTTCTCGCGCAGGAGGCCGAGGAAATGCTTCCGCCGCTCCTCGTCGTTCGGGAACATCATGCCTAAGCAGGTCACGGGATCGGCCGATGTGGTTTTTGCCCCAAAATTGAAAAGTTCATCCATAGTCATGACCTATTTTGTCTCCGTATATTCTCAACGGCCTTCACGAAATCGGGTGATTCGGGCGCTTTGCTCCACTCATCCCAGAAATCGATCGTTGCGCTGAGAGGTTTCTCGGTTGGCGGATGGATTCGTATTCTACTTGGAAGCAATACAGCATCGCCAACAACCAAGGCTTCACCAATATCGAGAATCGGAAGTGTGTCCATTAAACCTTCAAGGCTTTCTGGCATAAGCCGCTTGACCGTTGTCTGGTCATCTCCGTTGGTCAAACGTAGAGCGATGACATTATTGCATTGACTCAGTATCGTCGGGCTTACATCTGAGGGTCGTTGGCTTACAACGAGGAGCGCCACACCATACTTACGCCCTTCTTTGGCGATCTTCTCAAAGTTCTCGATCGCCCGCTGTTCCACGGGGTTCTTTCCGTCTTTCTTGGGTAGATAAAGATGGGCTTCATCACAGACAAGAGCCATCGGGCGGCGTTTGGCGCGATCGGTCCAGAACTGAACCTGATAAATGATTCTGGCAACCAAGCCAACAATGACGGGCAAAATGTCAGATGGAACTTCGGAAAAATCAATAACTTTGACCTGTGCCTTTTCTGTGGAATAATCCATCAGCCGCTTCACCATCTTGGCCATCGCGTCGTATTGATGCTCGGGATCCGGGGCCTGAAACAAAAAGCCATAACGTTTGTCGCTGACCTTGCTGTTGAGCCGGACAAGAAGACGGCTGAACTGACCATAGAACGGACCTTGCTTCTCTTTCCCACCAGACCCAGGAACCATTTCCGTATTCAGACGCTCCAATTCCTCCAACACATTGGTGATATTAAACGGAATGGGACTATCCAAGGTGAAGGCGTTCAACACTTCAGTTTTTCCCAAGGTTTCAAGCGTCTTCTTCTTTTCACCTACCACTGTATCCTGAAAGGCCATCACTTGGTTGTGGGCACTGAATTCGCTCCGGTCAATGAACATTGCCTGCAATTCCTCGGCATTGAGCAACCAGTAAGGCAAGAACAATAGACTCTCATCTGTTTTACCAAGTTTTTCCGGCCCAGGTATTCGAAGCTGGCGCGCAAAGGACAGCTCGCGGTACTCACCGTGCAGGTCGAACACAATCAGATTAGATGAAGGTAGCTTGGCAGCCTGCTCAAGGATTGCAGCAACTGTCCAGGATTTACCGGAACCCGTGCTGCCCAAAAGAGATGCATGACGTTGAAACAGCTTATTGCCATCAAGATATGCCTTGGCGTTTTCATCGATCGTGTATCGGCCAATCTCCAATGAATGCTCTGTTTTCCCTTCGCTGGAGAGTAGATTCATGAAAGTTTGCAACTGAGCGTCACGGAGGATATAACAAGATCCGTCAATCTCCGGTACTTGGACGAGCGATCTCGAAAAGCGCGTTTTTTTGTCGGTGGTCACCGTTCCAACCAATGTCAATTGCACTGTGTTTAGAACGCTCTCGCGTGGCAAAACCACTGCAGACGTTTCCTCCGATTCACCTTCATCTACGAGAGATTGCTCCTCCAAAACGGGCGTTTTGATGACTTTATCAATGAGTCCGATCAGCCATTCCTCCACAGCGCCGGGAAGTGCAAGCGCCACAAGCTGGCCAACGCGGGCTTTTCGAAGGTCTTCATCACTGTTGACCTGAACATTGACCCTTCGGGTATCTACAGCCCTGACCTTCCCGAGAGAGTGAGAAGAGTCGAATATGAAAATCGCCATGATTAACCTCCAAGAATCTGGGTTGTAAAATCGCAGATGTCCCAAATGGTCTTCTCTGGGAGTAACAACCAATCTGCATATTGTTTGTTGTAAACACGTGAGCCATTCGCGGCTTCATCCGCCAACTTACAGACAAGCCAAAGGTTGTTTGATTTGCTTAGTAAAGACTCGATGCGAGTATTTGAGTCTTTGGTAACTATCAGACCGCAACACGCTTGCGTGATGAGCTTTCGTTTGATGTATTCCTCTATATGATTGTCATTAAAACCGTAACCGAGAAAGAGAAAATGTGTCGCTTTGTCGATTGCTGTATCAGCAGATTGAAGCAATTCTTGTCTATATTTTTGAAGTGTTTGATACTTTTTAAGTCCGGGCGTAATCATTATCCGTTCGGCATAATCGGGTGGGTACCACATCCAAGCATTGTTCTCAATGAGAGCGTTGTGGTGGAAAAAATAGTTCAATGATCCGTGAACTTTGTAGAGACGCACATGCTTTTTGTGCTTGAAGACCGTCTTCATTTTTCGGCTGTGATAGATTTGTTCTGGTTTCAACAAAGCACGATCTACCGCTTGCCAATCCCTCCTTCGCTCAACCCCACCAAATAGACCATTTGTGTAAGGGATTCCGGCAACATCACAGGCATATTCAAAAAGCATATCATAATTGGGCGTCAGCACATGAAGAATGCGGTCGCCTTCGGGAAGCGTCTCAACCAGTTTTTTTAATATTCTGATGGCAGGCCATTGAGTTTTCTCACAGGCTATACGAAACGCATAATTCTTATCCACTTCTGCTATAGAAGCTCCGGTGATTTCTGTCAGAATCTTGAGAAGGTCTTGATCATTGACGGAGTTCAACGCATTCTCTAAGTCAGTTCCGTTGTCAAGTGCAGAAACAACGGCGTCCCACTCAGCTTTCTGTGTATCAGTCAATGCTCGGCTTTGCATCCCCTCAAGAAGAGCGTCTTTTAGTGCAGGCATTCCGAACCGGGGATCCAAGGCACATGACATCCCTGTTCCAAAGAAAAGGAAGGGTTTCTCACGGAAGAAATTCCGCAAGGCCTCAATAGCTATATCTTCGGTTAAAGTAGGCAATGGCATTTATGTTCCTCCGACATGTCTGATAACCATGTCGTTATCAAATAAATCTTAGCGAGTTGAAAGCTTGGTCACATGCCAACTGACCAAGTTCGATCATGGGCGCACCTGACTTATGCAGTGACTTGGTCATTCGCTGTCTCCTTTGGTTCCCTCCAGCGCCTTCCGCCCCCTCTCAGTCAGCCGGTATTTTTGTTTCTTGCTTCTGGGCTTATCCGGAATTGTCATCTCCAAACAAGCTAAATCCATCAAGCGTGAGAGCGCCTTCTTGAAGTTTCCCGTTCGGCTTTTGTATCCAAGCAGAGCAAGCAGTTCCGGCGTGCTTTGTGGTGCATTGAGACAGGCGAGCAGGATTCTTTGTTCGATTTCGCTCATGGGCTCATGGGCCTTATCATGGGCCTCGTCATGGGCCCGACTCAGTCCCGACTTGGACGCCTGCTTCGGAGCGACATCACCTGTAACTTCACCAACCGGTCCAAATTCGGGCACCTTGACGATAATTCTGAAAATATCACCTTCGATCATTTGTGGATCGGCGCCGCCATACGCCTTGCCATACCGCATCAGCTTGCGCATACCAGAGCCGAGTTCGTCGGCGCGGTGGATTTCGCGGAAGAACGCTCCTATTACTGGGTTTTTAGGAAACGGCGTGAAATTGGCCGGGTCGAGTACGCCGAATCCGTTG
>Ga0228536_1002166_pt1 | contig 12988 bp, 13 predicted proteins | sample SJ1Smetagenome_FD_168611 | JGI IMG/M metagenome (GOLD analysis project Ga0228536, IMG submission 168611) | Enriched culture of PCE-dechlorinating microbial communities from Ithaca, New York, USA - SJ1.S | ecosystem: Engineered > Modeled > Simulated communities (microbial... > Unclassified... | reverse complement strand
TGTATAATATTATTCATAGAGAATATTCTCCTTTCTTTATTGTGGTTTTCCAATTACATTATATCAAAAGGAGAATTATTCTCTATATTTTTATGTTCTTTGTCCAACAATTATTTTACACTAAGAAATCATCAGCTTAAAGTACTACTCCACCAGTTACTTCCAGACAAGCACCAGTTATGAAAGATGCTTCATCAGATGCTAAAAAAGCATAAGCATTTGCTATCTCTTCTGGCTCTCCTAGTCTACCCAGTGGTGCTTTTCCTTTCATCATATCCACTACATTTTCAGGCATTTTGGCAACCATTGGAGTTGCAATAAACCCTGGAGCTACTGCATTAGCTCTTACTCCTTTTTTGCCCAATTCTTTTGCCCATGTTTTAGTCATTCCAATTACTCCCCATTTTGTTGCAGCGTAATTAGTTTGCCCAAAATTTCCATAAAGACCTACTACACTTGAAGCACTCAAAATAACACCGCTGCCTTGATTTACCATGACTCTTGCAGCGGCTTGTCCACATAAGAACACGCCTTTTAAATTTACATCTATGACTTTGTCCCATTGTTCTTCAGTCATTTTTAAGAGTGTAGAGTCCATAGTTATTCCTGCATTATTTACTATGCAATCAAGCCTGCCATATTTTTGAACAGTTTTTTCTACCATGTTGTTAACGCTTGCAGAATCAGTAACATCAACTACTATGCTCATTACATCTCCGCCGAGTTCTTTTAAAAACCCCTCTGTTTCTAATAATTCTTTTTCATTTATGTCAGCAATTACTACTTTTGCGCCTTCTTCCACAAATTTCTTTGCTGTAGCTTCCCCTATTCCTCTAGCTCCACCTGTGATTATTGCCACTTTGTCTTTTAATCTCATAATTACCCTCCTTATATAATAACTATTTACAGTAATTATATAAGCAAGATTCGTGCCAATGCTTTATAATTTTTCTCCACATCTAGGGCAATATATAAAGTCTTCTTCAGCTAGGTAGCCACAATTTGAGCAAATCTTTTCTCTATTTTCATAACAGTTCAAATTTACCTTGTCTATATCTATATGGGATATTTCCCTTTTCTCAATTTTTTTACCTAATTCGCTATCTATCTCTGCTATTGCATCACAACAACTCATTTTTACAAAGTATTTTTTATTCCATTTAAAAATAGGTATGAAAAATAAGAAAAAGTAACTGTAAGTTAAAAACACTTCAATGTGTCCATATTTATTACAGCACTTGCATACAACTAATTCATCATAATCTAACTTCTTCTTCTTTTGACTGATCCCTAAAATAAAAAACATATTATCACCATGAAAATTATAATTTTTGGTGTACAGCCCTTTCTCCTCCGATGAGTTTAGGTCTTGTCCTTATCATGCTCAAATGAGCTTTGCCTATTTCTTTAATTTCGCTTCTTACTACAACACCTACAGGTTTTAAATGCATCCCAATAAACACATCTCCTATGTCTATACCTGCACTTACTTTTACACTTTCAACAACTACTGGCTTTTCAAATATTTCCATAGCTGCCGTAGCGAACCCTCCACCTGCATGTAAAACTGGTATAACATTTACTATCTCTAAATTCATCATTTTTGCATATTCCTCTTCAACAACAAGAGCTCTATTTATGTGTTCACACCCTTGAACTACCGGATAGAGGTTTTCCTTTTTCACTTCTTCCACAAAAGTGCTTATAACTGCTCTAGCAATGTCTATGTTTGAATTCGAGCCAAGCTTTTCACCGATTATCTCACTAGTGGAACCACCTATAATGACTGCTTCTTTCTCATTTAATTTCGCTGCATCTAAAAGTTGTCTTGTCACAGTTCTTACATCTTCTTTGATCTTAATCAAATCCATATAAACCCCTCCTATACATCAAAATCCATCCTCAATAAAATATCTTCGTTTAACTCTATATTCACTTTAAAATCTGAATCAATATCTTTTAATATAATCATATCATATTTATTTGAAAATCGTATAATGTTATCTTCGTATTTTATGCTAGCTTTGCCATTTACGCTTAAAAGGGCCATGGATTTGTACTTAGGTTTAATTGAGCAATCATCTCTTATATAAGCCATATCTCCGTTTATCCCTTTTTTTAACATCATGTTAAAGTCTGTTACTCTCCCTTTAGCAAATGTTTTATCTCCTCCATCAAATACATCCACATCTAATAGTTCGTGCAATGTTTTCTCTCCACTAGATGAATGTGATAAATATGCATCATTAGAAAGCATAGTCAAAAATCTCGTAAATCCTTCTAAATTTGTATACTCTGACATTTCATCTGTTTCTTGAGTGGCCATGCTTAACCTTACAAGAAAATTTCTCTTTTTGTAATCCGATGAATATGGGTAAATAAAGTACTCATATGTCTTGCCAAAAGCCCAATTAGAAACTAGGCTGTCATTTCTAGCAATAAAAAACACTTCCATAAAATCACCTGCCTTACTTATATTATAATCTATTTATTGAAAAATATAAGCCCATTAAGAGTTTTCATCTTAATGGGCTTATGCTTTAGTGAGTTTTCCCACCACTAATTTTTACATCATTTTTCGTTTCAACTATAGTCTTTATTGCAACTGTAAGTGCTGTAACTATATCATTTATATTCATACTCGGAGTTGATTTTTTATCTATCACTTGTTCAGGCAAATATGGAACGTGAATAAATCCTCCTCTAATATTTTTATATTTTTTGTCAATCAGATAAAGTAGCCCGTACATGATGTGATTGCAAACATAAGTTCCTGCAGTATTTGAAACGCTTGCTGGTATTTTTTCATTTCTCATATTTGAAACTATTGTTTTTATAGGCAGCGAAGAAAAATATGCATTTTCACCATCTTCAAATATTTTTTCATCAATAGGCATATTCCCTTCATTATCTTCTATTGAAGCATCACTTATATTTATAGCAACTCTTTCAACTGTCATGTCAAATCTTCCACCAGCTTGACCTACGCAAATAACTACATCAGGTTTTTCTTCATCTATTTTTTTATCTAATATCTCAATAGACTTTCTAAAAACAGTAGGTATTTCAACTTTAATAACTTGAGCTCCTGCAATTTTATCGTCTAATCTCTTAACCGCTTCAAATGCAGGGTTTACTTTTTCTCCTCCAAATGGATCAAATCCCGTAACTAAAACTTTCATTTTTATCCTCCCATAAACTAAAATGCCCATACCAACATCAATATAATGTGTATCACTAATAATGTTATTGCCAAAGGTGCCTGCGTTTTTATAACTTTGTATTTATCTTTCATCTCAAGTACAGCCGCTGGAACGATATTGAAGTTAGCAGCCATTGGTGTTAAGAGAGTCCCGCAATAACCCGCTGTAAGTGCTAGTGCCCCTGCTATAGCAGGATTTGCTCCTTGGTTAAATACAAATGGCAATCCTATTCCTGCAGTGATTACTGCAAATGCAGCAAAAGCGTTTCCCATGATCATCGTAAACACTGCCATTCCAACACAATATGCGATTACTCCAAATACGATATTTCCTGTTGGAATAACATTTGAAATACCATTTGCAATCACTTCTCCTACGCCTGCAGCATTAAATAAAGCCCCTAAAGCAGCAAGTAATTGTGGTAAAATTGCAAATGGTCCAACTTGCTGTATCAATCGATTGCCTTCTTCTAAAGTTTCACTAGCAGAAGCTTTTGTGATGAAAAGTCCTGCAATTGTTCCAATAACAGCTCCAACTCCCATGCCTACAAGGCCGCCTAAAGATGTAAATTGCCCTATCCCAAATGCAAATACTGCAATACTCAAAACAGGTATAAATAATTTGTTCCCTATTAGTTTTGATTTTTCTAATTTAAACTCCTCACTCGTTTGTTTAAAAGTACCAATTTTAACTTGTTTTGTTGCAGTCAGTATGCCCATTATCAAAACTAAGATTCCTACGATAGTAGGTGATAATATTTTTCCAAATACAAACGTAATAGATAAAATTGCCCAAAAAAGTGCAGTCCCATATCTTGTTTTTAAGCTCCTATCTTTAAAAGATAAAACTGCTGCTACCATAGCAACAAGTCCAGCTAATATATAAAGTATCTCCAAAGCCATTGTTCTCACCTACCAATCTATTTGTTTTTATTAATCATGTTGCTAATTTTTTTATCGTGTAATCTAAGTTGAATGATGACTAAAATTATAGCTATGACAGCTATAGGTATAGATGCATTTGAAACCTGCTTTTCTGTAACCTCTATACCCAATTCGCCAAGAGTACCTACTATGAGTAATACCCCTCCAGCCGCTATAAATACATTTTGGCCATAAAAATTAGCATAGTTTTCAACTGACGCACTCATTCCTTTGATGTCTTCCACTGCTTCTTCAGGCAATTCTTCAAATTTATTTTTGTCAGCTCCTTCTGCCATTGGATATATCAGTGGTCTAATAAACTCAACATGACCTCCGATCCTCAAAGACAAAGCTGCTGCAATAGTTCTTATAATCATATATATAGATAATATCTTTCCGCTTGTTGCAGCTTTGACTTTCCCTATTAGCTCTGCCGCTCTCTGTTTGAGTCCATACCTTTCCAGCAAGCCTATAATAGGCATGGTAACAAAAAAAACACTCATGTATCTGTTCTTTACAAATGCATCCCCTAAAATTGTCAAAATTTCATTAAAACTTAAACCCCCAACTAATCCTGTCACTACCCCTGCTGTAAGCACAACTGCAATAGTATCAAGTTTTAATGCAAATCCTACAACTATGATTAAAACTCCGAGTAATTTAATCATTCCTCCACCTCCATTTGTTTTTATTTAAATATACATTACAATTAAGTGGTTTTCTGTATCCCAGTATACAAAATCACTTCCATTTGATAAATTTTTCTAAATTTTCAATATCTCGGATTATAATTTCTCCATTATTTATCTCTAATATATTTTCATCTTTGAATTTGTTCAAAGCTCTAGTCACAGTAACTCTAGAGCAGCCAATTAATTTTGCGATCTCTTCATGTGTGAATTTTTCATTTATTTTCTTCCCGTTTTCGATGTCTTGCCCTTCCTGATAATACAATCTCACTAAAGTATCTGCCACTTTACCTAGAGAATCACTAAAAGCCATGTTTGCCATCTGAAACATCAGTATCCTAAATTTTCTAGTTATACTGTGAATAATATCTCTATAGACATTTGGATTTTCCAATAAAATCTGCTCAAGAGTTTCTTCATCTAATATTGATATCTTACTATCTTCTAATGCTTTAGTAACTAAACTGCTTTCTCCTCCACAAAAATAATCCATTTCTTTAAATATTTCTCCTCCTTGAAGAAGGTAGAGAATCTTTTCTTCTCCATTTACGCTATATATAGATTGTTTTATATTCCCTGATAGCACTATTACAATACATTTTTTATCTGGCATTTTTATGATGCTGTTTTTTTTATATTTTTTTATACTACCTCTCTGAGCGATTTTCAAAAAAGAATTTCTCATCTCTTCCTGTCTTTTTGTATCAAAGAATTCTCCATACATTTTTACCATCCCCTATATCTTTTACTATCCAATATAATATTACAAAAAAGTGAATATTAATGATAGTGATTAATATTCTTAGTGCAAAATAATTGTTGGACAAAAAACAAAAATATTGAGAATAATCCTCAATTTGATATAATGTAATCTACTAAAATACATAAAAATGAAAAAGCCAAGAGATACCTATCAAACAATTGGGAAGGCATTAAAAATTTATTTAAGGAAGAAAAATATAGATGTAGTGCAGAATGGCATATCAGCCATATACTATCTGACAGATTAAGTTCAAGACCAATGGGATGGAGTGTAATAGGAGCAGATGAAATGGCACGAATGAGAACCTACAAAGCAATTTGATAATTGTATTAGTATAATGGATGTCTTCATTAATTTTTGTAGATTGCTTAAGATTAGACCTGCTATTAGTTTTACAGGTGGCGATCCATTTTTGCGAGAAGATTTTTTTGATTTATTGGATGAAGCTAAGAAAGGGAACTTCTTATTAAAATAGACGAGAAAATTAAAGAAAAAAATAATTTGGGAATTAACACGTTGTATGGTAAAAAATGCTACTTGGTTAGTTCACTTTTAAACTATGAACAAGGAAAACTCGAGCTGCCATCTAAAGACGATAGAATATATTTTGGGTGTTCATTAGGTATTCATGGTTTAATAATTCTGGCAAATGGTGTTGTACAAGCTTGTAGACGTATACCTAGTGTAGTTGGCAAAGTACCAAAGCAAAAATTAATAGATATATTTATTAAATCACCAGAGATAAACGAATTCAGAAAAGTCGTAAATTTGCAAAAGTGTTCTAAATGTGAACTTTTACAAGTGTGTAGAGGTTGCCCAGCTGTAAGCTATGGTGTTTATGGTGATTGGACTGTACCAGATCCACAGTGTTGGAAAAAAATATAAATAGGGTGATTTGTATGGTTTATGAGTTTAACATAAGAGAAAGAACATTAGAAGATTCCATAATGTTTTTGGAATTTATTAATCAATTAGATACAGAGGCAGAATACATGTTATTTGAGGAAGGAGAAAGAAAAGCAACATTAGAATCAATTAGGAAGAATACGTTGAAAACCATAGAAGATGGCGATATATGTTATATTGTAATTTATAATAATAAAATTGTAGGATTTATTATTGCTGTCAAAGATAAATTTATAAGAACCAAGCATATAGCTACTTTAGTTTTAGGAGTGCTTGAAGAATTTCAAAATTTGGGCTTAGGATCTATATTACTTACAAAAACAATAAATTGCGCAAGTAAAAAAGGCATAGTTAAACTAGAATTAACTGTAGTAAAAAATAATGAAAAAGCCATTGCTTTATATGAAAAACATGGATTTGTAAAAGAGGGATTAAGAAAAAAATCAATGTTCAAAGATAACATTTTTTATGATGAATATTATATGGCAAAGTTTCTATAGTTTTTTATGTGCTGAAAATTATTTTTTCGTAACGTCTAAGAGTTTTGCATTTTAATCTGGATAAGAGGCATAAAAACAGCAATACAAAGTGAACCCCTTTGTCAAAACAAAATTTGTCAAAATAAAAATTTAAAAAAATAAATTACGGCGGCTAACAGTATCTATGGATATACAACAACCTATGAGACTGTAAGAGGTAGACGATAGACAATTCATCGGGGTTAAACCGGGTACCATTTACAAACGTCATGATAATATCCTTTTGTTGGTGGCCTTATTTATAAGATCACCTGCATTCTGGCATTCTGGCGAGGACAAGGTTTGGGACAGCGTGCAAAGTTTTAATGTTTTTATCTGAACCTTAAAACTTTCATTAACTCTTATAATATACACCTTTAGGAGTATGACAGACAAGACTCTTATGCAAGCGTTCGTGATTATGGAGAAATGGAAATTTTTCTACAGATAATTTATCCTGATTTAGCCAAACTATAACCGCAGTTTATCCAAAAGCAGAGATTCAAAAATGCATAATTCATCAGATTAGAAGTTCTACAAGATATGTAAATTACAAGGACATATGTGAATTAATGAAATACTTAAAGACAGAGTATTAAGCAAACACTGAAGAAATAGCATTAATACAACTAGGATACTTTGAAGATAAATGGGGCAAAAAATATCCTAGTTGTATAGCAAGTTGGCAGAATAACTGGGCTGAATTATCAACATTTTTTAAATAACCACCAGAAATTAGAAAGCTTTTGTATACAACAAATACATAAAAAATTTTAATAGGCAACTAAGAAAAGTAACAAAGAATAAGACAATATTTCCTACAGATTTTTCTTTAGAAAAGAGCCTTTATTTAGCAATAGCAAATGCCACATCTAAGTGGACGTCAAGGATGAGGGTCTGGGATCAAATACTAGCTCAATTAAATATATTCTTTGAAGATATCTTAAATAAATAACCTAAGAAAGAAATAAGATGTAGATTTGATGGATAATTGCTATGCAATTAACCACAAGCTCCACATCTACTGCTACTACTAATTTAGTATATTTCATTAAAAAGCTAAAGAAGTTGACAGCTTAGCTTTGCTGTGTAAAAATATACTAAACGAAATCTAATCAACTTAATTTTATTCTAAAAATAGTTTTAAATTTAGTCAAATTCCTTAATCTGGAATGATGAAACACAAACTATTTCACACTACCATTAAATTACCTGTCTACTTGACAAAGGTCAGTTCAGCTGTGCCGAGGATTTGATTTAGCCTTTTATAATTTTCCCAATGCCTGTTAAATAGTTTCTATTCATTAAATTTATCAAACCATCAATTCTGTTTAAAGATATCGAGCCTCCGCTAAAACTTGCCAATGTTCTTAGAGGCATTTGATATATCATAGCGTCAATCATGTTGCTCATTGTATTTTCTTCGCCAGCAGACAATTTAGACACTTGCTTTTCTACGATTCCAACAATTTTTCTCCCTATAAAATTGTCTTTTATCTCTCCTAAAGTTGAATTTCTTGTGTAAGGTTTTGACGCAGCTGGTTTTGGTATAGGTCGTCCTAGCAATTTTTCAAAATCGTTTTGGCTGAATACATAATTTGGAGCAATGTTTTTATATTTATCCAATTTGTCATCAGCTACCACATCGTCGCTTTTAATTAATATCTCAGAACTTAGCCTTATATCCCTAGATGATGCACCAACGTAAATAATGTATTTGCCTGCTTCTACTCTAAACTTTCCATTTTGAAATACGAACAAATCCGAAACTTTTAGATGCAGTACAATTTGTTTCAACTCTCCAGGTTTTAATTCTACTTTAACAAAGTCCTTTAGCTCTCTCACAGGTCTATATACATTTGAGTCAACTTTTTCTACATATAGCTGGCATATCTCTTTGCCAGTTTTATCCCCAGTGTTCCTGATGTTAAAAGATACTTTTACTAAATCATCCTTGCCATATGTCGACTTATCCGTCTTCAAATCGCTATACTCGAAATTCGTGTAAGATAATCCATGCCCGAAAGGAAATAAAACTTCTGCTTTGAAGCTATCTAGTCCCCTATATCCAACATACAGACCTTCTCTGTATTGCACTTGTCTAGGCTCTCCAGGAAAGAAATGTGTTGATGGGACAGATTCTAAAGACATTGGAAATGTTTCTGCTAATTTTCCTGAAGGATTTACATCACCAAATATTATATCTGTTATTGCCTCTCCAGACGCTTGCCCCGCTAAATACTGCTCCACAATTCCATCCACATCATTTTTCCAAGGCATAGTTACAGGCGCCCCATTAGACAAAACCACAACAATGTTTTTTTGTACTTTAGATATCTCTTTGATAAGAATATTGTGGCTTTCAGGTAAATTTAGGTGTTTTCTGTCAAATCCTTCACTTTCATAGGAATCAGGAAGTCCTACCATCAAAACCGCCACATCTGCTTTAGATGCGGTTTCTATGGCTTCTTTCAATTTGTTATGATCCACATTGTCATTTTTTAAATCATAGCCATCAGCGTAAATTAGATTTTCACCTAATCTCTTTTGAAATTCTTCATAAGCAAATGACAATTTTGTAGGATTGATTTGGCTGCTACCGCTTCCTTGATATCTAGGAGATTTCGCAAATTTTCCTATCAAAGCTACTTTTTTGTCCGTAGTTAGCGGCAAGATCGAATTATCATTTTTTAGCAATACTATGCATTCAGAAGCAACTTTTTTAGCAAATTCATGATGTTGTGCTTTGTCATACGCTTTATGTTCATTGTTCAAATTTACTTGAGCTTTTTCAATGAGTTTCAGCACATTTAAAACTGATTTGTCTAGCTCTTCCATGGTCAATTCTCCAGATTTTAATGCTCTCTTTACTTCTTGGTTGAAAAGTCCATTGTTTCCTGGCATCTCTAAATCAAGCCCTGCTTTTATCGATGCAACTTTATCATCAACTGCAGTCCAGTCGCTAACGACAGTTCCATCAAATCCCCATTCATTTCTTAAAATATCGGTCAAAAGTTCTTTGCTTTCGCCTGTTCTTACTCCATTTATATAATTATATGAGCTCATTACTGTCCATGGATTTGATTCTTTGACAGCTATCTCAAACCCCTTCAAATAAAGCTCATGCAAAGTTCTTTCATCTATTATAGAGTCCGATACCATTCTGTAGAATTCTTGGTTGTTTGCCGCAAAATGTTTTAATGAAGCTCCTATCTGTTTTGATTGCAAACCATTTATCCAAGATTTAGCCATTTTCCCGGATAGGAGAGGATCCTCTGAGTAATATTCAAAATTTCGTCCGCATAATGAACTTCTCTTTAAATTGACTCCCGGCCCAAGTAAAACGGAGACTTTCTCTGATTGGCATTCTTCGCCCAAATACTCGCCAACTTTATATAATAGTTCTTCATCCCATGAACTAGCTAAGCAGCTCGCAGTAGGGAAGCAAGTTGCCTTAACACTTTTGTTTAATCCTAGATTATCTGCACTTTCTTCTTGCTTCCTTAATCCATGAGGCCCATCTGTCAACATTATACTTTGAAATTTTACTTGAGGCACTTCATTCAATTGCCAAAAGTTCTTACCAGATAATAGATTTATTTTCTCATCAAGATCTAATCTTTCTATTATTTTTTCAGCTTGTTCCATTTAATATCCTCCTTACTCCGTTTCAAGCACTTTCTTTTCTTCCATTTCATCAATCATCTTTTGAACATCATCTTCACTTAAATTGTAATATTTACCAAAAATAATAAAAGCTATCACCAAACCGATTATTGGCACTAAACTCAATGTTATCCAAATTCCATTTAAAGCCTCAGCTGTCTGAACAGATGCTGTCCCTTGATACCCAAAATATGAAATTATAGCTAATGACAATGCGCTAGAAATAGCACTGCCTAATTTTGTAGAAAACGTTTGTACGCTAAATATCATTCCTGCATTTCTCTGTCCAGTAGTATATGCACCATACTCTACACAATCTGCGCTGAACATTCCATTCATCATCATAGGCGCGATCAAGCCTATCATCTTTAAGAAGTTCAATATCAAAAATAAAACAACGTTTTCATACCCTACAAAATATTGAGCAATACTGAATACAATTGACGAACCTATTCCCCATAGAAAAATATTTCTTTTCCCAAATTTTCTTATCAACATAGGAGTCAAGGCAGGAAGAAGTATTATGGGAAGAGCCATAGTAGCCATCATTATTGTATTAAATCCTATATCTCCCATATTCCATTTCGCAAAATATGGAGCAATAGTCATAGTAGTAAACGTTGCATTTATAGCAATATAGGCCACGTAAAATATCAACAGGTATTTATTAGTATATACAGCTCTAAACATGTCCTTTAAACTAATGTTTTCTTCTATTTTATATTTTACTCTTTCTTTAACTAAAAATCTCAATGGGAACATCAAAATGAAAGCAATGATCATCAAGTATATTATTGTAGATTGATATCCTAATTTTGCTATTAATTGAGGAGCTATTATTCCAATTATTAACGATGCAATACCAGCTGCGACTCTTCCTACAGAAATTATGCTAACACGTTCTTCAGGATTGTCGGTCATGACTGTAGCTAAAGCAAATATTGGAACATCACTTATTGTATACAATATATCGTAAATTAAATAGGATAGAGTTGCATATATAAGGTTAAATGTTGAAGATCCATGAAAATTCCAAAATAGTAAAATAGTAATAATTGGCATAAAGATAGTTACTGCATCAATCCAAGGCTTATATTTACCTTTTTTTAAGTTAATTTTGTCTAAAAGACTCCCGATTATTGGATCGTTCACCGCATCCCAAATTCTAGCAACCAAAAATAATGCAGCTACAGAGCCTTCCAATAAGCCAACTTCATCAGTCAAAAATATTGCCAAATACGAAACTACCATGAAGTATATTATATTCTGTCCTACAAACCAAGATCCATACGATAGACGTTCAGCTTTGCTAGTTAAATAATTTTTCTTTGACATATTTAACTTCCTCTCCATATTTATTTTAATATATTATATCCAGTTTCAATAAAATATGTATTCCAAAATGTATCCTTTGAAATACCATTTTGTGACTAAATTAAAAGCTATATAAATGATATCGAGAGCGTCATATCATTTATATAGCTTTATCAATTTAACTAGTCTTATTTCATGAGGAAGAAGTGTAAATGTTTCTTCAAATTTGTCGATTATGTTCCTTTCCTCACAAACTATTTTAGGAACAGAACGCGCTTTTAAATACTCTATTTGATCTAGAGAAGGGTATTCGGGATGACCCATTTCTACCCACGCATCAAAGCTAGAGCCACTTTCTTTATTAACAATATATTGTTCTATTTTGTAGTTTCCGTTGATCCCTTTTAAGTTAATATAAAATTTGGTATTATGTTCATCAAAAACCGTATACCTATCTAATGGATTTATTTTTGAAAAATCCAAGTTTTCATATTGAGAATCATAGTGAATATAATTATGAAACATTAAATAAATGTCATCTCTATCTTTAAGCACTATATAATTGCTATTTTTTTCAACAACATGTCCTTTGAGTTCATGCAAGAGTTTGTATGCATTATAAGATGCCTTAGGTATCCCATTGTAGGTAAAAAGCCCAAATCCCCCATAAAACAAAGCTTTCTTTATCTCAAATTCATTATTTAAATCCGTCAATGTCCAATATCCAATTCCTTTAACTTTTTCAAAGTTCTCCAAGTAATTTTTTACAAGAAAACTTGACATATATACTGTATCATGAATTAAATCTTTAGATATTGTAGAACTATTGAACTCGGTGATCCAATATTCTTCTTTAGAAAAATTATTAAGTTTCCTTGATCTATCTATTGATAAATCAATATAATCGCTTATTTTACCTTCATTCCCTAATTTTGCTTTGTATTTTACAGCTTCAGAGTCATTTATATCTATTTCATCTTTTAATCTTGAAATTTCTTTTATGTTT
>Ga0228536_1002158_pt1 | contig 13036 bp, 10 predicted proteins | sample SJ1Smetagenome_FD_168611 | JGI IMG/M metagenome (GOLD analysis project Ga0228536, IMG submission 168611) | Enriched culture of PCE-dechlorinating microbial communities from Ithaca, New York, USA - SJ1.S | ecosystem: Engineered > Modeled > Simulated communities (microbial... > Unclassified... | reverse complement strand
ACGGAACCCACCGCCTCGGTGGCCCGGATCACGGGACCGAGATCGGGCCGGTTCCACCGGTCCACGGGGGTGGGCACGGTGACGACCAGAACGTTGCACTCCCGAAGATCCTCCGGTCGGGAGGTGACCCGGAGCGACGACGCACGAAGCTCCTCCGGCGAGACTTCTCCGGTGCGGTCGAACCCGTTCCGGAGCCCTTTGACGCGTTCCTCGTCGATGTCGTAGCCCACGACGGGAAACTTTCTCGCGAAGGCCACGGCAAGAGGAATGCCCACATATCCCAATCCGACGACACCGATGCGATAGTTCATGGACGAACACGACTCCTTTTTTCCGCACATACCCCTGTCCTCCCAGAAGGAACAAGGCGTGATCCGACGAGCGATCCGGTTCGGAGAACGAACCCCGGAAGCGTTTTTCGTTTTTTCTTTTTTCAGGTGCTCATTCCAGTCCCAAAAGCTCCCGGTAGAGCGCCTCGGAAAGAGCAAGCAGACGTGACGTGTCCATTTCGAGAGCCCGGCGACGCCCCCGGTCCGCCCGGGCTCTCGCCTCCTCCGGGCGGGAGAGGACCTGGCAGAGGGCCGTGCACAACGCGACCGTGTCCCCCACGGGAACGAGAAGACCGCAGTCGCTCCGGAGCAGATCCCGGATTCCCCGGGCATCCGCCCCGATCACGGGGGTCTCCATGGCAAGCGCTTCGAGGACGCTCACCGGAAGCCCCTCCCGCTCGGAGGGGAGCACGAGGGCGGCGGCGCCCTTGAGCAGCACCTTCACATCCCGGCGGTAGCCGGGAAAGCGCACGCGTTCCGCCACGCCGAACTCCGCCGCAAACCGCTTCGTCTCCTCCAGAAGCGGCCCTTCTCCGGTGCAGACCAGGTACGGCGCAGGCGCAAGAGGCGGTAGTCCTGCGAAGGCCCGCAGCAGATCGCGATGGCGCTTGCCCGGATTGAACTCCGCCACCATCAGAAAGAACGGCGACTCCTCGGGAAGGCGCATTTCTTTCCGCACCGCGGCGACGCACCCGGGATCCACGCTTTCCCGGGCGAAGGCGGCGGTGTCCACACCCACTCCGGGAAACAGGTGAAGCCGTCCCGGCGGCACGAGTCGGTGGCGCCGCGCCGCCGTCTCGTCCTCGCCGTTGATCACCACGAGTCGGTCCGTCCAGCTCCCGGCGAGTTTCTCCAGCGCTAGAAAAAGCGCGTTCCGCAGAGGTGGACCGCCCTCGAAAAAGTGGAATCCGTGGGCCGTGTAAACCACGCGAAGCCCACGGGACCGCAGCCGTCGCAGGGCCAGGCGGGTGACGAAGGCCGCCACGGGGGTGTGGACGTGTACAAGATCGTATCCTTCCGTCTCCGCGAGAAGGCGAAGGCGTTTCGCCGCCGTCGCGAGCGATGTCACGGCCAGGGGATTTCGGGAGAAGGGCACTTCCTGCACCGCGTCGAACGCAGCGGTGCAGGAAGGGCATCCGGAGACACCGTCGGCGGCGCCGTCCACCCGCCATCCCAGAGAGCGAAAATACCGTGCGTAGGGCAGGAGAAAGCTCCGGAGGGTCACCGCGACGGTAGCGACGAAGAGAAGCCTCGGCGCAGCCCCGGAGCTCACCGGAAACGATCCTCCCCGTCAACGAAACCGCAACGCCGCGCCGCTTCAGGAGCGGTGTCGCCGAACCGCATGCCGAAAAACAGCCCCTTCCGTTTCTTCCACGTTACCAAGGCACTCACGACGGGCAGGTCCTCACGCCCTCGCTTCGAGGCAACGCCGAACGCACCGGATCACTCGATGCTGCTCCTCCTCGGAAAGCCCCGATCCGGAGGGAAGACAGAGCCCCGTGGCGAAGAGGCGGTCCGACACGCTGCTTCCCCGGGGGTCCGGTTCGCTCCGGAAGGCGGCTTCGGGCGCGACACCACCGTGCGGATAGAAAAGAGCCCCGGAGAAGAGGGGCTGCAGATGCATAGGTTTCCAGACGGGACGGGCCTCGATGTTCTCCGCCTCCAGGGCGGCGAGGAGTTCCGCGGGGGCGTGCTTCGTCGCGCCCGGGTCGAGGGTGAGCACGGAAAGCCACCGGTTGGAACGGCTCCAGGCCGGTTCGGGCATGAAGGTCACTCCGGGGAGGTCGCCCAACGCCGCGGCGTACCGCTCGAAGATGGCCCGTCGAGCCCGGATGCGGTCATCCAGCACGGTGAGCTGCCCCCGCCCCACTGCGGCGAGGAGATTGCTCATGCGGTAGTTGTAGCCGATCTCCGAGTGCTGGTAGTGCGGCGCCGGATCGCGGGCCTGGGTCGCCCAGAAGCGGGCCTTCCGGATCGCCTCGGGATCGTGCGCCACGAGCATGCCGCCACCGCCGGTGGTGATGACCTTGTTCCCGTTGAAGGAATAGATTCCGTAGACGCCGAACGTGCCGCTCTCCCTGCCCTTGTAGGTGGCGCCCAGGGATTCCGCCGCGTCCTCCACGAGGGGAACGCCGTATCTGTCGCAAAGTTCCTGAAGGGGATCCATGTCCGCGCTCTGTCCGTAGAGATGCACCATGATCACCGCCTTGGGAAGGGCTCCTTCCCGGTCGGCGTCGGCGAGAGCCCGCTCGAGCGCAGGCGGGGACATGTTCCATGACTCCGGCTCCGCGTCGAGGAAGACCGGAACGCCTCCCTCGTAGAGCACGGGGTTCACACTGGCGGAAAAAGTGAGGGAGGAGCAGAAGACCCGGTCGCCCCGCCGAATTCCGAGCAGCTTGATGGCAAGGTGAAGCGCCGCCGTTCCCGAACTGAGGGCAAGCGCTCCCGGCACGCCCACCCGAGAGGCAAGCTCCCTCTCGAAAGCATCCACGTGGGGCCCCAGCGGCGCGATCCAGTTGGTGTCGAAGGCCTCCTTGACGTAGTCCATCTCGCACCCGCTCATGTGCGGCGGAGAGAGATAGATGCGGGACTGTGTCTCCTGTGCTGCGATACGATCGCTCATGACATCCTCCTGCCTTTTTCCGCGGCGCGCCTTCGCGTCGCTTTCCGCTTCACGAACCTGGCCGGCAAGGCCTCGACATCGCCCCTCGCGTGCCGCGTTTTCACGGCACACTTAAGAAGCAAGAAGCGTTTTCTCCAGGGATCGCCCTTTCCGGAAGTCGTTCGCCTCCCGGAAAATCACTCCTCCTCCGGAGCTTCTTCCTTCCGAAGGGTTCGCAGAGGTCGAGCGGGCACACCCACGGCGACGACGCGCTCCGGAAGATCCCGTACCACCACGCCCCCGGCCCCCACGACCGTCCAGTCCCCGACGGAGACGCCGGGAATCGCCGCGCTCCGCACGCCGAAAAAGACGCCCTTTCCCAAAGTCACGCCTCCGGCGAGGCACGTTCCCGGCGCAAGGTGCACTCCCTCCCCGATACGGCAGTCATGGTCCGCAAGAGCTCCCGTGTTGACGATGCAGTGCGCTCCGATCTCCGTTCCCGGCTGAAGGATCGCTCCGGCGAAGACCACCGTGCCGGGACCGATCCGGACCGATTCGTGCACCCACGCCCGGGGGTGGATCGCCGTCTCCCAGTGCACCCGGAAAAAGCGGCGCGCCAGGGAAAGACGGCAGGCATTACCCCCTACCGCGAGAACCGCCCGTGGTTCGTCGAACCCGAGGAGCAACTCCGTCGGCCCCGTCACGGGAACACCGAGAAGCGTCTCCCCCCATCGGGAAGAGGCATCGTCAAGCACGGCATCCACGGCGAGACCGCACGCCTGGAGGAGGCTCAGCACCACCTTGCCGTGCCCTCCGGCACCGACCACGAAGCGTCCCATCCGCTCACCTCCGCTCCTCGCCGTTCCCTCGGAATTCCTCCATCGTGCTCTGCCCCGGCGCGGCGATCCCCTCCCGGCGGAGCACAGCGACGACGGTCTTCGCCAGAATCCGCAGGTCAAGGCCGAAGGTCCAGGTGTCCACGTAAACCACGTCGAGGCGGAACTTCTCCGCCCAGGTGAGGGCGTTGCGGCCGTTCACCTGGGCGAGACCGGTGATGCCCGGACGCACCTCGTGCCGGCGGGCCTGCTCCGGAGAATAGCGGTCCAGATAGGCCAACAGGAGGGGGCGTGGCCCCACGAGGCTCATGTCCCCCCGGAGGACGTTCCACAGCTCGGGAAGTTCGTCCAGGCTCGTGCTCCGCAGAAAACGCCCGAAGGGGGTCAGGCGCTCGCCATCGGGAAGAAGCTGTCCCTCCGCATTCCTGGCATCGGTCATGGTACGGAATTTCACCATCAAAAAGGGTTTCCCTAACAGCCCGGGGCGCATCTGCCGAAAGAAGATCGGCGAGCCGAGACGAAGACGGATCAGCAGCGCCAGCAACGCGAAGAGCGGCGAAAACAGGATCAGCACCGCCCCGGAGACGGCCACATCGAAAGAGCGTTTTGTCCTCGACTCCGCCGCAGGAGCCCGTCTCACGCCGGACACTCCTCCGCAGGCGTTCCGCCTCCGGGAGCATAGGTAGGCACCCACGCCCGGAGTAACGTCCTCGCCGCCTCGTCACCTCCGGCGAGGGCACTGGTGAGCGCCTCGGCCAGGCGTTCGCCGGATCTCGCTTCGAGGCGGGTGGCGAAGATTTTTTCGTGCGTGGTCCGCAGAACATGATCCGGATCGTAGAAGAGTTCCTCGAAAAGTTTTTCCCCGGGACGGAGCCCGGTGTAGACAATGGGAATATCCCCGTCGGGTCTGTAGCCGTGAAGACGGATGAGCATCTCCGCCAGAGCGGCGATGCGCACGGGTTCACCCATGTCGAGCACGAAGAGCTCGCCCCCCTCGCCGATGGCCGCAGCCTGGAGCACCAGGCTCACCGCCTCGGGAATGAGCATGAAGTAGCGCCGCATCTCCGGATGGGTTACCGTCAGGGGACCGCCATCCCTGATCTGCTTCTCGAACTTGGGAACCACGCTCCCCCGACTGCCGAGGACGTTCCCGAAGCGCACCGCCAGATAGGCCGTTCCGGGATAGGCGCCCTGGGCCTCCTGGAGCAGCATCTCCGCCAGTCGCTTGGTAGCCCCCATGACGCTCGTGGGGTTTACCGCCTTGTCCGTGGAGATGAGCACCAGGCGCTCCGCGCCATATTCCCCGGCGAGGCGCGCCACGGTCCATGTACCGAGGGCGTTCACCCGAAGCGCCTCCCGGGAATTGAACTCCATGAGAGGAACGTGTTTATGCGCGGCGGCGTGGAACACCACGCCCGGACGGGTCTCTCGGAAAAGGCCTTCCATGGTTCGGGCATCCGCCACGTCACCGATGACCGCCCGCAACGGAGGAACCGGTCTGAGGTTTCCCAGCTCCTCCAGAAGCGTGTAGATGGAATGCTCCCCATGCCCGAGAAGAACCAGCTCCCGTGGACCGTGGGCCAGCACCTGCCGACAGATCTCGCTGCCGATGGACCCTCCCGCTCCGGTGACGAGCACGGTCCGCCCCCGGAGAATGCCGTCGATGCCCTCCAGGTCAAGCCGGATCGCCTCCCGGCAGAGCAAGTCTTCCAGACGGACGGTGCGCAGGCGGCTCACACTCACCGCTCCTCCCGCCAGCTCGCGAAGGCTGGGGAGAACGCGCACCTGCACGCCCGTCTCCGCCACGTCGTCGAGAATGTTCCGCACCACGTGTCCCGCCACGGTGGGAAGGGCGATGAGAAGCACCTCCACCCGCAACGTCTCCACCAGTTCCCGAAGCGCGGCAGTACTCCCCAGAACCCGCACTCCGGCGATCTCCATGTTGGTCTTTGCCGGATCGTCGTCCACGAACCCGAGGGGGAGCACATCGCCGCCGCCCCGGAGCAGATCACGCACGAGAAGCGTTCCCGCCTCGCCGGCGCCCACGATGAGCCCTCGGGCCCGGCTCTTCACCGCGTCACCGCCGCCGCTCCGACAGAGACGCCAGGAAAGGCGCACCGCCCCCAGAAAGAGAATCCCTGCCCCCGCCATGATGGCCAGGGTCGTCCGTGGGATGAGCAGTCGCGTGAAAAGTTTGTCCACAAGGACGAAAAGGAGTACTCCGAGGGCGTACCAGCGGGCAAGACGCAGGAACTCCTCCACGCTGGCCTGGGGCCAGAGCACGCGGTAGAGCCCCGCCGCGGCGAACACACCGGTGACGCATCCCGGAAAGAGCAGGGAGGCGAGGATGAAATCTCCGAGATAGAAGCGGGGAAGAAACAGCGTAAGACGCAGGGCGTACCCCAGATAGACCGCCAGGACGAGGACGGTGACGTCACAGAACAACACGTACCGTCCCCGCCGGGCCATTCCGAGCCACGCTTTGCGGATTCCGGAGCGAAGGTGCGAGAAAACGGTTCTGTCCTGCGACACGGGCAAAACGCCCCCCTTGCAGATCGAAGATGTCCGGATCGCTCCGCGAGGGAGCGTACCTCCGGAGATACCCCGTCAGGAAGGCGATCCCGGTGGAAACCGGGGCGTCTCCGCTAGATGATGAGCTTGCCGCCTCCGGGTTTCTTGCCGCTCAGACGGTCGAGCTGGGAGAGCACGTTCGAGGGAGCCACGTCGATCTTGGGCTTCCGCGCCTCCTGGGCGGCGTACTCCCGCAGTTTCTTCTCGTACTCCTCCATGCCCTTCTTGATGGCCTTCACGTCTCCCTTGATCCACTGGAACATGTTGTCCGCCACGGCTTTGAGCATGTCCTCCCCGGGCATTTCGGCGATGAGTCCCAGTTCCTTGAGAACCCGGTGTTCCTCCCGGATGGACTCAAGGATCTCCTCGTCCGTGAGAAGTCCCTTTTTGTAGAGAACCCGGGCAAAGATGTTGAATTTGGTCTTCATGTTCTCTTCCGCGACGGCCATGGAATCCATGCGGGCCATGAGCATGGAGAGAAGTTCGTCGAGACTGAACTGTACCGGCATCTGCATGATAACGTCCTCCTTGGGGGCTTGCCCCGGAAAAAATGCGGAGTTTATTGTAACACATGTCCGTCCCTCCGTGAGGATTGCGTTGGCAGTATGCTTGCCCTCTTCCCTTTTATGGTATAACTGTACGGCCTCGGTCCCGCCGTCATGCTGCTCCGGAAGGAACACGTCGCGGGACGGGGCTCGCGGAAGAACGGAGCGCGTTTTCCCGACACTTGCGGGGAACGCCTTCGAGTTGCGGCACGAAGAAACGCGGCCGGCGGCCGCGTCGGCTCCATTCACGACGGGGAGGCAGTTTCATGTACGGGACAACAGCTTGCACATCACCAGACCCTTCTTTTCGCAACGAAGGATGGTGCGCACCTGTATGAGCCACCTCTTCGACTGGATCACCCTGCCCCCCTTCCTTTCCATTCTTCTTCTCGGAGGCGCCCTGATGGCCGGAGGCGAAGGGACCTCCGCGAACATTCCGCTTCCCCTCTGGATCGCCGCAGGTGGTGCCTATATCGTGTCCAGCGCCGTCTACATTCCTCTCGGCAGGCTGAAGGGAACCGGTGCCTCTCTCGGACTTCAGGCGCTCTGTCAGGGACTGGCCCTCGCCCTCACGTCGCTTCACTTCGGCCTTCCTCCCGTTGTGGCATGGGGCGGAACGGCACTGATCTTCTCCGGAGCGATCATACTCGGGGGCATCGCTGTACCGGAGGCCGAAGCAGCGAAACCCGCACAACGTCGGAACGCTCCGTCAAACGAGACCGCAGAAGCCGAACTTTTCGAGGCGGACGGGATGGAACAACGGCCGACATCCTCCCTCGATTCCTTCCCTTTGCCTTTCGCGGTCATCGGCAGAGACGGCATGTTCCAGGACGCGAGCAAGGCACTTCTCGATCTCGTGGGAACGTCCCTCGGAGACCTTCAGGAACAGGAAGGGGAGATGCTCTTTCCCTCCGCACTCGAGCATATGACCGTCAAGGGGAAACACTACGCCATTCTCCGAAAGGAACTCGACGGAGAGGCCTGGGTGTTTCTGCTCCCTCAGAGTGTCTCGGCCCAGAAACAGGATAGCGCGGCAACGAACCGGACATCCTCCGGCTCTTCCACGGAGGGCGGCTTCTCTCGGGATCCCGGAACGGGACTCTACGGAGACACCTACTTTTTCCCCCGGGCATCCTACGAGATCGCCCGGGCAAGGCGTTTTCGCCGCTGGCTCTCGGCCCTTCTCGTGGATCTCGATTTTCTCAAACGGAACGAGGCCGATCCCCAAGCCACGAGCGAGGCGAACAGGCGCGAACTGCTTCTGGCGCTCTGCCGTCGTTTCAACGAGGAAATCCGGGACACGGATCTGGCTTTTCTGCTCCAGGACAATTCGCTCTGTATCCTCCTCCCTGAAACACCGCAGTCGGGGGCGAAAACCGTCATGGGACGTATGAAGGAAACGCTGTTCCACATGACGAAGGACAATGATCGACTGATTTCCCTGGAGCCGCATCTGCGGTTCGGCCTCCATTTTTACAGCGGAAACGAGGACATGAGCCTGCCGGAACTTCTGGACGCCCTGCGCATGTCCAAACAACAGACCTCCGCCGCATGAGACCGAGACACGTTCGTTCCGGGCGGGCCGTTCCTCCGTCGGACAAAACGTTCCGGAGCGCCCTTCGCGGACACGACGACAAAGGACGGGAGCGGTGGCAGTGAAGATCAAGGGAACACCCGAGGAATTCTTCGTCGAGGAAATAATCTCCCTTCCGCTCGCAGAGAAAAGAGAACGTGCGTCGTTCCGCGTGTACCGCCTGGAAAAACGGGGGTGGAACACGCTGGATGCCCTGCGGGAAGCGGCCCGGGCATCGGGATTGAGCCTTCAGGACATCCGCTACGGCGGCAAAAAGGACCGCCACGCCCACACGATCCAGTATCTCACCGCTCCGGCCCGGGTGGATCTCTCCTTTTCGTCCCCCAACGTCTCCATCTCTCCCGTGGGATACTCCAGCGAGGCCATGTCCCCCCACTTCATCCGGGGAAATCGCTTCACCCTCACGCTCCGTGCCATCACCCCCGCCGACGAAACGCATTTCCTGGGGCGCCTTCTGGAGATCCGTGATCTCGGGTTCGCCAACTACTTCGACGATCAGCGCTTCGGCAGCGTCGGCAACGATGGGGTTTTCTTCGGGGAACGGGTCGTCAGGGGGCACTACAACGGCGCGCTCAAGCTCTACTTCACCACCATTCACCCCGAGGCACCCAGTGCTGCGAAGGAGCGCAAACGCGCCATGGAAGCTCTTTGGGGACAGTGGGATGCGCTGCTTCCCCTCTGTGCAACGCCACTTCACCGGGAGATCATGGAAATCCTCCGCCGAAACGGTGGAGACCGGGGGGGGCTTCCCGCGCTCCAGCGCATTCCCCGGGAGGAACTCTCCCTTCAGTTCGCGGCCTATCAGAGTTTTCTCTGGAACGAGGTGCTCCGACGTCTCGTTCTTCGCCACACCCGGGAGACCTTTTCCGTAAAGGGCAAAACGGGGGAGTACGTCCATTTCAGGAATCCGGGCCGTCAGGGAAGCGCACGCCTCGGTGCACTTTCGCTCCCCACGGTGGCGTCACGCATGGAGGCGACGGATCCGGAATGTCTGGAACTCATCGAGGAAGTCCTCGCCGAGCGGAACGTCCGGCGTGCCCAGTTCAATCTCCGGGAAATCCGGCAGTCCTATTTCTCGTCCTTTCTCCGCGCCGCAGTGGTCGTTCCCGAAGAATTCACCTGGGCGCGTCCGGAGGAGGACGAACGCTATCCCGGCAAGTGCAAGAGCACTCTCTCGTTCCTGCTCCCCCGGGGAAGCTACGCCACCATGCTGGTGAAAAGCCTCGGCCTCTGACACCCCCGAACGCCGCTTCCCGGAGGGAAAACACCTCCGAAAGACACAACAGCGCCGTGTGCCTTGCATTTTTCTTCGGCAACGGGTATCTTCGGCCTCGGGCTCCCGCCGTGGCGTCGTTCTCCCTGATCGGGCGACAATGCGGACACGGCCCGGCCAGAACGCAAACATCACGCTTCCGAAACGTATCGCCCCATCTCTTTCAGCAAAGGTCGGTAGCATATGGGCAGACAAGCTTCCAATTTCAACCCTGAACAGGAGAATCTTTTCCGGAGGACAGATTCGGAGGAAGAGGCTCTTTCCAATCCCACTGCTTCGGAACCTCCACATCCGCGACAAGAGGCGGGCGGCCTCCGTTGTCCACTGCGGGACGTCCCCAACGGTCGAAGGGTCCGCGTCGTCTCTCTTCCCCGGGGAGAGAGCGGAGCACGTCTGGAGGCCCTTGGCATCCGCCCCGGCAAGATCGTGACGAAGCTCTCGGGCATGCCCTTTTCCGGCCCCGTCGCCCTGGAACTCGATGGGCGGCAGATCGCCGTGGGACACGGCGTCTCCAGGGCAATCCTCGTGGAGGAGGTGCCGGAGCCATGAACGGAGCGGAACGACGTTCTTCCACGGCTCCGGGGAGGGCTCGCCCGTGAAGGCCGAGGCAGGACGCCGCGCTTGCCGAGGATCCTGCTGCGGCAATCCCCTGGTGGCGGAACTCCGGGGCATCCCCTGCAACCGGAGAATTCTTCTCGTGGGCAACCCCAACGTGGGCAAGAGCGTGCTCTTCACGCGGCTCACGGGGGTACACGCCATTTCCTCCAACTATCCGGGAACGACCGTGGGCTTTTCCGAGGGACGTCTCGCCTTCGGGAATTCCTGCTTCCATCTCATCGACGTCCCCGGCGCCTACACCCTGGACCCCACGAACGAGGCGGAGGATGTGGCCCGGCGCATTGTGGACGAGGGGGCCGAAGCGATCATCGTCGTTCTGGATTCCACCGCGCTGGAGCGGAATCTCTACCTCGCCCTCCAGGTTCTCGAACGTGGCCTCCCGGTGGTGGTGGCCCTGAACATGGTGGACGAGGCGCGGCACAAAGGTATCGCCGTGGATGCCTCCGCCCTCGCCGAAGCGCTGGGGGTTCCCGTGGTGCCTACCGTGGCCGTGACGGGACAGGGAATCAACGAACTCGTCCGGGCACTGGAGGAGAGAACCCGCCGTGCGGCGCCGGAGGCACACTCCCCCGCGGAAACGACACCACCGGCGACGCTGCGGAGTGCCGAAGAGCGATGGCTCGTCATCGGAAGCGTCATCCAGCGGGTCCAGCGGGTGACCCACCGTCACCACACCTGGCGCGACAAGCTCGAGGACGCCTCGGTGGACCGCATCTGGGGCGGCCTCATCGCCCTGGCGGTCATTCTGGGCAGCTACAGCGCCATCCGTCTTCTCGGCGAGGGGCTCATCGACCATCTTCTGGACCCTCTGGCGAACCGGCTGCTGCTTCCCCTTCTGGAAAAACTTTCCGCAGCCCTCGGAGGCGAGGGATTGCTTCACCATATCCTCATCGGCCGGCTCGTGGACGGTGCCATCGACTTCGAGCAGAGCTTCGGCATGCTCACCACGGGGCTCTATGTGGAGTTCGTCATGGTTCTCCCCTACGTGACGGCCTTCTATACGGTGCTGAGCTTTCTGGAGGATTTCGGCTACCTCCCCCGGCTCGCGGTATTCTTCGACGCCCTGCTGCACCGCCTCGGCCTGCACGGATTCGCCATCATCCCAACCCTGCTGGGACTCGGGTGCAACGTGCCGGGCATCCTCGCCACGCGGGTGCTCGAATCGCCCCGAGAACGCTTCATCGCCGCCACGCTCATCTCCGTGGCAGTACCCTGCGCCGGACTCCAGGCCATGGCGGTGGGCGTGCTGGGCGATCTGGGAGGACAGTACGTGCTCATCCCCTACGCGGTCCTCGCCGTCTCCTGGGTGATCCTGGGACGCATCCTCCATCTGGTCCTTCCCGGCTACAGCCCGGAGCTCATCGTGGAGATCCCCCCCTACCGGCTCCCATCACCCTCGGGGCTCCTGCTGAAACTCTGGTTCCGCATCAAAGGATTTCTTCTGGAGGCGACGCCTCTGGTACTGGGAGGCGTGCTCCTGGTGAACCTCCTCACCATGGCGGGCATCGTCCAGGCTGCGGCACGCCTCACCGCACCCCTTTTCCAGGGAGTGCTGGGGCTTCCCCCCGAGGCAGCGGGACCGCTTCTCCTGGGCATTCTCCGCAAGGACGTGGCGGTGGGAATGCTCGTTCCCCTGGGTCTGTCGCCGCAGCAGCTCGTGGTGGCCGTGGTGACTCTGGCCATGACCTTTCCCTGCATAGCCACCTTCATCGTACTCTGGCGGGAGCTGGGAGGACGACGCCTCGCCGCGAGCATGGGGATCATGTTCTTCACGGCCTTCGCCGCCGGAGGCCTTCTTCACGCGCTCTTCTCCCTGGCCGGCCGGTAAAACGGACCGCAAAAAAACACCCGGTTCCGCTCGGGCGGAGCCGGGTGCACAGAGGCTTCGGCAAAGCGAATCGCTTCAGCCCTTTCGTGCCATCATCTCCGCGTACAACGCCTCCACCCTGGCGACGACGCGCCCCACGGAAACGCCCCGCCGCTCTGCGTACCACACACTTCCCCCGGCGCCGACCCCTTCCTTGACGAAGCCTTTCTCGTAGTCCCGGAGCCCCTGATAGGCACTCCTGGAGAAATCAAGGGGTGCGGCGTAGACGTCCACCTCCGTCTCCGCCGCAAGGGCGGTGAAATCGGCGGCGGGATCCTGCGCCACGTATTTCGTGGTGGCCACCAGAAGAGGCCGGGTCACACCCAGATTGCGTAAAATGGCCGCCACGGCGAGCATCTGGGTCCCGCCGGCGAGGACCACCTCGTGTTCCTCCGGAAGCCCCGCCACGAGCCCCGCCACGGCGATCTGCATGGGATCGCCGAAAGCTATCGCCGCCTCCAGTCCTTTACCGCGAAACGCCCCGGGCCCTCTTTCCGCCCGACGAAACGCCTGGGCGCAGAGCGACTCTTTGAGGCTCACGGGGTTGTTCGGCGACGCGGAGGAGACCATGCCGTCGATTCCAAGGGCGCGCAACACCATGTAGGCCGTGGTGGTGCCTCCCGGAACGGATTCTCCGATGACCAGCGGCTCACGCATTTCCGCGAAGACCTCCGCCAGATTTCGGGCCTCCTCGAAGAGCGCTCTTCCCTGGGAAACGGCGGTTTCCTCCGCGGGGTTCTTGCCGGGCTCCACACAGAGGTCGAGATGGGGACAGGCGGGAGGCAGATATGATCCGGCACG
>Ga0228536_1002156_pt1 | contig 13052 bp, 13 predicted proteins | sample SJ1Smetagenome_FD_168611 | JGI IMG/M metagenome (GOLD analysis project Ga0228536, IMG submission 168611) | Enriched culture of PCE-dechlorinating microbial communities from Ithaca, New York, USA - SJ1.S | ecosystem: Engineered > Modeled > Simulated communities (microbial... > Unclassified... | reverse complement strand
TTTCTATGAATTATGGTGGGCCATCAGGGACTTGAACCCCGGACCGACCGGTTATGAGCCGGCTGCTCTGACCAACTGAGCTAATGGCCCCTGAATTAGCATCGAGGATAATTGCTATTTCGTTTTTAGTTTCATACCTTCTGTGACTGGAGCCAAACACGCTTTGAAATTGCGTTTCCGATCATGATTTTCATGCCTGACCTTGCAATCAAAATTTCTGCTATCTATTTGATAATTTCGGGCTGCATGACAGCAATGCTGAATGTTTTCATCAATTTGAAGCAATGCCTGCAGAACTGACTGATTGTCATACACTTTCTTCATGTTTTCATTTACATGTATTTGAATTAGATTTGGATTATTGTTCGAACTCATGTAGATTTCCCTTTTCAGTATGTCAACATAAGAAAATGATGATGTTATATTGACGACAGGGTGGTTAATTCGTGTCGTATTTCCTGTGATACGTTTCATTCTTCTTAATTTGTCAGTCAAGATGAAATCATCTAGATATATCGAAAAATTCTTTTTTATAAATCAATCCATGTGTTATTGTCTCTGTCACTTCGAACGCAGGCTTGAATGAATTTCAATCCGATCAACCCATCTTCTACGGTCGCATAAGAATAATTTTCTGGTTTCCGACCCTCTTTTTTCGCAATTATATCTTCGCAAAATGATCGGTAGATATTTCCAAATGCTTCAAATTGTCCTTCTGGAAAACCTGGACTCACTCGGCGCAAGCGATTGGATTCATGATAATTATACTGATTTCCTGCAGAATAGATTTGGACCGGTTGGCTCAATCTCGAAACTTTTAACGCTCCCTCATCTGCGTGGTTCCAGTCAATTGAGCCTTTCGTGCAAATCACCCGGATACGGACCTCGCATTCATGACCAACAGCAATTTGCGAGACCCAGATATGGCCTGTAACTTGATTGGGATATTCCAGTAGAATCGTCGAATTACTTTCGAGAGGCAAATGACTGGGGATATGGTTGAATTTAGCAATCACACGCTTGGGTGAGAGTCCTGTAGTCGCCTTGATCAGGTACTCACAATGCGTACCAATGTCAGCAGTAGCCTGCGATTCCCCAGCGCGTTCAGGTTCCAATCTCCAAAGTGCATTCTCACTTTTACTTTCTACCAGAGCCAGGGATAACCATTCCTGGGGAAATTCCGCAGTTATATACACAATTTCACCTAATTCGCCGCTATCGATCAATTCTCGGGCTTGTCGGATCATGGCATATCCAGCATAGGTATAGGTCAATCCAAAATGCAGGTCCCTTTCATTTGCAATTCGTACCAGTTCTTCGCCCTGTTTAACTGTGCTGGCAAGGGGCTTATCACACATGATATGAAAACCCTGCTCCATGAATAGCTTGGCAATCGAATGGTGCGAATCATTTGGAGTGGCAATAATTATAAAATCCAGTCGTTCTTCGCCAGTTTTAGCTCCCTCAATCTTTGCCATTGTTTCATAGTCTGGATATATACGATTTGTGTCTTTTAGGCCCCATGTTGTTGCCCATAGCTGGTTCTTTTCAAAGTCACGGCTGAAACATCCTGCCATCAATTCGCATTTAAAGTCCATCAAAGCTCCGCGAATATGCATCGGGCCAATTCCACCACCACCGCCACCGACCATTCCGAATTTCAATTTCATTGTTATTCCCCTTTAGCATCAGTCGTTTTTGACGGATATTGGTTGTATTCTGAACAAAACGCAAAATATCCATCCAACCAGTCGTAATAAATCAAGGCATCAAGTACTCGCAAAAACATACGGTTTATAAACCTCTTAGAAAAACATACGAAGAGCAACAATCGCGGTAATACCTATGACTAAATAGCGAAATGACTTCTCTGGCAAAACCTTTACGATCCATACGCCTATTCGGGTTCCCAAAAATATTGCTGGTAAAGCAATGATGGCGAGACTCAGTGTGACCAGAGTAATATTGTGCCAAATAAAAATCTGCAGCGGCAGCTTGATCAAATTGATGATCATGAAGAACCAGACTGTTGTACCCATATAGTTCTGCTTATTGAGGCGAATAGCAAGTAAGTAGATCGCGAAAAGAGGACCTGCCGCATTGCCAATCATTGTTGCAAAGCCCGACAAAATACCAAACAGGATGACAAACCATATACGATCAGGAACTCTGATTTGATCACCCTTAATCTCTTGCCATAACAGAAACACTAGGCAAAGTAAGACGATACCGCCAATTAGAATTTTAAATTGCTGCTCATTAATATATTTCCCGACTATTCCGCCAAGTGCAAGACCAACTAATGCGGAAGGTAAGAGTTTTTTGATTTCGTCCCATTTAGCATGTTTGGAATATACTTTGACAGCCATCAGGTCGCCGAAATTCATCATTAACAACATGATGCCTGTTGACTGAATTCCACCAAAAGCACTAGCCATGATAGGAATAGCCAGCAAAAGCATTCCGCTGACTCCAGTGCGTGCAATACCAACGATGATCGCTGAAATAATCCCAGCAATAATTTGCCAGGAACTCAAAGTTTGATAGTTCAATAATATTTCCACCACAGCCTCCTTGCATTTTCTAATCAAGGAAATGGTATATTCTCAGTTGTTCAAAGAATGATTGATGGTTTCGTGTTTGTATAAATGGCTATTAGGGTATGAATAAGGATATAGACGTTATTGCTAAATGAGGGGAGCAGGGAAAGTGGAGCCACCAACTACCACTTTCCCTGCGAGAAGGAGAATATTTGAAAATGTTTATCATTTTCAACGAATTAAGTTGTTAAGGGCAGTACATCATAACGCTGTTTCTGACAAAGGTTAACATGGTAGCATTGAGCGCTTTTTCAGGTGAAGGAATAGGTGAAACTGCTGCACAAAGACACCCATCATAATTGATCATATCTAACGCCTTGAATACCTGGGCAAATCCCAATTTTCCAAGACCAGCCGCTTTTTGATTGGTATCGCAGAGCTGAATGTATTCTATTAAATCTGAATTATTTTTTATCACATCATAGATTGACTCTTTGGCAGCAGCCATTTTACATGTGTTAATTGACATTTTAATATGATGGGATTTGAATGATTTAATGTAGTTAGCGGTTTCCTCTACTGACATTCCTAAAATATTATTAGCCGACAATAGTATCTTTACGCCTTTCTTTGCTGCATAAGACAGTGCTTCAGTCATATGAAAGTGGATTTGATCGACTCTTACTTTTTCAGATATATTGCAATCAGGTTCAGGCCTACCAATCATTTTATCGATGATGACTGGTGCATGATATTCACTGGCCATGTCAATTAATTTATCAATATATACATGAGCTGCATTTCTCGATTCCTCACAACTGCTTGAAAAGCATAGCCCCCACCTTTCATATATTTGGTCTGTTGAAATGGCAACTATTTCAACATTGTATTTCTTAATGTAATTATTTAGTTCTTTCGCGTCAATGTCATCCGGATCACATAATGACAACTCAAGACCTTCAAATTTACTTTTTGCGCAGCAATCGAAAGCGAAACTCATGTCGCCGCGAAAAACGAATGGATCACTGACATTATGGTCAAGAAAAGGACTATACGTTGCAGCAAGTTTCATTTATTCACCTTCTCAATACAAAAGCAATCTCTAAACTGCTACAAAAATATCAATTCAAGAGTTTGAACGTCACGATGTTTCAATAAAGTAACATTTAATAAATTTGCCGAAGGAATTTTATCGATTTCTCTGCTGCTATGTTTCCATCCGGAATGGCATTGCATTCAACACTGACATAGCCCTTGTAGTCTGCTAAATGCAAAGCCTGAAATATTGATTCGAAATCTAAATGACCACCACCAGGGTACATGCGGTTACTGTCAGCAATATGAAAATATCCAATCATGTCTTTATGCTGCAAGATGCTGTTTTCGATATTTTTCTCTTCAATATTCATATGAAACGTGTCGAGCAGGGCCTTTAAATTAGGAACCTGACAGCTTTGGATAAATTCACACGTTTCAGTTGCAGTATTTAAAAAATTATTCTCATACCGATTGATAGCTTCAATGACAATTGGCACCTTTTTAGTTTCAGTATATGTTGATAACGCCTGAAGCGATTTGCGAAATCTATCATGGATCACTGGCGATTTATTATCGTCCGTAATATTACCCCGAACACAACCAATGATTAATATTCCTGATAATTCACTTGCAAGATCAGCGAATGTTTTGACGCGTTGAATGGCAGCATTTCGAATTTCTTCTGAGTCATCCGTAAAAGATAATTTATGAACTGTGTAGGTCGATCCAGTTGCAATTCCTGCGACCTGCATGTTATTACGCTCACATGCTTTTGCAACTTGGCTGATGTTAAGCTCCTGGGGATTTGGTAGATGAAGCTCAATTGCTTTATATCCCAGATCTTTAGCTTGCCTGATATTTTCTTCAATATCTCCACGCAATAACACGGGAGCTTTCCCAACATTTTGATTCGTGATTGTAACGCAATCAATGAACGGATAATTATGAACCTTAGAATCTTTCATGATAATCCTCCTTGATTTCATTACGCTAATTGTTTAAGTTCAAATGGCAAAGAAAAGGATAGATACATTTTTGTCGAATCAACAAGCAGATCAACATGTTTACTAATATGTTTAACTATTGCTTCTTCGTATTGCTTCATAAATTGCCCAAGAGTAGAAAATATTTCATCTCGAAAAATGAATTTTCCGTCTTCCTTGGCATTAAGAATCAATCCATATGTTATATGCATCAATTGTCTGGAATCATTCTTTTCAAGAAATTCGCTTAATTTCCGATCACTCACAGTTTCAATGTTTTCAATAGCTAGCAGATTAGCCGAAACATGATAATAGGCTTTAGCTTCTTCAAAATGCAGCAAAGCATATTGATGCATTTTTCGATACAGTTCAGGGTTGACTTCAGAAATGACTTTGACAGCTTCTAGCCAGCTTGTTCCAGACGTTTTGATATGAAATCTGCCCTTTGTAGCCTGACCAATTGCATTGAAGACGCTGAACTTGTCACTACCTGAGTGAATGCTAAGTTTATAACCGAAATGATCAGCAAGATGAGCATGCTCAACTATGTTTTTCTCAAAGTCTTCAATGTTTCCAATATAATCAACACCTTTTTGAAATTCACCAACAAAGCGAGGTGCCATGCTGCTGATTTCAATATTTCGCTTTTCGATTTCAAGCGCAACAAGCAAATGGCCGTACAGACTCGTTGCATTTAATGTTTCATCAAGGGAGATTTCAAAATCAATTTTCCTGTCGCAACTTAGAATATGGGTTTCGAAAATGTTTTCAATGAATTCAATAACTTGATCGTAGATTAATACATTTCTAATAAGGATGTCTTTTGAAAAAACATAAGCTATATCAGCAATTTTGAATTCTTGATTTAAATAAGTGCTCTCGTAGTAAGTACGAACTCCAACAGGTAATTTTTCATAAAGATCATTTAATTCGTCTGCATCGATGCTTTCTACTGAATAATTGATTCGATCTGAGCAATCTAAGGTAATCATAGAAACGCCTGATTTGATTGCACTTTCTATGTCCTTTTCATCTTTCAGATGATCGCCATCAGCTCCAAAACCCTCTCTATATCCTTCTTGTATAACAGCAAAACACGCAGAATCAAGAATTTCATCATAACTTCTTCCAGTTAAATTAAGTTCTCGTTTGCTTTGTTGAGCCAAAACTGGCCTGATTCCACTATTTGCTAAAGCTTTAATGTGTGCTGGAGAAGTGATTCCCAAGCGATCACCGACACCAAATGTAGCAACGTTTGGACCAAATGCTTTTGGCACGGTGTAATCAAGGTACTTATTTAAAATTAATCGATTGGCATGGGATAGAGGACATATTTTGCATGTGAATATTGATTCACCATTTATTTCGTCAAACAGCCTACCTTGTCCAGCAACAAGTAAGTACTTGCTGTGAATCATATTAAACATGATAAAGTGACATTTTCCAACTTTATTATAGGATCTTTCATAGATCTGAACTTCATTCGTATTTACATTAAGGTATTGGCAAATATTTTGGATGGCTCGAATCAGGTTTTCCATAATCATGTCCTCCACAGAAGCGGGAATTGATCTTTTTAAAAGGTGTTCAATTCAAGGTAGATTTTCTTTGCATGTGACTAAAAACTATAAAAAGCAATATGATTTAAACGTCAAACTTCAGCATGACTTTAAAAGCCGTGGCCTTATCGCTAATGGCCCTCTGAAAAGCTTTATGAATGTCATCGAATTTGTAGAAATCTGTATTCAATGCACCAAAGTCATATTTGTCACGAATGGCACTCATAAAACGAATCGTCCGTTGAGCAAAATCCTTCGTACCACCAGAACCCTTGAGTTTGAGAGTCTTCCAAATCGTCCAGCCCAGTTCAACCGGCACCTTTCGGCCGATCGAATGGCCAATTAAGTTAACGCGACAGCTGTGACCCGCCACTTCAAAGCAGGACGCGATGGCCGTATCATTTCCAGACGCTTCTGCAATTACAGAAGGTCCACGTCCGCCGGTCAACTTTTTTAGTTGCTCTTTCCAATCAGGATCAAGCGGATTGATGACAGCGTCAGCACCATATTTCAGAGCCAGCTCGCGGCGATAGACCAGCGGGTCGGCGACGATGGTCAGGGCGCCAGAAGTTTTGGCAACCATGGTCGCCGAAATACCAACCGGACCGCAGCCAAAGATCAGGGCGATATCGGATGCATCTATGTAACCACCGTTGCCCCAGATGCCAAAATATCCGATGGAGAAGGTTTCGACCCAGGCACCATCCTCATAAGTCCAGTCATCCGGAATCCGATGGACATACTGCTCTTCTACGATCATATATTCGCCCATGCCACCGGGGGAATCCGGCCGGAAGCCGACTTCACGCATGTTGAGGCAAGCTGAAGGCATCAAGCCGTCTTTACAGTTTGCACAGACACCGCATGCCATGACACAGTCGCCTGTAACCTTGTTACCAACGGCTAGCGTTGTAACAGCGCTGCCAACGGCAGCGATCTGGCCTCCCCATTCATGACCAGGGGTGTAAGGGGCTATGTCGTAACGGCCTTCAGCGGAATGACCTTCGTAGCATTCGACGTCAGAACCGCAAATGCCGCAAGCGCCAATCTTGATCAGGACCTGGTTTGCTTTGAGTTCCGGGAGTTCAACCTCTTCTACGCGCAGATCATGGGGCTTGTATAAGAAAGCTGTCTTAGACTTCATAGTCTTTCTCCTTTTTGGTATCGTCACCCTATTTAACTTTGCTTGGAGCATTCTTAAGTTATCCTGCACATCAATTAATTGCTCATCCTGACGGTTCTAAACCGCCAGGATGACCTATAACGGATGTGTAAAGACTTGTAGTATTAACCTTATAACTTTTCCCAAACACCGATTCTAGGCAGTTCGTCGATTGATTTCCAGCCTTCGCTGAGGGGTTCTTTAAGGAACGGAGCCATCTGTTCAGTCGTGCGAAGTGTAATGTCTTCAACCTTTGGCACAGTTCCTGCCGGGAAGGTATCGAGAATTTCATCATGCAACAGCGTCAGGTATTTGAGGATCGCAGCAATCGGACGCTTGGCCTTATCAGCTGTTGCTTTGGAAGGAGCACCAACGATGCCCTGAGGCGTAGCAGCACGTTCAATAGCAGCATGACCTTCAGCTTCCTGCCACTTGGAAGGACGACGGAACGGGTCGACCGATTTGTCGATGTGTCCATCCGGTAGCAGCGGGCGGCCCCAGGCATCCTGGACAACGCTCATGTCAATCATGTCTTTGAACATCAGAAGACCAACAGAGGTTTCGGCTTCATCAGCATGAATGAAGTCTGTTTCCAAGCTGTTTTTCTTATCGGTTACAAAGAAGAATTCACGAACTGCGCGGTGCCATTCAACGATACGGAAGATACCTGGCAACTGGTATCGTTTGCAGAATTCTTGGAGTGCTGCTTCGAGTTGCCAGTCATCACCATGATTGTTAACGATGATAATCTTGCGGTAGCCATCATTCCACAGGCCCAGCATGGTGTAAATCAGAGTTTCCTGGACCACTTCATGAGGCATAATGACCGTGCCCGGCATGCCAATGTGATGATACGGATGACCGGCGAAGTTCAGAGGAGTGAAGGTCAGGTTGCATTCACGGCCCTGCTTGGCGGTATAGCGGCGGACGCCTTCCAGAATCTGAGTGACCATAAAGGTGTCCAAGCCGGTGTTGGCATGCATGCCGTGGTTCTCGGTGCAACCGAGTGGAATGAAGACCAGGTCATTCTTACGGCGCTTTTCGATCTGCTGGGCTCGGGGTGTGTTCTGAATATAGGTCCCTGCAACACCCAATTCTGACGGCGATGGAATGCCATATTCTTCGAGAATCTGGTCAATCTCTTCATCGCTGGCATCCCAAAGCTGCTTCTTGAGCTTGCCGACAGACGTATCAGCCTCAAAGAAGACATTCGGGACTTCGGTCGTAAACCATTGCTTCTTGCTTGTCATAGTTTTTTCCTCCGTACTTAGATTGTTGATAGGGATTTTTTTGATGCCATTTTGTGATTTGCGAATTTTTAAAAAATATCTTAGTTAGTAATAACTATATATCTTTGTTATTTCAATCTTATAACATTGTACTTGTGAAGTCAACATCTGAAGTTGTATTTCTGAACAAAATGTCAAAATTAATGCTCAAAAAATGCTATACCATTGTATTAAGAAGCATCGTGCAAAACAAAACCACCTTTGTGAACGAACCATTGAATTGGCCACTCGCAAAGGCGGAATAATATTAATATATATATTATTATTGCTAATCAGCGGATGTTGTAATGCTTCTTGATCTGATAGTCCTTTACACTGCGGATATGCTCGCGGATTTTCTTTTCCGCCAGATCTGCATCCCCTGTCATAATCGCATTTAGCACTTCTTTGTGCTCAAAAAATGAAAGTTTCAGACGTTCTGGATCATTTATCGTCGTTGACGCAAAACGATTGATCTGCTCGATGATGGAGTTAGACAGATTGATAAGGTTCTTGTTTCTACTCCCTTCAAGGATTAAATGATGAAACGTCATGTCCTCCTTGACTGTCAATTCACTTTTCCCCTCGATAAGATCACTATAAGTGTTATCAAAGCAAGTTTGCAGCCGGTCAATGAATGTTGTGTCTTTTCTAACCGCACAGATCCTGGCAGCCATTCCTTCAAGGGCTTCTCGAACTTCATAAATTCCAATCAAGTCTTCAAGACTTAACTTGGTAACAAAGGTCCCTTTTTCAGGAATAGATTCAACGTATTTTTCTGTCGCCAGGCGTCTTAAGGCTTCCCTGATCGGGGTTTTGCTGAAACCTAGCTGCTCGCAAAGCGCACCTTCAACAAGCATCGCATCTGGCGCATATTCATTATTCAGGATCGCATTCTTGATGTATTGATATGCAATTTCCTGCTTGGAACCTGATTTTTTCTTTTGATATGCCATTTAATTACCCACCTTAGCAGCGATTAGTCACAAGAACGCATTATGTCAAACCCTTGAATAAACAAACAAGTTAATCTTGAAAAATCATTATGATATATCTATTGGATATTATGTATTACATTAGAAAAAAAATAAATAGATTTTGATGATTTAATTCTAATGTTATAATATTATCGAAAAATAAACCTAACGATTTGTAAATGACGATGGATTATCAGAATCGTATAACATGTTTCTTTTGGATAACGTTGCCTCATCTAAATCCCGGAAATGAAAAAGCGAAAACAGCAAAACCGTTCTCGCTTCTTACCATTTGCAGATAGTACTGGCAATATTCCTGTCGTATGCTATTACCTTCTAAATTATCATGTTTAAACTTTCAATGTAATATTATGAGCGACAGGTCTGTCGTCGAACAACTTGAATCATTGAACTGCAGTCTTTAGCACTTTCATATCCTTGAAAAACACATCCGCCGGATCGATCTTGAGATCACGCAATGGATACTTATTATAATAATTCTCACTGATCAGCCAGCCATCGAATGATCTTTTTTTCAGATATTCAATCACACCGAAGAAGTCAGATGTACCATCCCCAAGAATTGCACCGGATAATGCTTGACTGGTACCGTCCTTCACGTGAATTGTCGGAACCAGATATTCATAAAGCGCATCTAACACTTGCACCTGATTTTTGCCGGAATTATATGCAAAGTTCTGGCTGTCATAAAACAGTCCGAAGTTTTTCCGGTCAACACGATTGACCATTTCTATTTGCATGTCAACCGGTAAAACATTTTCAGCGCCGATTTTAATGTTATGTGCGGCCGCCGCATCACAGGCAAATTGCATCATTTCAATCGTGCGATTAAATTGATCTTCTGTTTCGATAGTACTTACGCCAAACATCGGAACCATGATAACGCTGGCCTGGAGAACGTCCGCCGCGTGGATCGCTGCAAGCAAGCACTTTTGCGCCAGCTCATGCTTCGGATCGCTTTCTTCCGGTGCTAACGGAATAAAGTCAAAACAACTGCAGCCAATATTGGAATACTCTATCTGATTGGTCTTTCCTGCAGCCGCGTAAAACGCCAGCAGTTGATCCGACATCAAAGGAAAGCCTTCATAATCATAACCCAAATCGACTGACATTCCATCGAGGCCTGCTTTGATTACATATTCATGCGCAAAAACACCCCCTCCTGGAAGGCAGAAATTGCAGCAGCCAAGTTTGACGTTCATAAATAATCCCTTCCTATATAACGACTGCCCCGCAAACCTGCGGGGCAGCTTGAATGTTATATCTGCTTAGAAGCTCAATATTCTTCTGGATAAATAACAACTTTGATCGCCTTACCGGCGCGCAGCAACTCAAGTCCCTCTTCATACTTACTCAGCGGGAGCTTATGAGTCACGATTTCCTCAAGCGGTAAAATACCGCTCTCGATGATCCTGCCGGTTTTTTCGAAATAGTATTTACCCAGGAACCCACCAAAAATCGTCACTTCTTTACGTACAATTTCTGCGAGTTTGATCTGTGGCACTGCAGTTTCATCATGGCCAAACATGATTACTTTGCCGCTTGTTCTAACCACATCAATCGCGGTCATAAGCAGCTGGCCAACGGCTTCGATACAGTGATCGACACCCAACCCATTTGTCTCATCCAGGCAGACTTTTTTTAAATTTTCAGTCTTGGGATCTACAACTCTGGTTGCGCCGCATTTTAATGCTTTTTCACGACGGTATTCATAGGGTTCAGAAACAATGACTTTTGATGCACCGTTTGCCTTGGCCATTGCTGTAAATAACAGACCCATTGGACCGGCGCCCAGGATGCAAACCGTATCACCGGCCTGGATATGAAGCTTTTCAATCGCATAACCAACGCAAGAGAGCGGCTCCGCCAGAGCAGCAAGTTCAAACGGTGTTTCCTTTTTGATTTTAAAGACAGAATAAGCCGGGACGCAGGTGTAGCTTGTCAGTGCGCCATCCTGAAACAAACCTCTGACAAGTCCATGCTCGAAAAAGGGCGTTCCTTGCTGACAATAAAGGGTCGTGCACATATCAGGCCGATCACTGCGACAGTGTTCACAATGTCCGCAAGGCGGATGTGGGTCGATGATAACCTTGTCACCGGGTTTCAGCCAATTAACTGCAGATCCGACTTCTGCTACTTCGCCTGCATATTCGTGGCCAAAGATTATGTCTGGTTTTGCTGGATGCATGGGCGGGTTCATCAAAACATGCAAATCTGTTCCGCAAATACCGACGCCCAGAACTTTGATTTTTACGTCATCAGGATTCTTGATCTGCGGAACAGGTCTGTCCTCATATGTCCACTCACCAGGCTTTTTAAAAATAATTGATTTCATAATTTTTAGTCTCCTTGTCGAGATTATTAACTGTCGATCATGGCCTATGCCATGATTTTACCGCCAGCCATCAGGATGCTGTTGCCGTTAATGTATGCAGAGCGATCGTCAAACAGGAACGCAACGAATTCGCCGATTTCTTCCGGCCGGCCAATATATCCCATGGGTATTGTGGCTTCCATTTCCGCATAGTACTCCTTCACATCCTTACCTTCGGCTTTGCCTCGATTCGTGAAGGAATTGACCAGCATCTCGGTCTCAATATTTCCTGGTTGAATGGCAACAGTTGTGATATTGTACGGTGCCCATTCCAAAGCCATCACACGGGTCATCATGCTAACCGCCGCCTTGGACATGCAATATGTCATATTGTTCGCTTCCTCACGAACAGCAGCGATCGAAGAGGTGTTCACAATTCTGCCCTTGTTGCCGTTCTTAATCATCACTCTGGCAACCTCGGCACTGCAGATGAAGGTTCCCTTGACATTGATGTTCATATTGTAATCATACTCATCATCACTCATATCAAGAATGCTGCAGATTCTGTCGACGCCAGCACCATTAAACAAGCCGTCAATTCTGCCGTATTTTTCAATCCCCTTCTGGATTGCCGCAATAACCTGATCTCTCTTGGTAACGTCAGCTACAGCCCAAATGGCATCGCCCCCAGCAGCAACGATTTCCTCCACAGTCTTTTTAACATTGATTTCGTTATAGTCGACCGCGATCACCTTTGCTCCATAGCCAGCACAGATCTTTGCTGTTGCTCCGCCAATGCCCCTGGCAGCACCGGTAATCATAATAACCTTGTCCTGTAGTCTCATAATTAATCCTCCTGGTCTTAATATATTAATATTGCTATGCTTGCATGATATGTTATTGGTAGGTTTGCAATCGTTTCAGATCATAGCCATTCAAATTTTCTTTGGACGAGTTCTTAATCCATCACTTTGGCTTGCGCAAGTCTTCTGGATTTCTCTTCAGTTTTTGTTCTGACAACGTCTACCAGAACGGCAGCGATAATGACGGCGCCAATGACAACGAATTGTGCATCGGATTGTGCCCCGAGAAGGTCCAATCCGTTCCGGATTATTGCTATCAACATCGCACCAATCAAAGTACCCACAACAGTACCCTTGCCTCCAAAAAAGGAGGCACCACCAATGACG
>Ga0228536_1002152_pt1 | contig 13073 bp, 7 predicted proteins | sample SJ1Smetagenome_FD_168611 | JGI IMG/M metagenome (GOLD analysis project Ga0228536, IMG submission 168611) | Enriched culture of PCE-dechlorinating microbial communities from Ithaca, New York, USA - SJ1.S | ecosystem: Engineered > Modeled > Simulated communities (microbial... > Unclassified... | reverse complement strand
TGCGGGTAAACCGTTCCCATTGGACGACCTCATTCAACTTTCGTAGAAAATGATCTGCTGGTACGATCAAATCATAAAGGTAATCCCCATAGAAAGATTGTGTTCCTCTCTCAATAAAGCGTACAGTCTCAATCTCGTTTACCTCACTTGCCAGAATACCCTTAATTGAATCACTTTTCCTTCTTAGCGTCAATTTAAAACGCGTTTTTCAACACCCTCGTAGAATGGTGCTTTACCTGGCCTCGTAGTAAAACTACAATGGTCCACCACTCCGCTAGAACCTCATGCAATTTACATGCGTCGGAGTGATGGCACTTAAACCCTTATTCAGACCTGTACTAAATCATAGCAACCTCATGAGCTTTGACAGAAAGTGATTGATTTTGGTAAGAGAATGATTCACCTTGTATAATACGCTCTAAGGAATGAGCCATGGTCGAAAAACCCCGAGAAAAATTTATTCGTGTGAATGATGCAAGAAAAATGTCGACTGAGGAACTATTCTCCATACTTCTAGGTCATGGTTCATCTTCTAACAATGTTTTTGAATTGAGCTCTTCAATTTCAAATCTTTTGAGAACAAGACCTGAAAATTCTGTATCGATAACTGACCTAATGGAATTCGATGGGATTGGCGAAGTTAAAGCAATGCAAATATTGTCTGCCTTGGAGCTGGGTCGCAGATATTTTGATAAAGCTAGCAAACCAGGATTAGGTCAAATGGATTGGGATTTTGCTAATCTTAAGCAGGCTGATCGTCAATATGGAGTTCATTCCTTTCATCATTACACAGCAAAATTTATCCCTCAAATCCCTTCCAGGATTATCCAATACTATGCCCACAAGAATAGTGTCGTTGTTGATCCTTTCATGGGCTCTGGAACAACTTTGGTAGAAGCTAAGCTGCATGGCTGTCATTCTTATGGTTTGGATACAAACCCAATGGCGTTTAAAATCACCAGAGCAAAGACATTGAAGCTTACAAAAGATAAGCTTGAAGAAATCGATGACGCTATCCTCAGACTGGCTGACGCCACAAAAAACTTCAATTTATCGGAGGGCTTAGTAGACATCGAGCTATTCCCCGGTAGTAATCAGTGGTTTCGTAACGATGTTTCCCAGAAGTTAAACTGTGTAATAGGAATAGTCCGTGATTATTCACCAGATGTGCGAAATTTCCTGGAAGTGGGTTACTCGAATTTACTAAAGGGAATGAGCAACGCTCGGATGGACTCTGTAACACCTGTGCTCCCTGAAAACCCAATTTATATCGATAGGAAACACTATTATCGTGAGGTCAATAATCTCACGCGGGATATTCCCGTTTTTAGACGAATCCTCACCCATTTTAGAAAAATGCGTGAAGCAATTATTGAATTCAATCAAGAAACAGACGATAGGCTTGTTTGTGAATCGATGATGGCTGACGCAAGGAAGTTGTCAAAATTCGTTGATCATTGTGATTTGGTTATCACTTCCCCACCCTATTGGTCAGCGCAAAACTATGGTGATATCCACAAACTGTCCATGGGCATATTTGATACGGGAACGGAAGTAGGTAAAGAGATAGGTCAAAACCACAATTCATATCTGGATGATATGAACATTGTCGTTTCAGAAGTCGGAAAAATTCTAAAAGGTCACTTTGTTATAGTGATGGGTCACGACGAGAAAAGACAGACGCATGAAAAATTGTATGGGATAATTCTACAGAATGGCTTCGAACCCGTTGATACTATTATCCGCCAAATAAGCAATCAGGTTTCAAGGGCAAAGCAAATAAAAGAAGAATATATCTATGTGTTCAAAAAATAGGAGGGTCCGTGCAAAATTTTGAATTTAGTCAAAACGTAATTCCACATGTGGCTCTGGAATTATCTACTACTGAAAAATACATTCGAATAGCCATGTTCCAGATTCATCAAGACGAGATTTTTGATGCCTTATCAAAAAAAGTTGATCAGGGAGTCAAGGTCGAAATTCTTACTTTGCCTTATGATTCAATTAATGAAAACGTCCGTGCAAAGGTTACTGAACGGTTTCAAGACCTCGAAGTCAGGGGAGCCACCTTATACTTCTGTAAATGGAATATTGGCGACCCCGAACGGACATCAACTGCAACAGGCAGATGGTATTCATTTCATGGCAAATTCATCGTAACTGATAAAGCGGCAATCGCATTATCTGCAAATTTCACTGAAAAATGCGAATTAGATGCTATGTTAATTTACCATGATGAGGAAGAAAAAATTCAGGAATTTAACCAGAAATTCGAAGAATTATTAGATCTCTTTGTTCGTCCTTTCAATGGCAGCTCAGGAAAGATACGTTCAATAGTCCTAAATTCTGGCTACCCTAATCCTGAATCATTGTTTGAACTGCCAAAAGTGATCGAGTCAACCACTCATAAAGATCATTGGGTATTAGATTATCCGGCACAATTATGTCCTATAGACATTCCAAACAAGGACTCTCTATATATTTCCCCTTTTGATGTTCGGGGAAGGGTTTTTATTCAATCCGCAATTAGGAAAGCGAAGAGTTTCATCTATATTTCGACGGAAAGTTTTACTGATCCGGATATATTCAATGATCTTATAAAGGCAAAACTCTCGGATGTAACTGTTAAGGTTCTCGCCGGTGCCACAAGTATGGATTTCAAAGACCGACTGGAAAAAATGTTACGTAAGCTTATTGCCAGTGGGGTGGAAGTTCACACAACTAATGAACCATTGCATGCAAAACTTATCATAACTGATGATCTTGTGAGTGTAAGCTCTATAAATTTAAACAAAATGAATCTCGGCTTTTCCAGGCTAAGAAGGCTTTGGCGTGCGAATACTGAGACATTCACTATTTCTAGCGATACCGGTGTTATTAATTCAGGAAAGGATCAATTTGTCGCTATTTTTGAGCGAGCAGATGATATTCAGGTCACTTTGGCAGAGAAGATTGAGACAGATGCCGCAACAATTCTTAATAAATTCTACGGTCTTCGTGCTAAGAAAGAAGTCAAGACGCTCTTTTCAAGGTTTTTCTTATCTCAAGAAATTGAAGTTAACAAGATTGCCTTGAAGATTGGTAAAATTATCAAGTTTATGGTGCCCGAAAGGAATTTGGTAACAGAAAAAGACTTTGTCAAAGCGTTAATTTTGCATTTTTTATCTGATAATAAGCTCACGTATATTCAAATCGAAAATAAGCTGTCAATCCTGAATAGTGAAATCGACCTAAGCACTTTGTTGCTCGATTTGAATAACCATGGCTATATTGAAGTGCAAGAAGGCTATTATAAATTACAGGTGTTATCCCTGTTTTAAGGTTGAATATGGTTTGCAAGGTATATTTAAGTGATTGTGTGGATTTCTTAAAGAGTAATGACAATTACAACTTTGATCTTACTTTTTTAGACCCACCTTTTAACCAAGCAAAAGAATATCGAAATCATGATGACAATATGTCCTCAGATAAGTACTGGGGATGGATGGCGGAAGTTTGTAATCTCGTGCATAACAATTCCAACAATGGAGCAGCAATTTATTTCATGCAGAGAGAGAAAAATGTGCACCACGTTATGAGAGCGCTGGAAGACGCTGGTTGGACATATCAGAATCTGATTGTATGGAAGAAAAAGACCTCAGCCGTGCCAAACAATAACCGATTTGGTTTGCATTATCAGATAATTGTATTCGCAACCAAAGGTAAAACACCCAGGGTGTTTAACAAACTCCGCATTGATCCGCCAATTCTTGAAACTGAGAAGTACCGTCGCCCTAATGGGGTGTTTGTTACAGATATTTGGGATGATATCAGAGAATTAACATCTGGATACTTTGCCGGTGATGAGCCTATCCGAGACGAAAATGGTCAACGTGTTCATAAGCAACAATCACCAGTCCATTTATTAGCACGGATAATACTGTCGTCTTCAAAACCTGGAGATATGATTTTCGATCCTTTTGCAGGCACCGGTACTACTTTAACAGTAGCCAAACAGTTGTTTAGGAGTTCAATAGGAACTGATATTGACCCTGTTAATCGAGATGTAATTTTGAAAAGAATCTCTTTGTTAAGGTCAAGCGATGACATCAGTAAGTTGGAGCACTATTACCGATTTACTGAATCCTTGAAATCCATATGGCCTTCTTATCACGAATGTAAAAAGGAAGTGGATTTCGTAAATGATTGAATTGAATGTAATTGTCAGGATCTATTGATGCTACCAACTGTAATGTTTGAGAAAAAAGGGGGGAAAATCCCCGATTATTCTTCAATACCGAATAGCTGCTATTTGTATTATTAATAGTGATTTACAGAGGAGAACCTCTGTTCTTTCATAGTCTCCCGACCAAGAAAGCCTTTTGACCGAACGGTCTCCATCCCCACCCCCACATCAACCGAAAGCCCATCTCCCAATACTTAAAAAAAGCAACCAATCCTTCAATAATGCGTATAATAACCAGCATAAGATCAGTTTGGCTCCCGCCAGCTGAATGTTATCTGTTCAAATAGTTCAAACAAATATTCTAAAGATGATGCTGTATTTGGGTTGTGGAGCGCATAAAAGCGCGGGAAAGCCCGTCCGTCCTCCAAAGGCGTCCCGCGCGCCAGGCATTGTTCAAACCGATCAACCGTCCGTTCATTGATATTGAAAAAACCCGCCATAAGGGCAGATCTGCTCTCTTACATGCAATAAAGGAGAATCCCATGAAGATCAAACGTTTTCTGGGCGTCATCGCGGCCTTCGCCCTGATCCTCGGCACCGTGTCCGTCAACGCCGCCGCGCCAAACGCTTTGCCTGCCAACGAGCCCTGGGTGCTCTCGCACGTGGACTGGTACCAGGACGCTCACCTCGGGGCGTACACCTCCATCGCCCACCATCCCCGCAGCGGCAGAGCCTACATCAGCTATTATGATGATGTCAACACCGCTCTCAAAATGGCGCATGAGGTCGCCGCCGGCACAGGCAACTGCGGACCTGGCAATTCCTGGTGGTGCGAAATCGTCCAAAGTTCAACCAGTGTGGGCAGGTATTCGTCCATCGCCGTAGCGTATGTGGCATTAGACCCCCCAATTTTATCCTACACAAAAATTGGCATTTCTTATTATGATGCTTCCAAGCAGCGCCTGCGATACGCCCAATGCGTATTGCATATTGGTGATTCTGCCTGTGAATGGATCGCTTACAACGTGGATGATTCTGGTGAAGCGGAAGAGTCTTATGGTCGGTTCAGCTCATTGGCGTTTGATTCCAATGCCGTTCCGCATATTGCCTACAACTGGGCATGGGATTTTGATCTTCCAAATCCGGATATTAGCGGAGTGAAGTACGCGTCGTACGTTGGAGAAGGAACCGGAAATTGTATCCCGGATGGCAGTTGGGACTGCACTGCTGTCTCATTATCAATGAATTATATGGATGATGGGGCAAATTGCTCGCTTGATTTCAATTTTAACGACGTGGCTGTAATTTCTTTTTATAAGGCGGATATCAGTGCCTTGGTTATGGCTGTGCATCAACCCGGCGATGGCTCGATTTGCAATAATAACTGGAATTGTTACCTGGTCGATAACTCCAGCGATGTGGGGCGGTTTTCTTCGCTGCACGCTCAAAAATATATCGGCGATGCCAGCAGGATCGCCTATTATGACAGCGTGCACAAGCAGGTGAAATTCGCGGAATTTGTCGGGACCGGCGGCAACTGCACCAGCAACGCTTTCGACTGCTACACGGTCGATACAACCGCGGAGGTGTACCCCACCAACTTTGACCCGATTTCGATGGATGTCGACGCACAGGGCTACCCGATCATCGCCTTTATGAACTCCTCAACGGAATCCTCGCCAGATTACATCGAAGTCGCCCGCCCTGCCATTGCATATGGATTGCCATGGGGCAATTGCGGTGATGTTCGAGATGGGGAAATGTTCCAGTATTGGACCTGCCGCACGGTGGACCCGCCTGATTCCAATATCAACAAAGGTTCATTCTTGTCGGTGGATGTCGCGCCTTCAGGTTTGGCAGCAATCGCCTACGCGGAACAGGACCTGCAGCGCGATGGGCTCTACCTCAAGGTCGCCCAGCAGCGCTTTGGTGTTTATCTGCCCATGATCAAGAGATAGATGACTGGCGGAATGCGCTTTGTTTGCGCACTCCGCCAGTCGTAGTTGTAGGCCAGATTGTTCAGCCCAATCCGGCAAAATGCGCCGATACCCACCCTCTCCCCGGCTACGCCGACCCTCTCCCGGGAGAGGGCTCAGTAGCCTTCCCCTGGGGAAACCCATTGCAAGCCAGGGCAGGTGGGGACCGCTTGCGGTGGATGAGGGTCCGTTGACTTCATCGTAGCCGGATTGTTCAGCCCAATCCGGCAAAATGTGGCGATACTCACCCTCTCCCCGGCTACGCCGACCCTCTCCCGGGAGAGGGCTCAGTAGCCTTCCCCTGGGGGGAACCCATTGCAAGCCAGGGCAGGTGGGGACCGCTTGCGGTGGATGAGGGTCCGTTGACTTCATCGTAGCCGGATTGTTCAGCCCAATCCGGCAAAATGCGATGATACTCACCCTCTCCCTAGCTACGCCGACTCTCTCCCGGGAGAGACCCATAGCCTTCCCTTGGGGAAACCCTGGCAAGCCAGGGCAGGTGGGGACCGCTTGCGGTGGATAAGGGTCTTGGTTGAACATGAGAAACGCATCATATCCAAGAACGCTAAAAATTGACCATGATTGAGTAGTATGAATTGCTTGCAGGAGAAATTATGGATGCTGATTACGCAACCTTTTTTCTCCAACAGAGTAACGTAATTCAATGAAGAGGGTTTATTAATTTATACTATTCTGGAGGTGTATGTTGAAGTCAAATTCTTCGCCAGTTGAATTACTTAATTCTTTTAAAATTGCAAATCTTAAATGGGAAGCTTCAGAAATACCGGCGCCAATAACGCGAGAGGCATTGTTATCGAATTTATTAAATCTTGAAAGCTCCTTTTTCTTGCTTCAAAAAAATGGCGAGTTTTTCAGTTCAAATAAAGGAATGGTCTCGCCGCAACTAAAGAATCCTTATCAAATTATTTGCTCATGTGCTGAATTAACTCCGTCGGATCTTGGTGATCCTTCATTTCTCAGTTCGTACGGTACAAAATATGCTCTTTATGCTGGTTCCATGGCAAACGGCATTTCATCAGAAGACCTAGTGATCTCCATGGGGAAAGCTGGTTTTATGGGTTCCTTTGGCGCTGGTGGCTGTCTGCCAGACCGGATCGAGAAAGCGATCGAAAGAATCCAGAAAGAACTGGCAGGTAAGCCTTTCCTGTTCAATCTGATCAATAGTCCTTTCGAACCGGCGCTGGAATCAAGAACCGCAGAGTTGTACATCAAGCACGGAATCACAGCCATTGAAGCTTCGGCGTATCTAACGTTGACTTCGAACCTTGTTTGGTATCGCCTCGTTGGGCTGTCAAGTTCACCAGATGGGAACATCCAAATCAAGAACAGGCTCATTGCCAAAGTATCACGAAAAGAGGTAGCAAAAAAATTCTTTGAGCCGGCTGAGCAAAACATCGTAAGCCAGTTATTATCCGAGGGAAAGATCACGGAAGAACAGGCTAAACTTTCGCAACTTGTTCCCATGGCAGATGATGTAACCGTTGAAGCTGACTCGGGCGGGCATACCGATAACCGCCCGTTGGTGAGCATCCTGCCGGCCATCATTCAGTTAAGAGACGCCACCCAAGAAAAATACCATTTCGCCCAGCCTACTCGTGTAGGTGCCGCTGGTGGAATAGCCACACCCGCCTCGGCTCTGGCTGCCTTCATGATGGGCGCCGCTTACGTGACCACAGGTTCGATCAACCAGAGTTGCATCGAGTCAGGCGCCTCAGCACACAGCAAGAAATTGCTTTCACAAATGGAAATGACGGACGTTGCCATGGCTCCGGCAAGCGACATGTTTGAAATGGGAGTCAAGGTTCAGGTTCTCAAGCACGGCACTATGTTCGCGATGCGTGGTCAGAAACTATATGAAGTCTATCAAAAATACGAATCCATTGACGAGATACCAGAGCCGGAACGAGATAAATTGGAGACCACCATCTTCAAACAAAGTCTGGATTCAGTTTGGAATGAGTGTGAAAAATTTTTCAACGCGCGAGATCCCAAACAGATCGAACGTGCCATGCAAAAACCTAAAGTCAAGATGGCGCTTATTTTCCGCTGGTACCTGGGCCTCTCATCGCGCTGGTCAAGCATCGGTGAAAAAGGGCGTGAAATGGATTACCAGATCTGGTGCGGTCCATCCATGGGAGCTTTTAATGATTGGGTAAAGGGAACATATCTTGAGAAGCCTGAGAATCGGTTTGTGGCAGACATCTCGATGCATTTATTAAGGGGAACTGCTTTTTTAATGCGTATCAGGATGCTTGAAGCCCAGGGGGTGCGTTTTGGTAACGAAATTAGCCGCTACATTCCTGATAAACAACTGGTTTAGGGTTTGATCTGGACAAAATAAACTGGTTCCTGACCCATAACACAAGTTGTCAGAACAAAATCAATTTCCCTGCGCCAAAATAGACGCAGGTTTTCTTTATTATCAGCGCTGGATGCGTACCCCAGAACACGCCACCCATCAGTCAAAGGTTCATGATCTTTGAGGTGGATATTGATCTTTCGTGTGTCTACCTTTAATCCAAGCATTAACGCCTTTAGCACTGCTTCTTTTGCACTCCAGATCAGCGTGGCAAGCAATGGTTGATCTTCGGGTGGAGAAAGTAATACTTGGTCAATCTCCTCTTGGGTAAAGAAATCCTGAATAAATTCCTGCGGTCTTTTCTCGATCCGCTCCAGATCGATGCCTAAATCTTCCTGTTCACATGAATAAGCATTGAGTATATAACCATTGGAATGGCTAAGCGAAATTCTGTCGCCAATACGAGTTTCATTATTGACAAGCAAGAATGGAGCACCATTCTCGGCTTTTATTATCTGGATCTGGGAAGGTTCAAGTTCTGAAAGTTCCGGCTGCGCGGAAAGGATCAAGCGCTTTAGAGCTATTCGTCCAGCTATCCATTCGCTGCGCCGTTTTTCAAAGCGTAAAGTACCAAGATACTCTCGTTCACGGTCACCTAATATTGAAAGAACCTCACCGCTGATCTCTTTGGTGAGTTCTTCCTGTATTGCTGAAAATGACCAAAATATTGACATTATAAGTTTCTCCCCGAAGGTTTTTATCCTCCGGGGAGATTTCCATTCCAGAATATTACTGATTGCCAGCATTTACCAATTTTTTGAGTGGCTCCACCAAGTGATCTTCAGCCGTATATGGCATCGCAGAAGTGAGATAATCTGTCAACTCAAGGAAGACGTTCCCCTTCGCATCCACGACACGGGCATCAAAAGAGTAGCCAGTTTCGATTGAATGGGGTTCAACTTCAGCATAGATTGCCACCCCGTTCAAAGGCTGCTTGAACAATTTGAGAGTTCCAATTGAATGAGGCAGAGCCAAAGTCCCGGTTGCACCGGCTTCGAATAGACCTGCGGTCTGGAAGCACATTTCGATCAGCAGCGGTGTGACCAGCAAGGTCGGTTCATCCGCACCAATATTGACCAGCTTCTTGTTGAATTTGCCTAACAATATTCCGTTGTTTGCTTGAGCGGACTCGAGCACCTGGAACGAAGGTCCATGGAAGTAGAGATTATAGATATCGACAGAAGACACGAGATTCTTTCCACTCCATAGTGGCGGATTCGTAACCTGCTGCATTTTGTGTTCTCCGGGCAATAGAAAAACATTGCCGGTGAAATGGAGCAGATGCTCAGTATCACCATTCCTGCGGGTGATATCCGATCCGAGGCTGGCTTCGACTTTGATGCCCTCCCGGATGCGGAATGCCGCGGCTTTCCATTGAATAGTGCGTGCCTTATTTCCGTAGAACTTGAATGGCGCAAGGAATTCTATGTTTTCCAACCGATCCACATCAAACAGACCATCGTTCGAGCCCAACACTGAGGCGATATGCCTGGCTGCCGTTGAAAAACCTTCGATGCCCATGACACCCGGCAATACCGGTATGCCATTGATCTTATGGTCACGCAAATAAGATTCCTGGTCAGGGTCCAGTTCCGCTTCCAGGCGAATCCCCTGGTCAATGCTAAAGCCGGTCAAATGGCTGAACATCTTGTGAATCGGTTTACCTGTCCGCAGGGTAGCATTAGCTATATCGACATCGACACCGCAATTATCTTTGCAGGAGGAATCGAGAACACCCAGCGAACCGGCAACCACCACCTCGCCCGAAAGGCTAAGTTCAAGGGCCTTTCTGACCATCGGCGCCGCGGAAGCGGGTTTCAGCATATCGATCCCTGCCCTCTCCATCAACATGGGGGTGTTGCCTCTGCTTGCCATCCCAACCTCGCCCCAGGCACCCCAATCGATCGATACGGCTTTCATACCATGGTAATGACCAGGCATCCATTCAGCGAACTTCGAAAGCATGTCATTTGCCGCGCTGTAGTCAACCTGTCCGGAATTTCCGAAACGGCCAGCCACGGATGAAAAGAAAATGATCGAACTGGGCAGCAGACCTGCTTTTTCTAATGCCCTGAAGGGCAGATAGAAACCGTCGGCTTTCACTGAAACTGTTTGCTCAACCTCATCGATGGTCTTGCTTTCAATCTTGCGGCTCTTTTCGATCCCGGCTGCGTGGATAAAATAGTCCACGCGTTTGGAGGCTTTTTTGATCTCTTTGACCGCCTTTTCAACCGCTATCGGGTTGGTCACATCACAGGGCAGGTAATTTGCCTTCGCTCCCAAATCCTGCATGGTCTGGAGCATATCGAGCATAGCTGTAGCTCTTTCGAGAGCCAAGATCTTTTGATCCAGTTGTACGGGGGTGGCTTTTTCGCCTTTTTCCTGCAACTGCTTCTGCAATTTCAGCCGAAAGGCATTGCGGTCGGATTTCATCAACTGCAAATCAGCATCATCCTTTGATGGCAGTTGTGTCCGCCCAAGCAGATAGAAGGACCCGTGAGTCGCCTTGGCAAGGTCGAACAATACCGGTGACATGATCCCGCCAGTGGCGCCGCTCACTACAAAAACGCTCTCCTTTGAAAGAGTCAAGCTTTCCATACCCCCAGTGTTCATCTCTCTGAGAGCAACTGAGAACCGCGATTCACCTTCGTATCCGATCTCAGTTGTGACCGGATCTCGTAACGTTTCGTTGATCAGGATATCAGCTGCGGAAGAACTCTTCACACCGGATTTGAAATCGATGAGCTTGACCAACTGCGTGGGACGTTCCCGGCGCAATGCCTTTATGAAACCGCTCAGCAAGCCATCCTGCGGATTTTCACCATCGATGAATCCAAGCAGTCCTCCCATCGAAGTTGCACAGATCAAGAATGCTGATTCCGGCAGTTTTTGTGCCAGTTCAAACAAAGGGTTCAATTTGTGGGTTCTGCCCTGAATCCAGGTGTCGGGAGTCGAGTCATCCCAATTAAACTTGCCTTCCAAATCCGCCAGGTAGTACATTCCCACGAGTGAACCAGCTTTTAAAAGTCGCTCCAGTTTTTCTACAGCAGAAGCAGTATCTGTGATGACTGGATTCGAATTGGCTGCCTTTACTTTCTTCGAAAGTTCTGAGCCAGCCTTTTTTGAATCTGTGACGATCAAAACATCTCGATTCGCCAAATCCACACCAGTTGTCACGCATAGCTCAACCTTCGGAATCAACACCAGAGCCGGCACCCTGAAAGTAAGGTTGGTTGTTGATTCAGCCCTGGATAGTTGTTCAACAGGTTTAGCAGCATGCGAAGATTCCGATTCTTTCGGTTCAATTCGAGTTGCGGAGCTAACCAATGAATCTTTTACAAAACCTACCACCTTGGCCAGAGTGTTGTAGTCGGCCAGGATCAAATCTTCGCGGCGGGGAATCCCATAATGCGTTCGGATCTTAGCGAAGAGTTCGGCCTGCTTTACCGTATCGATACCGAGATCAGCTTCAAGGTCCAGGTCCATGTCCAGCATTTCGGCAGGATATCCGGTCTTCTCACTGACCTCAGCGACCACGTATTGTTTGATGGCATCCGTATCCTCAGATTCAACCGAATCAGCTTCAACGGTTTTTGTCTCAACCACAACTGCACCAGATGATGCAGCGTCCTGAGCAACCTTTGCGGATTCAGTGCCGCCCTTAGTAGTGGCATCTGCATTTTCCGTTCCCAGATTCTCTTCAACAAATCCGATCACTTTGGTCAGAGTGTTGTAATCTGCGAGGATCAGGTCTTCGCGGCGCGGAATGCCGTAATGGGTGCGAATGGCGGCGAATAATTCAGCCTGCTTCACGGTATCAATACCGAGGTCGGCTTCCAAATCCAAGCCAAGGTCGAGCATCTCAACCGGGTAACCGGTTTTCTCACTGACCTCAGTCAATACGTATTGCTTGATGGCTTGATTCTCTATTCCAGACTCAGCTCCCATAACCGGTGATGCAATCGGGGCTATCGATGCCATAGCTTTGACCTTCTTGGGAAGATCTGCTACGGCTGTAACGGTCTCTGGCATACTGACCGCTTTCACGACGTTCGATGTCGCCCAAAGGGTCGGTAATTGACCATATTGCCAGTTGGCATGCATCGGCTCATGGGCAGGAACTCCCTGATCTTTGATGCGCAGTGTTCGCTTCACCAGTTCTGTTTCAGCATTCTCATAGCCGCTTACCGCTGCAAGCCATTGGTCGTATTTTGCACGGTCGATCCTCTCCCCTGTACCGGGAATGCGGTGCATCAGCGTCATGGCAATCTGAGAGCCAAACCCGGCTCCCAAACGCAGGGCATATTGAGGGTTGTAAGCACCTCCCTTGGAGAGGTTGAGATCACCCAACTCGGGATCTGGTTCGAAACCATCCTGCACGAAGGCGATCGGAGGAACGATACCTGTTTCCAACGCTTTTGTAATCACGGCGTCTTCTATGCCCACGCCCATCGCATGGCCGGTGAAACCCTTGGTATTTGCAATGATCACCCGGTTGGCTGAATCGCCAAAGGTGTGGCGCAGGGCATGGATCTCAGCGCTGGCGCTTCCA
>Ga0228536_1002151_pt1 | contig 13106 bp, 16 predicted proteins | sample SJ1Smetagenome_FD_168611 | JGI IMG/M metagenome (GOLD analysis project Ga0228536, IMG submission 168611) | Enriched culture of PCE-dechlorinating microbial communities from Ithaca, New York, USA - SJ1.S | ecosystem: Engineered > Modeled > Simulated communities (microbial... > Unclassified... | reverse complement strand
TCTCAACAACTATGACTTCGGTCACGACGTCGAGGTCATCGCCGCATCCGTGCGGCACAACCAGCACGTGGTCGCCGCTGCACTCATGGGCGCCGACATCGCAACGGTGCCCTTTGGGGTGCTCCAGAAGCTCGTCAAGCACCCCCTGACCGATCGCGGCCTGGAAGCGTTCCTGGCCGACTGGGAGAAGGTGAAGAACGCGTGAGCGCACGACCCCGCAAGAGAGGACGCCGCGGAGGCGGCCAGCAGCAGGAGGTCCAGCCCTCCATCACCCGCGAGGAGCTTGCGGCCAAGACCGTCGTCGAACTCCGTGCCATGGCCGCCGAGCTCGAGCTCGACATCAAGGCGCTGAAGAAGAAAGATGAGATCATCGCGGCCGTCTACGACGCCAAGGTGAAGTCCGAGGGCTTCGTGGAGATCAACGGCATCCTCGATGTCCTGCCCGAGGGCTACGGCTTCATCCGCACGAGCGGCTATCTGCCTGGCGACAACGACGTGTACTGCTCGATGTCGGTCATCCGCCGCTCCGACCTGCGTCGCGGCGATATGATCAAGGGGCAGGTGCGCCCACCCAAGGAATCCGAGAAGTATCCTGCGCTCACCAAGCTCATCTCGATCAATGGCAAGAGCCTGGAGGAGTCGCGCGGGCGTAAGCAGTTCCGCGATCTCGTGCCCGTGTACCCGGACGAACGCCTTCGTCTCGAGCACGGCGAGAAGGAGATCACCGCTCGCGTGATCGATCTTGTCGCCCCCATCGGCAAGGGCCAGCGTGGGCTCATCGTCTCGCCGCCAAAGGCAGGCAAGACCACCGTGCTCAAGGACATCGCCGCCTCGATCAGCGCCAACAACCCCGAGGTGTACCTGATGTGCCTCCTCGTTGACGAACGCCCCGAGGAAGTCACCGATATGGAGCGCTCGATCAAGGGCGAGGTCGTATCCTCCACCTTCGACATGCCGAGTGAGAACCATATCGCCGTGGCCGAGCTCGTGATGGAGCGCGCGAAGCGCCTCGTCGAGGCCGGCTACGACGTGGTCATCCTGCTCGACTCCATCACGCGCCTGGCGCGCGCCTACAACCTCGCCACCCCCGCGAGCGGTCGTATCCTCTCCGGCGGTGTCGACTCGACGGCGCTGTACCCGCCGAAGAAGTTCTTCGGCGCGGCGCGCAACATCGAGAACGGCGGCTCGCTCACCATCCTCGCCACCGCGCTCATCGAGACCGGGTCCAAGATGGACGAGGTCATCTTCGAGGAGTTCAAGGGCACCGGTAACATGGAGCTCCGCCTGGACCGCAAGCTCGCCGACCGCCGCATCTTCCCGGCCATCGACGTCATCACGTCGGGCACGCGCAAGGAAGAGCTCATCCTCACGTCGATGGAGGCGCCGTTCGTGTGGGGCCTGCGCCGCATACTGCACGGGGTGGACTCCACCGAGCGCGCGATGGACATGCTCATCAAGGGACTCAAGCAGACCAAGTCCAACACCGAGTTCCTCACGAAGATGGCCAAGGGCGCGAGCGACAAGCGCCAGACCAACGGCATCGATATCTAGACCCGCGAGAGCCCGACAGGGTAGGCCACGCTTGCTGTCCTCGGCGCACAGACCGCGCCTGTGGAGGCTGCGCTTAGGCCTCCCTCTCGGGCTCTCGCTTCTGCAAGCGATGCCGGGGCCGCCCATGTCGCCCAGGGCGCCGATGCGGGTACCCGCTCGCCGCTCTCGACACCACAGGCCCTCGCTCGCTGTCCTCGGCGCACATACCGCGCCTGCGGAGGCGTCGCTCGGGCCTATGGTGTCGGCGCGTTTTCGCGGCGCCTTTCGGCTTGTTGAGTCATTGCCGCCTCGCGGAGCGCGTGCTATGATTCGCGGGCTGTCCCCGCTCCTGGTCGGAAACCAGGGGCATATCGATGGAGGTCCTTACAGTGCGCACCGGAATCCACCCTGACTACGTCGAGTCCAAGGTCACCTGCTCATGCGGCGAGACCTTCATGACCCGCTCGACCAAGCCCGAGCTCCGCATCGAGCTCTGCTCCAAGTGCCACCCGTTCTACACCGGCACCCAGAAGCTCGTTGACACTGGTGGTCGCGTCCAGCGCTTCTCCGACAAGTTCGGTAACGCCGCCGCGGCTGTTGCGAAGAAGGAAGCCGAAGCCCGTGAGGCGCGCCAGAAGGCTGCTGAGGAGGCCGCGCTCGCCGCTCGCGAGGAGAAGGCCAAGAAGGGCGCCACCAAGGCCGAGCGTGCCGCCAAGGTCGAGGTCGCAGCCGCCATCGAGAGCGGCGAGGCTGTCGCCGACGTGGCGGAAGAGGCTCCCGAGGCTTAAGCAAGCGCCCCGCGGGTCACGAACGCGTTATCATCCGGAAGGCGGGGCTATCCCGCCTTCCTGTGTTATCGGAGGCATCCAGTGGACGTCAGGCTGCTCAACCACACGCCCGACCCGGAGCGCGCGATCGCCGCGGCTGCGCGGCTGTGCTACGCACCCGTCGGTGCCGCCGAGCTCACCGAGACGATGTCGGAGGAGGCGGTCCGCCGCGTCCTCAAGACGATCATCACCTCGGGGCACACCTCGGCGCTCGAGCATGCGAGCTACACGTTCGCTATCGACGGCGTGAGCCGTGCGCTCACCCATCAGCTGGTGCGACACCGTCTGGCGAGCTACAACCAGCAGTCGCAGCGCTACGTGACGTACGCGAGCGAACCGGCGTTCGTCACGCCGCCCTCCGTGGCGGGTGACTCGGCCGTGGCCGAGGCCTTCGCCACTGCCACTCGCGCAGCGTTCGATGCATATCGTGCGCTCGTGGACGCCGGCGTACCGGCGGAAGACGCGCGCTATCTGCTCCCCAACGCCATGGAGACCAAGATCGTCGTCACCATGAACATCCGGGAGCTGTTGCACTTCTTCGAGCTCAGGTGCTGCAAGCGCGCCCAGTGGGAGATCCGTGACCTCGCGCTCGCGATGCTGGCGCTTGCCGAGCCCACCGCCCCGTACATCTTCATGGACGCGGGTGCGTCGTGCCGGCGCGGCCCGTGCCGCGAGGGTGCGATGACCTGCGGCGATCCGTACCCCAAGGCCCCGAAGAGGGAGTAAGCATGTCAGACGAATGCACGATCCATCCCACCCATATCGGTGGTCAGGCCCTGCTCGAGGGCATCATGATGCGCGGCAAGTACAACTGGGCCGTAGCCGTGCGCGAGCCGTCCGGCGAGATCTACACCGAGGAGCATGACCTCGTCTCGGCGCGTGACAGGCACGGGTGGCTACGGTGGCCGATCATCCGCGGCATATGGGGCTTCTACGAGACCATGGCGCTTGCTATCAAGGCCTTCACCATCTCCGCGGAGCACTCGGGGGAGAGCGAGGATGAGCAGCTCGATAGCAAGGAGATCAGCGTCGCGATGATCGGTGGGCTCGCACTCGCGATCGGGCTGTTCATCGTGCTGCCGGCCGTTGTCACGAACCTGCTCGTGGGGAGCTCGGTGGAGCGGCCGTTCCTGTGGAACGCCGTTGACGGCGTCATGCGGCTCGTGGCGTTCTTCCTCTACATCTGGGCTGTGAGCCGGATGCGCGAGATCCATCGCGTCTTCAGCTATCACGGCGCCGAGCACAAGACCATCCACGCCTACGAGCGGCGGCTCCCGCTCGAGACCGACATCATCCAGAAGTACACGACACTGCACGTTCGCTGCGGCACGTCGTTCCTGCTCATGGTCATGATCGTGGCCATCGTGGTCTTCTCGCTCGTCCCGGGCAAGGCGATCCTTGCGTCGTGGGGCGTCAGCGGTGGAGGCTGGGCGCTGCTCTTCAACATCGGCATCCGGTTGTTGCTCCTGCCACTGATCGCGGGGCTCGCCTATGAGATCACCGTGAAGTGGGCCGGTTCGCGACCGGACAACCCGCTCGTGAAGGTGCTGCTGTGGCCGGGTCTGCAGATGCAGCGCATGACAACCGCCGAGCCTGATGACTCGATGATCGAGGTCGCCGTGGCGGCGATGAACCTTGTCGTGGCGCGAGAAGAGGCCGAGGCGGCCAGGCGCGGCGAGGCTGTCTGCGCGCCGGCACCGCTCCCCGAGTTCGACTGATTCCATCCGTCGCGCCCCTGGTCATCCGTCGGAGGCGTGCTAGTCTGTGAGTATCCGTACGGAGGACACACGATAGATGCGTGAGAAGCTGCAATCAATCCTCTCGTCGTACGACGAGATCACCAGGAAGCTTTCAGACCAGGCCGTTCTGAACGACCAGAAAGAATATGCGCGCCTGGCCAAAGAGCACTCGGACATGTCGCCGGTCGCGAGCAAGATCCGCGAGTACTTCGGCGTGCTCGATGGCATAGCCGACGCCAAGGAGATGCTCCGGAGCGAGACGGACGCCGAGATGAAGGAGCTCGCCAAGGCCGAGCTCGACGAGCTCGAAGAGCGCGTCAAGCCGCTCGAGGACGAACTCAAGGTCATGATGCTCCCCACCGATCCGAACGATGAGAAGAACGTCATCGTCGAGATCCGCGCGGGAGCGGGTGGCGACGAGGCCGGGTTGTTCGCGGGCGACCTCTACCGTATGTACACGCGCTACGCCGAGTCGCAGAAGTGGAAGGTCGAGGAGATCGACGCGAGCGAGAACGAGGTGGGCGGCTACAAGGACGTCTCGTTCATGATCAAGGGCAAGGGCGTCTACTCCAAGATGAAGTTCGAGAGCGGCGTGCACCGCGTGCAACGCGTTCCGGCCACCGAGAGCCAGGGTCGCATCCACACCTCCACGGCCACGGTGGCCGTACTGCCCGAGGCCGAGGACGTGGAGATCGAGATCAACCAGGCCGACCTGCGCATCGACGTGTACCGCTCGAGCGGTCCCGGCGGCCAGAGCGTGAACACCACCGACTCGGCCGTGCGCATCACCCACCTGCCCACGGGGCTGGTCGTGCAGTCACAGAACCAGAAGTCCCAGTTGCAGAACCGCGAGGCGGCCATGCGCGTGCTGCGCGCCCGCCTCTACGAGCAAGAGATGGAGCGGCGCAACGCCGAGCTCGGGGCGGCGCGCAAGAGCCAGATCGGCTCTGGCGACCGCAGCGAGAAGATCCGCACCTACAACGTCCCGCAGGACCGCATCACCGATCACCGGATCGGGCTCACGGTGCACAACCTACCGGGGGTGCTGATGGGGGACCTCGACCCGCTCCTCGAGGGCCTGGCCGCCGCCGACCGGGCCGAGCGTCTGGCGGCGGTGGTGTAAGTGGCCGAGCGCGTCTGGACAGTGAAAGACGCGCTCGAGTGGACGTGCGAGTACCTGGGCCGCAAGGACGACGAGCATCCGCGCCGTTCCGCCGAGTGGCTGCTGTCCTCCGCCACCGGGCTGTCGCGCGTCGAGCTGTACGCCTACCACGATCGCCCGCTCTCCGGCGATGAGCGCACATGCTACCGCACGCTCGTCGCTCGTCGTGCCGAGGGGATGCCGCTCCAGTACGTCACCGGTGAGATGCCGTTCCGCCACCTCGTCGTGCACGTGGAGCCAGGCGTCTTCATCCCGCGTCCTGAGACCGAGGTGCTCGTGGATGTGGTGCTCGAGCATCTCGCGGACGTCCCCGAGCCCGTCGTCCTCGACCTCTGCACCGGATCCGGATGCGTTGCCGTGTCGATCGCGAGCGAGCATCCCGGTGCGCGGGTGTGGGCGGTCGACCTGAGCGAGCAGGCGGTCGCCACCACGCGTCGCAACGCAGGTAACGCAAATGTTGCGGACAGGGTACAGTCACTTCATGGAGACCTCTTCGATCCACTGCCGCAAGAGCTCATCGGTACGGTCGACTTCGTCGTGTCCAACCCGCCGTACATCCCGAGCGCGGATCTTCCCGATCTCCCGGCGGAGATACTGGGCTTCGAGCCGGCCCTTGCGCTGGATGGTGGCTCCGACGGGCTACACACGTTCCGCCGAATCGCCGGTGAGGCCGGGCGATGGTTGGCGCCGGGCGGCGGACTGGCGGTCGAGCTCGACAGCGGGTGCGTCGCCTCGGCGGCGGGGGAGTTGCGAGGAACCTTTGAGGGTGTGACGGTCCGGCGTGATCTCGCCGGCCGAGAGCGTATCGTCTATGCACGGAAAGGTAGGTCGATGCTGCGATGAACAAGGTGATTCACGTCGACCCGGAAAACCCCTCGGCGGAAGTGGTCAATCTCGCCGCCACGTTGCTCAAGGACGGGGGCATCATCGTATTCCCCACTGAGACGGTGTACGGGATAGGCGCTTCCGCGACATCACGTATCGGCTCTCAGGAGATCATCGACATCAAGATGCGACCCAAGGACAAGCCGCTTCCCTGGCTGGTCGAGGACGAGGGTGCTCTCGACAAGTACGCTATCGACGCCCCCGAGTACGCACACCGGCTCGCCCGCGCGTTCTGGCCCGGAGCCCTCACGATCGTCGTGAAGGCCGCGGACATCGTGGCCAAGGAGTTCCGCGACGATCGCGGCACTGTCGCCCTCCGCTCGCCGGACCACCCGCTCGTGCAGGAGCTCATCCGCTCCAACGGCGCGGCGGTCGTCACCACCTCGGCGAACACCTCGGGCGAGCCTCCGGCCACGGCGTTCGAGGAGCTCGAGGAGCGCATCATCGCCGCTGCGGACATCGTGCTCGACGGCGGCGAGACGCCGCACAGGCTCGCGTCCACGGTGGTCGACTGCACCGGTCCGGAGCCGGTGGTGACCAGGATCGGGCCGATCTCCGAGGCGGAGGTCATGGCGGCCGCGCAGGCGCAGTAGAACTGACACCTGCCGGGCGCGGTCGATACGGTACAATCTGCCGGAGGCGGCCCACCTAAGGGTCGCCTCCGGCGACGCTGAAGGGGAGTGTATGCGCGTCTACCTCGGTTCCGACCACGCAGGGTTCGAGCTCAAGGAGCAGGTCGCCGACGTGCTCCGCGACCTGGGCCATGATGTCGTCGACATCGGCCCGTACACCGATGAGTCCGTCGATTATCCCGACTACGCCGAGCGTGTCGCACGCGCCGTGGCATCCGGTGAGGCGCCGTTCGGCGTGCTCATCTGCGGCACAGGCATCGGCATGGCCATCGCCGCCAACAAGGTGCCCGGTATCCGCGCGGTGCAGGCATCCGACCCCGAGATGGCGAAGATGGCCCGCATGCACAACAACGCGAACATCCTGACGCTGCCGGGTCGCTACATTGACAAGGAGCGCGCCGCCGAGGTGCTTTCGGTGTTCCTGTCAACGCCGTTCGAGGGCGGCCGTCATCAGCGCCGGATCGACAAGATCGGCCAGATCGAACAGTCTGCGGAGTAGGAGAGAGGAACGCACATGACGTTGCGCCACGTGTCCGCATCCGATCCGGAGCTTGCGGCGGCGATGGACGCCGAGCTGGCGCGTCAGCGCAGCTCGATCGAGTTGATCGCGTCCGAGAACTTCGTGTCCATGGCGGTGCTTGAAGCCGCGGGGAGTGTGCTCACCAACAAGTACGCCGAAGGCCTCCCGGGCAAGCGCTACTACGGTGGGTGCGAGCAAGTCGACGCGGTCGAGGATCTCGCCCGCGATCGCGCCAAGCAGCTCTTCGGCGCCGACCACGCCAACGTACAGCCACACGCGGGCGCACCGGCCAACCTCGCCGTCTACTACGCGTTCCTGGAGCCCGGGGACACGTACCTCGGGATGAACCTCGCCATGGGTGGTCACCTTACCCACGGCTCACCGGTCAACTTCTCGGGCAAGTGGTTCAACGTCGTCCCGTACGGCCTCGGTGATGACGAGCGCATCGATTATGACGAGGTGGAGCGTCTGGCCAAGGAGCACCGGCCCAAGATGATCATCGCCGGCGCCTCGGCGTATCCGCGTACCATCGACTTCGAGCGTTTCGCCGCGATCGCCGCCGAGGTCGACGCGAAGCTCATGGTCGACATGGCGCACATCGCCGGTCTGGTGGCCACCGGTGCGCATCCGTCGCCGGTCCCGCATGCCGATGTGGTGACCTCCACCACGCACAAGACGCTCCGCGGGCCGCGGAGCGGTCTCATCCTGTGCAAGGCCGAGCACCAGACCGCGATCGACAAGGCGGTGTTCCCGGGGCTTCAGGGCGGCCCGCTCGAGCACATCATCGCGGCCAAGGCCGTGGCGTTCCGTGAGGCGATGCAGCCGGAGTTCAAGGCGTACATCGACCAGGTCGTGGTCAACGCGCGCGTCATGGGCGAGGCGATGGTGGAAGGCGGGCTGCGTCTCGTATCGGGCGGCACCGACAACCACCTCCTGCTCGTGGACCTGCGCCCCGCCGGCGTGACCGGCAAGGACGCCGAGAAGATCCTCGAGCACGTGGGCATGACCGTGAACAAGAACGCCATCCCGAACGACCCTGAGAGCCCGTTCGTCACGAGCGGCATCCGCGTCGGCTCGGCGGCGATGACCACGCGCGGCTTCAACGATGAAGAGGCCCGCACGGTGGGCAGGCTGATCGCGGAGACGATATTCTACCGCAACGACGCCACGCGCATCGACTCCATCAAAGCGCAGGTCGCCTCCATGCTCGAGGCGCACCCGCTGTACCCCGAGCTCTAGAGAAGGAGGCCGAGTCATGGCGAATGACCTGCGCTGGGACAACGTGGTCGTGATCGACCACCCGCTCGTACAGCATAAGCTGTCCATCCTGCGTGACATCGGTACGGGGGCGAAGGAGTTCCGCGAGCTCGTCAAGGAGCTCGCGATGCTCGAGGCCTATGAGGCGACGAGGAGCTTCCAGCTGCACGAGACAGTTGTCCAGACGCCCATCACCCAGACGACCACCCACGTGCTCGCTGGCAAGAAGGTGGCGGTCATCCCGATCCTCCGCGCGGGTCTCGGCATGGTCGAGGGCATCCTGGAGCTCATTCCGGCCGCGAAGGTAGGACACGTGGGGCTCTATCGTGACCCCGAGACGCTGCAGCCGGTCGAGTACTACTGCAAGCTGCCGGAAGACATCGGCGAGCGCGACGTGCTCATCGTGGACCCGATGCTGGCCACCGGTGGCTCCGCCGCCGCCGCGGTGCAGTTCCTCCGCGACCGGGGCGCGCACGAGATCAACCTGCTCGTGCTCCTCGCCGCACCCGAGGGCATCGAGGAGATCAATCGGACCTGCAAGGACGTCACGATCTACACGTGCGCCATCGACAGCCACCTGAACGACCACGGGTACATCGTCCCTGGTCTCGGCGATGCCGGCGACCGGCTGTTCGGCACCAAGTAGGCCGTGGAGGCGCACATGCCCAGACCATCGTGGGACGAGTACTTCATGGCGATCACCGATCAGGTCGGGCAGCGCTCCACCTGCACGCGGCGTCACATCGGGGCGGTGCTGGTGAAGGACAAGCGCATCCTTGCCACCGGCTATAACGGCGTGCCGTCCGGGCTCAAGCACTGTGACGAGGTCGGGTGCCTGCGCGAACAGCGTGGGATCCCGTCAGGCACCCAGCACGAGCTCTGCAGGGGCATCCATGCCGAGCAGAACGCCGTGATCCAGGCCGCCAGGCATGGTATCGCGATCGACGGGGCAACCGTGTACTGCACCCACCAGCCGTGCGTGCTGTGCGCCAAGATACTCATCAACGCGGGCATCAAGGAGATCATCTTCCGCGAGCCGTACCCCGACGACCTCTCCACGGAAATGCTGGCCGAGGCAGGCGTGGGTGCGACACGGTTCACCGGTGGTGCGGGCGAGTGAACTGGGTCGAGCACGCGATCGTGCTTGCGGTCGCGGCCGCGGTCACGCTTGTGATGACGCCGGTCGCCCGCCTCGTGGGTCTCAGGTGGGGCATCGTGTCCCATGCCGGGGGCCGGCACGTCCATCAGGGGTCGATACCGCGAATCGGCGGCGTCGGCATGTTCTCGGGCCTTCTCGCCGCTGCGGCGGTGCGCTGGGTGGGCGAGCTGGCGTGGGGCTGGCAACCGATCCTGACGGCCGAGGCAAGCCCGGCGGGTGCGGTGTTCGCGGGCATGACGGTGGCGTTCATCGTCGGTCTCGTCGATGACGTCATCGGCCTGTCGGCTGGCAAGAAGCTCATCGGGCAACTGGTGGCGGCCAGTGTCACGGTTGCGGGCGGTGTGCGGATCGAGTTCGTAAGCGACCCCTTCGGGGGTGGCATCGTGCTGCTCGGCATCCTTGCGGTGCCGGTGACGTTGCTGTGGATGGTGAGCTTCGCCAACATCGTGAACCTCATCGATGGGCTCGATGGCCTGGCCGCCGGTGTCACCGCAATAGCAGCCATCAGCCTTGCTGTGCTTGCTTTGGAGTCGAATCAGCCGATGGCCGCCTTCCTGGCGATGGCCCTCATCGGCATCTGCATCGGGTTCCTCCGGTACAACTTCCACCCGGCGTCGATCTTCATGGGCGACTCGGGCTCACTGCTGCTTGGGTTCGCGCTCGCCTGCATATCGCTTACCGGCGTCATGAAGTCGGTTGCGGCCATCGCACTGGTCGTGCCCATCCTCATCGTGGGCGTGCCGGTCTTCGACACGTTCTCCGCGATCATCCGTCGCAAGCGCTATGGACGCCCGATCGGCGAGGCCGACAGCGGGCACATCCACCATCGGCTGCTCGCCCGCGGGTTCAGTCAGCGTCAGACGGTCGTCATCATCTATGTCTGGTCTGCGGCGCTTGCCGTTGGCGGCTACGCGATGCGGTGGGTGCCGATGCTCTACAAGCTCGTCACCTTTGTGGTGCTTGCCCTGCTCTCGGGGCTGATGGCGCACTGGCTGGGGCTGTTCGAGGCCGCTCACCACGACGAGTAGCCCTCCTGTGCGGCCGCCCGCTCGCACGCCGTCCGTCGGTGTGCGTCATCTCGATTCTTCTGTTGTTGCGCCCCACCCGTTGTTGTATAGTGAGCACGCTTTCGAGGCCACCCCCGGGGCCCGGATCCCGATGCGTGTCGCACACGTTCGCGCACTGTCGCATCACGTTCCGCTGCCGGTCGAGTGACCTCGCATGCTATGAGGGTATCGTGCGAAGGGACAGCAAGATTTCCGGCGTATCTTCCCTGCTCGGCCACCCAGTGGTCGCCATGGCGCTTGGAGCGCTGCTTGGCGCGGCTCTGACATTCGTGTCGGAGCGAGCCGCCACTTTCGTCACTCCTCAAGACCCGCTTCGCGGGTTCGCCATCGTCGTGGGCATGACCGTCGCACGTCTGGCTGTAGCCGGCGTCGCCCTCGCTTCGTACTCCTTCTTCCTGCCTGCCGGGCTGGTGCCGTTCGGGTTCGCGCTCGGCGTGTCGTTCATAGCCGGCCTCGTCGTCGAGGCTGTCAGGGTGTCGCTTCGTAACGCACTGCACACGTCCGCCTAAGGAGGAAGGCTCGAAGCATGGATCAAATGCCAGTGAAGATGGAGCATCTTCTACACGAGCTCTCGGTGCTGCCCCTGTCCGAGGGAGCGGGGTTCAGCCTCACGAACTACATGTTCTGGCTGATCATCGCGGTTGTGATGGTGCTCGTGTTCTTCGTCGCAGCATCACGCAAGGTCAAGCTCGTCCCCAGCGGTATCGGCAACATGGCCGAGGCGGGCGTCGATTTCGTCCGTAACAGCATCTGCGTCGATGTCATCGGGCCTGAGGGCAAGAAGTACTTCCCGTTCCTTGGGACGATCTTCTTCTTCGTCCTGTTCAACAACCTGCTCGGTAACATCCCGCCGGCGCTTCCGGGCACCGGTACGGTCGGCACGACCTTCACGTGGGCGATCATCGTGTTCATCGTCTACAACGCCATCGGCATCAAGAAGCTCGGCTTCTTCAAGTACATCGGGAGCCTTGTTCCTAAGGGGACTCCATGGTGGCTGTCGTGGCTGCTCTTCCTGATCGAGCTCATCTCGCACCTGCTGCGCCCGTTCACGCTGGGCGTTCGACTCTTCGCCAACATGTACGCGGGTCACATCATGCTCGGCGTGTTCGCGGCCTTCGCCGGCATCTTCATCGAGCAGCTCAGCCCCGCGAGCATCGCGATCGTGCCGCTGTCAGTGGTCATGCAGATCGCGCTCCGGGTGTTCGAGCTCCTGGTCGCCGTGCTGCAGGCGTATATCTTCACGATCCTCACCGCCGTGTACATCGGTGGCGCTTTGGAGGCCGGGTCCCACTAAGGTCCCCCGGCGTGCACGTGTTCGATGGTGTCAATCGTCGCTTCGGCGGCGTGGAACGTAGCCGTAGTATCAAGCGCCTTCCGGAGAAACCGGCGGCGGAAATCACGAGGAGGAAGCATGGATAACCTGGGTAACGCGCTGGCATTCGGTCTCGGTGCGATCGGTCCGGCCTTCGGTCTGGCCATCGTCGGTGCCAAGACCATCGAGTCGATGGCCCGTCAGCCTGAGATGGCCGGCCGCCTGCAGACCACGATGTTCATCGCGCTCGGCATGATTGAGGCTATCGCACTTCTGGGCTTCGTTCTCGCATTCGCCATCTAAGCGTCTGACGAGAGGGAGGAGCCGAAAGCGTGGAACTTATCATTCCTAACACCACAGAGATGTGGGTGAACATCGCTGCGTTCGCGATCCTCTTCGTCGTGCTGTGGAAGTTCGCGTTCCCGCCGATCACGAAGATGCTGGATGAGCGCGCCAACAAGATCCGCGAGTCGCTGGAGAAGGCCGAGGACACCCGTGTCGAGGCCGAGCGGCTTCTGGAGGAGTACAAGGTCCAGATGGCCGAGGCGCGTGCGGAAGCCGCGCAGGTCATCGAGCAGGGCCGCAAAGTCGCCGAGTCGATGAAGGCCGAGATCCTCGCCAAGGCGCGCGAGGAGGCCGAGGCCGAGAAGAGCAAGGCTGTCGCCGCGATCAAGGCCGAGAAGGAGTCCGCAATGGCCGAGCTGAAGGGCGAGGTTGCCGACCTCTCCGTGGCGGTCGCGGGCAAGATCCTCGGTACGAGCATCACGAAGGCCGATCACGAGGCTCTCATCGACAAGTACCTCGCGGAAGTGGGGAGCTTGAATGAGAACTAGCGAGTCGATCGAGACCCTCGCCCGGGTCCTCTTCGAGCTCGCCACGGCAAGTGACGCCGTGGACGCCGTGGACGCCGATCTCGCATCGGTGGTGAAGGCCGTCCGCGGACACGTCGACCTGCACCAGGCGCTTACGGACACGAGCCTGCCCGCCGAGAAGAAGCGCGATATCATGCGCGACAT
>Ga0228536_1002149_pt1 | contig 13116 bp, 9 predicted proteins | sample SJ1Smetagenome_FD_168611 | JGI IMG/M metagenome (GOLD analysis project Ga0228536, IMG submission 168611) | Enriched culture of PCE-dechlorinating microbial communities from Ithaca, New York, USA - SJ1.S | ecosystem: Engineered > Modeled > Simulated communities (microbial... > Unclassified... | reverse complement strand
AGGAAAAGGATTTATGCAATGACCGTAAAGTCTGTTATCACTGCAACTATATTTTACCAAGCCAAGTGCATATTCGGGGAGCTTTTTCAGAGGTTCCTTGTTATAGAAATAAGCCCTCTAAAGAATTGTCATCTAACAATTCTTTAGAGGGCAAGAAGAATGACTCGTCAACTTCAAAAATAATTTTATTCTGTCGGTTTGCCCTGTAACAATCTAAAGCCCGTTCTTTTTGATCCAAGAATTCAGATTATCAACATCTTTGTAAAGGATCTTGGACAACTCTGGCCCTGGGGGGAGCAAGGGGAGCAAGGCATCTCCACAGTCAAGTCCGACATACTTCATAGCAGCTTTGAGAGGACCAGGATTGCATTCTGCAAACGCTGATTTCAAGAAAGGGATCAATTGGAAATGCATTTCTTTGGCTCCCTCCACATTGCCCGATTGAACCCTACTGATCATTTCTTTAAAGAAAGATGGGAAAAGGTTTGAAGAGGCCATAATGGCTCCCTTGCATCCAGCTAACAATTGAGGATAGAGCAATGGCTCTTCTCCACAAAAGAAAGTGATTTTATCCCCAAAATAGGACATTAGGTGTGTTGCCTGAAGATAACTCGGAGATGTCTCTTTCATTCCTACAATCTTGTCAGTTCCCTGGAGAATTTCGGCAACCGTTTCTGGAAGAAGATTGCTGTTGGTCCTGAAGGGAATGTTGTACAAAACAATGGGCAGATCCACTGATTCTGCGAAAGAAAGGTAATAATTCTTAATCCCTTTTTGGGAGGGTGTCACGTAAAATGGAGTTATTACCATTACCGAATCAGCGCCAAGTTCTTTGCTCAACTTTCCCATCGTTATGGCTTCCGGGAGACCTGTACTAAGTATCCCGACCATAACGGGAACCCTTTTTTTGTTTTCTTCAATACAAATTTTTATTGCATCTACCCTTTGTTCATGGGAAAGGGAAGCATATTCTCCCGTTCCTCCAAGGACAAGAAGTCCATCAGAACCACCTGCTATTACATAGTCGATTAGTTTTGACATTGCCTTCCGATCCACTTTGCCATCCTTTACAGGGGTAACTAAAGCCGTATACAATCCATCCATTTTCATATCGAAGAACACTCCCTTAAAATTATTTTCCATACTCCAACTAGCAGTAAATATTTCGAAAGCTACTATTTTATGTTTACGATGCCTTCCGCTTTTTCTCCTCGGAGTTGCTTAATTACGTTTTCAACCAGAATCAAAGCACACCGGGTCTTTGCTTCAATAGTGTCTCCAGCGTAATGAGGAGTCAAAATAGCATTATTACACTGCAATAACCTGTTTGTTTTAGAAGGTGGTTCTTCCTCAAAAACGTCAATTCCAGCACCTTTTAATAGTCCAATATTCAAAGCATTCACTAAGTCATCTGTTGCGACAATACCGCCTCTGCTGCAATTGATAAAATAAGCACCTTCCATGAGTTGGAATTGTTTTGTGCCAATAAGGTGTTTGGTTGAAGGGGTCAACGGCAAGTGAACGCTTACAAAATCGGCACCCTTAAATCCACTGTCCATATCCTCGATGACACGCACCTTCATTTCCTCAAAAACTTTCCTATCAAGGAAGGGATCAAATGCCCTTACCTTCATGTCAAAAGCCTGTTGTGCGATTCTTGCTGTAATCCTTGCATTATTTCCAAAACCAAGAAGATATAGATTCTTGTTAGATATCTCCATAGGCAACTCCCGATCTCGGAACATCCAGTCGTTTCCCCTTACTGCTTCATCCCCTTTCTTAACCATTTTTGCTAACGCCAGCATTAAAGCAACAACGTGCTCCGCAACCGACAATGCATTGCCAGCAGGCACATTGATCACTCTAATATTTTTCGCGGTAGCCGCTTGTAAATCTATATCGTTAACGCCAACACCTGGACGTCCTATAACCCTTAAATCCTTTCCAACTTCAATAACATTCTTGGTAATAGGTTCCATTCTTGTAATTAATGCTTCCGCACCCTTTGCAACATATTCAACCAAGGTTTTCTCATCGCCATCAGGCGCAAAATAAACATCGCAGGATTTCTGCAACAACTGAACCCCTTCTGGGCGAATTGTCGGATTTATAAGCATTACTCTAGGCTTCAAGATGACCTTCCTTTCTTCACTAGGTTTTAGCTTCTCATTGAATAAGCCCAAGGTATCTGGGGATTCCAAGTACCATCAAAGGAACATAGGAGATCAAAAAAAGGACAGCTATGCTTATGGCCACAAAGGGGATTGTTTCGCGCACAAGTGATTTTAAGGGCACTTGTGCAATGGAAGCAGAGAGGTATAAGGCTAAACCATAAGGTGGCGTTATCATTCCTATCATGACATTGACAACCATAACCACACCAAAGTGAATAGGATGAATGCCTAGGCTGTTCATTATCGGTGCAAAAAGAGGAGCGAATAAGACTAACTGTGCAGTATCAGAAAGCCACATACCGTTGAAAAGGAAAAAAACATTTACTAAAAACAACATAAAATATGGGGAAGGCTTATTAGCCGAAACCCACCCCTGAATAAGGGCAGGCAATCCCTCTATCGCCAGAATCCAACTAATAACGGCGGTGAAAGCAACTATCAGATATACGGAAGCACTTGTTTTAGCTGTAGTTGCAAGGGCATTTTTTAGGTTCTTAAAACTTAATTTTTTATAGACAAATTTCGAGATGATCAAAGAATAACCACAAGCTATTGCTGCCGCTTCTGTGGGGGTAAACACTCCCGAAAGGATGCCACCTAAAATAATCAAAGGCATCAAAAGTGCAAAGAAAGCTGTCTTCGTTATTTGTAAAGCTTCCCTCATAGTTATTTCTTCCGTTCTTTTTGGAAAATGTCTTTTCTTTGACATCATCTTGATAACCAGCATCTGCCCCAAACCTATACAGACCCCTGGTACAAGCCCCCCAAAAAAGAGTGCGCCAACAGACACATTTGTTAAACTTGCAAAAAGAACCATTGGGATACTTGGTGGGATTATAGGCCCTTGTATTGCAGAGGTGGCAGTAATGGCTCCCGAAAAAGCAGGTTCATAACCGTCCTCATTCATCGCGGTGATCTCAATTGGACCTAGAGCTGATACATCTGCTAAACCAGATCCGGTTATACCTCCGAAAAGCATGCTGACAAGAACGTTCACATAGGCCATTCCACCTCGAAATCTTCCCACAAGCAATTGGGCAAACCGCACAAGATCTTTCATCATTCCACTGCTGCTCATAATTTCTCCAGCGAGAATAAAAAGAGGGATGCACAGAAGAACAAAGCTATTCATGCCCATAAAAAACCTCTGGGCGTATACTCCCATGATCGGCCAGAGGTCGGGCTGTACAACGAAATAAATAATTCCAGCCGATCCAATAGCGAAAACCACCGGAGAACCTACCAGAAGGAGAAAAAACAAAGTACCCAAAGTAATCAATAAATTCATTTGTTAAACTCCTGGTTCTTTTCTCTATCTCTACTCGTAAAGATAGCGAAAAAATATTGCAGCAACATAAAACTAACTCCAACCGGAACAGCCAAATAAGGCCAAAACATACTGACTTTTATGCTTGTCAAAAATGTATTTCTCCCAAAAAAAGCTTGAGTAAGTCCATGCCAGAATAGAATGCTAAGTATTACAACTAATAACGCGCTAAAGGCCTTATCTCTTGTTTTGATAAATTTCTGTGGCCAGAAACTATCAAAAAAATCGACCCTGATAAGTTCGTTTCTCCAAATTAGGACACTCCCAGCCAGCATTACGGCCCAAACATTGAAATACAGAGCAGCCTCTTCTGCCCATGGGAAGCTATGACCAAAAATAAACCTGGAAAGAACCTGGGAAAAAAGGATAAGAAAATATGTACCTACCAATATGCTGCTGCAGGCAAGAGCAAAATTTCCTAATTTATCCGCAAGAAACCTAGCCCATTTGTTAGAAGCATTCTTCCCGATTTTTACCACTCCTATCCAAAAATATATAAATGGCAATAAACAAATTAACCTTATTAAGGCTCAGTTGCGGTTTTTCCAAACCAAATCTTTACCGCAACTGAGCCATCGTAGGAAAAACTACTTTTTCAAACCAACTTTTCTTTGAGCAACAAGGTCTTTATTCAGACCAACCCAGTTTCTTTTCGCTTGCTTTAACAGCTTCCAGGAATTCATCCACTTCGCTTGGATCAAGAGACTTTTTCAATTCATTTAGAACCGCCGGCTGAGCAATGTCCTTGAATGCTTGTACTTCTGCTCCTGATAAATAAGTGATCTTGACCCCTGCATCTTCAATTCTCTTCATATCCAGAAGTTCCTTAGCTCTTATCAACCCAGCCATAGCCAGCCCAGCCTCCCTTGCAGCATATTTGAAAATATGCTGGTCTTCAGGAGTCAGGCTTTGCCATACCTTTTCGTTGATGCTAAAGGCAAATGCGTTAATAGTATGCTGATCGACGGTGTAATATTTTGTAACTTCGGTCATGCCTCCGAGAAGCATTACATAAGGGGGTTGTTCATGGCCTTCAACTACGCCTGTTTGTAGAGCCGTGTAAAGCTCTCCCCAGTTAATGGGAGTCGGGGAAGCGCCAAACGCTTTGATCATTTCAATATACATCGGCGCTGGCATAACCCTGATTTTCATACCCTTTAAATCTTCTGGTTTATGGATTTCCTTAACGTTGTTGGCAAAATTTCGGTATGCAGTAGGAACCCAGGCCAAAATTCTCAGGCCTGTTTTCTCTGCCATCTTGTCGGCAAACTTATCACCATATTCACCATTTAGAACATCCCTTGCGACCTCAACATTTCGGAAAGCATAAGGGATTTCAACCATCTGAACCGCTGGATAGAGGCTTGCCAAATGCCCTGCATTCTGCGAGGTCGTCAGTTGGATAATCCCTCTGGCCGCCTGATCCATCACTTCAGTGCTATCTCCGAGCTGCTTTGCCGGGAAAACCTCGATTTTGAATCGTCCTCCTGTTTCAGCTTCGACGATATCTTTGAACAGGCCCGTTAGAACAGTATACGGAGTTGCAATAATATCCTCCGTCTCAGACTCGCTATGTGCGAGTTTGAACGTGCCGCTAGTTGTAGCGGCTTCAGCAAATGCAACCGCACCAAAAAGAAAGACGAAAAGAAATAGTACTACTCCAATCTTTTTCATCGCTAACCCTCCCCGGATATTTTTCAAAAGACTGGGACACAATCGGAAAGCAAATATTTTTGATTATCCACCTCCTAATTAGAAATATCTCTGGGGAAACGATTCACCATCAAAATCATTTAGCCTTCAGATATCCTGTGTTGACTTGTTCCAAGCCTGATTGTTGAGGTTAAACCTGATGCTGTGTTTCAGAAATTCCAATGATTCCTTGACATGGAATTCCATAGCCGATCTAGCAGATTCGGGATCATTCTTTTCGATACTCATAACAATCTTTGCATGCTGATCGCAATAAACAGGTCTATTTTCCTGGTAAGTTTTTGCGACACCTAAAGGGGAGTTTGTGACCGTAAACAAATATTTATAGTCGTAAAGGGATGAACGCCAATATACAGGTGGGAAAGAATGCTGGAGATATGGATTTCTGGAGATATTAACAATTTCATTATGGATTTTCTCATTTGATACGGCATATTCGCTTAACGTGCCTTCGTGGAAACAACGATAATCTTCTTCTTGAAGCATTTTAAGCCGGTAAATATCCTCATAAGTTGCATATTTCGCTGCTTTGAAGGCTGCGGTCCCTTCAAGCAACATTCTCATTTCCATTACCATTACCAAATCTTCCAAAGAAAGCTCGGGTAGGAAATAACCCCTTCTTCCATGGATACGCTTAAGGATACCTAAAGAAACGGCCTTGTTGAATGCCTGCCGAACAGGCATTCTACTAAGTCCTAATTCTGCAATGAATGCAGACTCATAAACCGAAGAGCCAGGAGCCATCTCTCCGGAGACCAGCTTTTTGACAATATAGCGAAAGGCAATATTTTCAGCCATTTCTTGCAAATCAAATCTCCTTGAATCCGTAATCTATAATAATGGATCCGTTATTTTTATTTACGAATCCAATATACACCAAATCGCCAGTAAGTCAACATACACCGGATAATCTTGAAATGCCGCAAATTATTTGGGGGGAAATAACTGCATCAAAACGAATGTGGATACAACTATTCGATAACAAAGGGGATTTTTGAAATCATCTTGCTGCTAAAGGTTATAGGGCAACTTTTATTGGAATGATCTTCCCAACCATTATTGGTTGCCGAATAAAATCCGCCCAGGCAACCATTAACTGTCTCCGTTTTTCTAAAAGGTCTCCACGGAGATAAGCCGCCTCTACGCTATTGCTTATCGAATGAGCGAGAGCCAATTCTGCCACCTCTCGAGGAAAGTTAGTGCTTTCCGCACACCAATCCCGGAAGGTACTTCTAAAACCGTGGGGAACCGCATTAACCTCCATTCGCCTACAAACAGCAGAAATGGTCATATCCGAAAGAGGTTTCCCTATTGAAGAAGGGAAAATGTAACTAACGCCTTCAAACTTGGGCAAGGAGTGAAGAAGGTCTAAGACATCATCGGAAAGAGGTACTCTATGTTCTTTGCCTGACTTCATTCGTTCACCAGGGATCATCCAGATTTTGGAATCAATATCAATCTCTTCCCATGTTGCAAACCTTGCTTCACCAGAACGGCAGGCGGTCAGAATAATGAACTCCAAACATCTTGCTGACATTCCCTGTCTCTTCCTCAATTCGGCCATAAAATCCCCTATTTCTTTCCAGGGCAAAGCCGGGTAGTGCTTCGTTTCCTTGATCTTTGAAGGCTTTGAAAGAACAGCATCAAGGTGTCCTTTCCAACGAGCGGGATTGTCTCCTGAGCGATATCCTGAAACAGTCGCCCAATTCAGAATTCCTTCAAGCCTTTGGCGAAGTCTTGTGGCTGTCTCGGTCTTTTCGTACCATATCGGCTTGAGAACGGAAATAACATCCTGAAGATCAATTTCAGATACTGGCTTCTTACCGATAATAGGATTGGCGTATGAAATAACGCTCGAGATCCAGTTTTGAGCATACCTGGGATTTTTGAATTCAGGTCTTTTTTTCTGGAAGAACTGTTCTGCTGCTTCCTCAAAGGAAATCCTGCAGGGGAAAGGTTTGCGCAACGGACACAAATGGCAATTTCCGTTGCTATAAGTATATTTTACAGGATCAAGGTCCCAAAAACAGATGCTTTTTCAGAGGTTCCTATAATATTAGGGATGGAAGTAATTATTCCGTTCCAACAGGATCAGTCTTTCCATTTTCCATCCCGTTATGTATTACAACTTTCTAGATATCGGTTCTTGGAAAATTGTGTGTTAGACATCTGAGTCTATCGTTCAATGGCTTTAGTCAATTCGATAGTACTACCAACCCGCTTTTCAAAAAACAAATCCCAGATATCCAAACATCGATCTGCAATCTGCGGGTTCGGCTCTCCTTGAGCCTGCTCGTATAACCTCAATAAAATGGACTGTGCTTCTGATACTGTGTGAGGATATCTTGAACCGATATCTAGTGTTTTCTTTTTTAGGGTTACCGAGAATTCTTCACAAACCGCAAATATCGCCTCGGCCACACTAATGAGGCTCCCAGGAAATTCCTTTAAACTCAGGACAAAATAATCAGGATCGTCGGCAAACGCCGGTGACTCGATATATTTTCCGATAAATGGTCCGTATTGCTGATCGTTAAGCAATTCTTTTTTTCTGAAAAGTCCGCGTAATTCATCCCGCACTTCTCTATCTGGATCGTTCATAAATTGGAACAATAGCTCTTGACATTTTCCGGCATATTTTTTGTCTTCCAGGAAGGATGAAGATACTTCCGCTACACCCTTTCTCTGTGAAACCGTACCCTTGCAACACTTGGTAAATTCAGTTTCGAAAAACCCGTGAAAGAACCAACGAGCCGTCACCTGACTTGCACCGCGCTGGGCCACTTCATCCAAAGGAGAATCGACCATTTGTTGAATAATTGGTCCGACCCTATCAAAGTGACTCAGAACAGTATAATTGAAAAAGCGTAAAGCCAGTGGAGATGCTGCCACTCGCAGGTCATCTTTGCAGGCTTCACAAAACCACCGAACAGCCAAATCTCCGTCAATATTAAGGACGGGCTCAATAGCTTTAATAGAGGCCATTCTAACCACAGGATGGGGATCACGGATAAGAGATTCAATCCCAGAGCGAACTTTATCCAGGCGATCTTTACCTTTCCACAGAAGATCCCCGATTGCACCTGCAGCCACTCCCCGGACACAGTTGATGGTGTTCTGAAAAAGAACTTCAACTGTGGCCTCTTCACTGCTTTTATCGCAGTAGACATTCAATTCACCATTTCTCAAATCCGGATGATTACAAGCATAATTCACCAGCCTGGCAATTGTTCTATCCGACCAGTTTTCATCGGCTCTGTTAGCGATTAACCAACAGAACGACATCGCGGCCTCTCTGTAATCATCAGCTTGATATTTTTTCAACACTGCTTCGATGGTCTCAACCCTTGAAGGCCGCCAAGATCCCTTTTCGGATTCAGGAACTTCCTCTCCTGGTTGTTTATTACCGGAACCGTCGAGAATAGCTGAGACATAGCTTGGGTGGACATCTTCCGGAAACTGAAGCGCAAGCTGACCAAAACGTTCTGGGAAACGCTTTGCTATTCGAGAAAGGCTCCCAGAAAACTGTCTAATGGATGTTGACAAGATGCGGTCCGGACCAGCTTGAATCTGTTTTCGGTTATCCCGCTCCGTCACTTTATTACTGGAGACAATGTTCAACCAGGCTCTATCACTAATTCGTTCAAGGTTGGGCTCAAGCTTGGACCCTTCCCAGCCACCAAAAGATGTAAAACATCTGAGGAATTTTTCCTTAGGATAATGCCCAAATTTCCTTTTCAGCTCACGAATCAAATCGGAAGTAGCTGGCCGTATTCTCTTGGCATCAAGAGCAGGCAACAAAAAATACTGTGTCTGGCCCCAGTAATGACAGAAATAGCCTTCCCGCCTCTTGGCAAGCTGATATTCAGCTTCTTCTTTCTCTTTTGGAGAATGATAATGAATAATGGATTCTTCTAGCTGTAGGAATAATTTTCCCGAACAGTGGGGTGATAAGGCCTCAATAAGCCTTGCTGCAGGCATCCATTCCGGCTCGCCTTGTCCAGAACCTATGCGGAAGCGCTCAGGATTGGCAAGCAACCATCCTATACCGATATCCCCATAACTAGGAGGAAGATCCGCGAAAACTGCAATAACGATTCTCTGAACCAAAGGAGAAATGCAACCTTCCAATAGCTCGGTCCGGGTTATCAACTCGTCCGAATGTTCTTTTGCCAGAACCTGTCCGGCTATTATGAGCAGTTCAATAACTCCACGGGCGATGTCAGTTTCCTTACTATCAAAAAATTTTTCTTGCCACTTTTGAAGCCTTGGCTCATAACGCTCAGCCTGAATACTAGTCAATCTTTCGACCTCTGGCATCAATAGATCCCAAGTTTGGACCGGATGTTTTTCCACTGCGCTGTACAAGGCTTTCATATCCTGATCGTACCAACTCTCGAGCCTACCTTTTCTGTGCCTTAATGTGTCTTCATCATCAATGTGCCAGGTAGAAACCACAGTCGCTATCAAACGAACAGCACGGAGAGGATATTTAGTGCAAAGCGATTTCCAGTCGACAAAATCCTTCACGTAGCCCTTCCTAATCAGTTGAAGCCGAAGTTCAAACATATTATCGGAATCATCCGATTCCCATCGGCAAATTGCGTTCAAGACAAGGTCAGGCCAGTCGTCACCCATATTTACAAAAGGTGCTAGAACCTCTGTCACTGGATCAGGGATATGTTCAGCAACTGAGGACAATAGCCTCAAAGCCAAGATAACTCTATCGTTTTCCTTGGAAGAGAGCCATTCAGATACTACCCCGGAATTTAAAAGATAGATCACCCATGAATGATGCCCCATGAACACGGTTCCCAAGACATGCTCCCGCCAGTAGCTGTCATTGGCCAAGGACAGGCAATATTGACCAACTTGTTCACTGATAATATCCAGCTGACCAATCAACTCAAGAACTAGATGTTTGAGATGAAAACGAACTCCCCCTGATTCCAAAATTTCTTTGACTGTTTCGAAAAAATCTGTTGGAGATTCATCAGTCAACAACGCAAGCACTTGGCGCAACTGTTCCCGCCGAAAAAGTGATTGTTTTTCTTTTGGCCCAAGCCATTCGAGAACGGAACCTGTCCCTTCGAAAATTCGTAGCAATAGACGCTCCGCGATAAGATAATCCAGGTAGCGTTGATGGCAAAAACATATTCTGTGTTGATCCAGTTGCAGAATACCGTAAGATATTAACGCTTTTTCAATATGTGGGTCTTGCATTGCAATACTGGCAGGCGCTGATACCTCTCCATTGCTTTCCATATAATCCAACAAAGGTCGCAAGAATGCATCCAATTCACTTTTTGATATTCTTACCTTTTCTTCCAAAATCTGCCGCTTATTTTCCCAGAACCGACGCATCAGCTCGGTTGCAGAACAAAAGTTAGGTATTTCCCCACCCTGTTTCAGTTGTATCCACATAGCCAGATTCTGTGGACAGGAAAGAATTCGTTTCTGAGGCCCGGTCAAGGTGCTAAGATCCAATCCTACAATCTTTCTCATCTGTTCATCAGAAAATTCTTTGATTGGTATTTGGGCAAATTCTTGGTTATCAGAAACACCGAGTAGATTTTTGATCTCAGGATCATTTTCCAAATCAAAGGTCCGGCAAGCGAAAACAATGGAAATGTTTTTACCAGCTTTGCGGAGTGATCGAACCTGCCTGGCCAGTTCCTTGCAAACATCCATGGCAGCAGTGGAATGAGCTGCGGTCCAGCGGATTGCATCCAACTGGTCCAGGATGAGAACACTTTTCCTGCCGGCAGCCAAGCCGGCGAGAGAAAAGGCTGGCGACTCCGGTAACCCCATATCCTCGCCGAATTTCTTAGCGTTTTTATCCGGAATTCTCCGGTCGAGGCGGACAGGAAGATATGGGATATTTTGTTTTCGAAGATACTCTGTAAACTCATACAGAACACCGCTCTTGCCGTATCCAGCGGCACCATGCACAACCACATCTCGCCCACAATCAACTGATTCAATAATCCTGGAAGTTTCTTCACGTGAAATGATTGTGCCTCCGATCAGTCTCGGTTGAATGGATTCGGAAAAAACTCCTTGCAACCTCTCTACGGCAGGCACAATTCTTTGGTCATGCTCAAGCTGTTTGGGGTGAATTTTGTATTTATCGGCAAGGAGTTGCCTAAATTCGCCGGAGTATATTGGTTTACGGAATCTGTCCTCATTTTCGATAAAGGTGAGCAGAACAGAAAGGGTGGATTCAGGTTCTCCGGTCAAAAGGAAACCTGTCAAAGTAAGGAGATTGGACAAACTATTACAATCGTCAGGAAAAAGCACTATATATGTACGCTTTAGATAAGAAAAAACCCCTTTAAGATCTTCCTCTCTGTCGGGATCAAACCCTAGGGCTTCACAAAAACCGTGAAACAATGTATCCCGTTTTTTCCCAATGCCTTGAATCTGATATTGGACAAAATCTTTCGGATTGTCATTGGAATTTCTGGAGCTCTCGCAGATGTCGTTTAAGCATTGAAAGGGAATCGGGGAAACCAGAGCAAATTCCTGCTGCGGTTCGCGGACCAAATGATTCTTCAGATGGGCCAGAATTCCTTTTTCTTTTAAAGTCGCTACTGACCAAGACTCCCTGTTGCCCAAACGCGCTTTGCACTGCTGTAGCTGCCTGGTGCCGTCTTTCTTGACGACCAGAAGGTCAACGCCATGCTCATCAGGACCGATTGGTTCAACTGTCACTGACGTGATTTCCTCATTCAGAAGCCTGAGGAGTTGCTTGGCAACCCAGCGCCCCTCGTAGCGATTACCTAGTTTGTCTGCCGTACCGCCGGGTTCAAATGCCATAATGCTTTATCCCCTCTCTTCAGGAAAAAGGGTAGCGGGATTTCTGTCTATTCTATCTGTCAGCAAGTCATTGTTGGAATTTCCAATCATGAGAAACCAAAGGGATCAGATAATACAACTGAGGAATCCAATTTCTTCGCCTGGAATTCGCTTTCACTATCTGTATTCTAAAAAAATTCAACAATGTGTTCGCAAGGGTCAATGGTTACTCAAGAAATTCTATTTCACATCATAAAAAGCATGGACATGACTATTATGGTTGCTCCTATCTGGATAAGTTAAGATTTCTTCCGAAGATATATTCACGGATATCTAGATATTCGACCTCAATATTTGGCTTGACGCAAATATATTATGCATCTCCTGAGGCTCTTTCTCTATTCTTTTATTTTTTCTGGGCTTTTTTTTGTTTTTCACAAAGAATTCCTGCATTTTTAAGGCGTTCTTCTATGTTGGTCCAGCTCTTTCCGTTATTTTTCTCCTTATGACGTTCGAGTATTGCCACTTCTTCTTCAAACCGTTTTTCTTTGCGGAAAACAATTGCTAATTGCTCGTAATACCAAGGTGCAACTGCCCATTCGATACCATAGGATTTATAAACCTCGCTTTCCTTCTCGACCACTTCTATCAGCTCATACAAAAGTGTTATCGCTTCTTCGTTTTGTTTCATTTTTTTTAACCGTCTAACTTTTTCTACATATTCTGTGTAATGCTTACCTCTCAACTGTGCAGCTTTTTGGGCCTTTTCCTCTGCCTTAATAAAATCGTCTATCTCCTTATTAATGCTTCCCATTTCTATCTCTCCTTAGCCAGATGCTGTATTAAGTGTCCGTTATCTAATCTGGATGATAAACTCAACTTAAAAATGGTAACAGAACAAACAGAGTGGCAGATTTCACATTAAAAAAACCAAATATTCCTAAATCAATAGCAAAAAAACAACCCCTTGCTCTCCTTGAATTGTAAGTTAACACATCCATCCACGGAGCTACTCCCCGGAAACTGGACCAGGGTTTAAGGTGATAGGATAACCCCGGTGGAACAAATTCGGGGAGGGAACAGAAACAGCCATGAGAAAGAGAT
>Ga0228536_1002148_pt1 | contig 13118 bp, 10 predicted proteins | sample SJ1Smetagenome_FD_168611 | JGI IMG/M metagenome (GOLD analysis project Ga0228536, IMG submission 168611) | Enriched culture of PCE-dechlorinating microbial communities from Ithaca, New York, USA - SJ1.S | ecosystem: Engineered > Modeled > Simulated communities (microbial... > Unclassified... | reverse complement strand
GAAATGCTGGAGGAGTGTCCTTGTAACAAGCACGTTGCAGAAAACGCTTGCCACAATTCCTATGCTCAGCGTCACAGCAAAGCCGCGGACCGGACCGCTTCCGAAATAAAAGAGCACCGCAGCTGCGATGAGCGTCGTAATATTCGCGTCGAGTATGGTGGTCAACGCCTTCTTGAACCCCGCATCAATGGCTGCCAGAGGCGTCTTTCCCGCCAGTGACTCCTCCTTCATCCGCTCGTATATGAGGACGTTCCCGTCAACCGCCATTCCTATGGTGAGCACGATTCCGGCGATACCTGGAAGGGTAAGGGTGGCTTTCAGGGAGATGAGTCCCGCAAAAACGAGAAGGATCGCCACAGCGAGGGCGGCATCAGCCGCCAGTCCGAGTGTCCTGTAGTACAGAAGCATGAAGAGGAACACCAGGGACGCGCCGATAAGCCCCGCCCGAATCCCCGAGTTGATGGAGTCCTCACCGAGGCTCGGTCCTACTGAGCGGTTCTCGATAACGTCTACCGCTATGGGAAGAGCGCCGGCCCTGAGCATTATGGAGAGCCTGCTTGCCTCGGCAGGGCTGAAGCGTCCTGAAATCTGGGCATTCCCCCCGGTGATCCGTTCCTGGACCACTGGGGCGGAGATGACCACTCCGTCAAGGACAATTGCTATCTGTCTGCCCACGTTTTCTGCCGTAGCCGAGTCAAAGAGCTTTGCTCCCTCAGAACTGAAGGTCAGCGCCACTACTGCTCTTCCCAGGTTGTCATACTGAGTCTTTGCATCGACCAGGTCTTTACCTGCCACAAGTGTTTTTCCGAGGAGGTAGTGCCGTCCCTCGTCATCCCTTGAAACCAGGGATCCTTCAATGCCTGCCCCTATCTTCGCGAGGTCTTCCCTGCCCGCATCGATCTCTGCTTTTGCGGCATCCCAGCGTTCCTGAGCCCTTGTGAACTCTTCGTCGCTGTCGTAATTCTGCCGCTGGGGGCCCGGAGGAACAGGGGATGTCGCATTGACGACCTGGCGAAATTCAAGCTGGGCGGTTTTTCCTATCAGCTCGAGGGCAGCGTCAGGATCCTGAATTCCAGGAAGATCCACGATGACGCGGTCACGTCCCTCCCGCTGAATGACCGGTTCAGCCACACCATACTGGTCGACGCGGTTCCTGAGAACTGCAAGCAGTCTTTCAATGCTGTCCTCCGTCACCTTGTTTTCCTCTGTCTCCTTTGCCTGAAGAACGATATGCGCCCCGCCCTTCAAATCCAGCCCCAGGTTTATCTTTCCCGAAATGGGAAAGACCGTAACAAGGGCCGCAAGCACCACAATGGCGACTATTCCCAGCCGCCAGCGGTCTCGTCTAAGCATAATTCTTCCCTCCTGGACACTCCGCAATATAAGAACTGATCAAAAGGCCGAAAAAAACGGAGCGGCCGCCGCAAGGCGGCCTTCTCCCGCAGGCCTCGGTTTTCCGTAGGAAAAAACTCAGTTGCTTTCCTCCTGTTTTTCCTGCCCGGGCTCATTTTCCCTGGGCTGGCCAGCAGGTGCCGCACGCTTTGTCGCCACTGCGGACTTCAGTATTCTGACCTTTACTCCGTCAGCGATTTCCACTACGATGCTGTCTTCCTTCACTTCCCTGATGGTGGCGAAGAAGCCGCCGATGGTGACTACCTGGTCCCCCCTGGTAAGGGAAGCCAGAAGCTGGTCCTGTGCTCTCTGCCGTTTTTTCTGGGGCCGTATGATGAAGAAGTAGAAGATGACCACAAATATGGCCAGAGGAAAAAGCATCCCCATAAGACTCCCCTGTCCTCCTGCCCCGCCTGCTACCTGTCCGCACTGCTGTTCCAATAAAAACGCCTCCTTGATTGTGTAAGATTCTTATCTGTGTAAGATTGCTTTCAGGGATCCTTTCAGGGATCCTCCGGAAACCCCCGATATTTTACCAAAACTAGTCGTCCTTGTGTTTCAGAAAGAAAAGAAGCTTTTCAAGCTCCACCGAGATATCAACCGATGCAAGCAGCATGTTCCCTGGAACTGAAAGAGATACCGGTGCAAAATTGAGGATCCCTTTCACCGTCCCGGCTTCCGCAACGATGTCAGCCACCTGCTGGGCAGCCGCAGCCGGAACCGTAAGGATGACGACCTCTATCCCGCTTTCACGGATTATCCGTGGAGCCTCCTCCAATGAAAAACAGGGGATACCCTGTATCTTTTTGCCGATTTTTTCCCTGTCCACATCGAAGAGAGCCCTTATTTTGAACTTGTCGCTCTGAAAAGCGTTATACCCCAGCAGCGCTTCACCCAGGTTTCCTGCCCCTACCAGACCGAGGGCCCAGCATCTTGGAGAGGAAAGGATGCCGCTGATATGCTTGTGAAGACGGTCAACATGATAGCCCACTCCCCGTTTTCCGATTTCACCGAAATAGGAGAGGTCCTTTCTTACCTGGCTGGCCTTGAATGCCAGCATTTCCCCTATTTCCCGGGATGAGACCACTTTCTGCCCTTCGTCCACGAGCTTCTCCAAAAGGCGATGGTACTGCACAAGCCGTTCAACTGTAGGTTCCGCTATTTTCATATCCGCACTTCCTTAGGAAAGGTGAAGGGGCGAAGGAGCACCTTCGCCCCCTGATTCTTTACTCCTTCCAGGCAACAACTTCCACTTCCACGAGCGCTCCCTTGGGCAGAGCCCCCACTTCCACGAAAGACCGTGCAGGAGGCTCCTTTTCGAAGAACCTGGCGTACACACCGTTCACCGCGGCAAAATCCGCCATGTTCACGGCGAAAACCGTGGCCTTGATCACATCGGAAAGAGAATACCCCGCTCCCTCGAGAACAGCCTTCACGTTCCTGAGTACCTGCTCTGCCTGCTGCTCCACTCCCCCCTCCACAAACTGTCCCGTGGAAGGATCGATGGGGATCTGTCCCGAGCAGAAGAGAAAATTGCCGGCCCTGATCGCCTGGCTGTAGGGACCAACCGCTGCAGGCGCTTTATCTGTTGATATGACCTTTTTCATTGATGCCGCCTCCTTTTATCTGGATGGATTTCCGCGGAACTGGGAGAGCCTTGCATAGGGGGCCCGCTCCAGGTCCTCAGCTATCCTGAGAAGCTGGTTGTACTTCGCCACCCTGTCGATACGGGCAGGAGCTCCAGTTTTGATCTGCCCGGCGCCTGTGGCCACGGTGAGATCGCTGATGAACGAATCGTCAGTCTCGCCCGACCTGTGAGAGATAACAGTCGCATAACCGTAACGCCTGGCGAGGGCAATGACGTTCAGCGTCTCTGAAAGGGTGCCGATCTGGTTCAGTTTGATGAGGATGGCGTTCGCCACTCCTTCCTCGATGCCCTTCGAAAGCTTTTCGGGATTGGTGACGAAAAGGTCGTCCCCCACGATCTGTATTTTCTTTCCCAGCCGTTCAGTCATCGCGGACCACCCTGCCCAGTCATCCTCCGCCATTCCGTCTTCGATGGAGAGAATGGGATAATCGCCGCACAGGGCCTCCCAGTAATCCACCATTTCATCGGCTGAAAAAACTTTGCCCTCACCAGTGAAATGATACTTTCCGTCCTTGAAGAACTCGGACGCTGCAGGGTCGAGTGCGAGCCCCACGTCCTTGCCGGGAGCATATCCCGCCTTTTCGACAGCCTCGAGGATAAGGTCGATCGCCTCCCGGTTGCTCTTCAGATCCGGTGCAAAACCGCCTTCGTCGCCGATGCCGGTGCTGTAGCCCCTTGACTTCACAGTTTTTTTCAGCGCATGATACGTCTCGACACCCATCCGGAGCGCTTCAGAAAAGGTCTCCGCTCCGTGGGGGACTATCATGAACTCCTGGATATCCACGTTGTTGTCCGCATGGGCACCGCCGTTGATGACATTCATCATCGGAGTGGGGATCGAGAAGGGACCCAGTCCTCCGATCCATGCCCAGAGCGGAAGGTCGTGATCGTCGGCGGCAGCCCTGGCCACAGCCAGAGAAACGCCAAGAATCGCGTTTGCGCCGATGGAGCTCTTGTTGGGTGTTCCGTCAAGCTCGATAAGCACTGCATCAAGTTCTGCCTGGTCGTCCGCGTCAAACCCCATGACCTCCGGGGCGATGCGCTCATTCACTCCATTTACAGCCTTGAGGACCCCCTTGCCGTTGTACCTGGGGCCTCCATCCCGCAGTTCGACCGCCTCATACGTCCCGGTTGACGCCCCCGACGGAACAGCCGCTTTTCCTGAAGCACCGCTGTCGAGCCACACCTCCACCTCAACCGTAGGGTTTCCCCTTGAATCGAGAATCTCTCGTCCATGTACCCCTATGATGCTGCTCATTTTTTTCAGCTCCTTTTTCTTTTCCGTTCATTTCTTCAGGCGGCGCAGGCCTACCACGGCTTTTCCTCCGGATCCGCCCGCCTTTCCTCACGGACCGAATATGCCTCTCCGGGAGCACATCGTTTCAGTTCGTTTTCCCCGTCACAAAGTACCTCTACGGTGAGGATCCTTGACGGGTATGCAATTTCAACAACGTCCCCCGCCCGGACTTCGGAAGACGGCTTGCACTGACGTCCGTTTATCCTCACCGCACCAACAGACGCCATCTCCCGGGCTGCCGTACGCCTTTTGATAAGCCGTGCCAGTTTGAGATACCTGTCGATCCTCATATCTGTCTTCCTCCGGAATTAAAACCAACGAAGAGTATATCAAACATGCTCCTTCTATTTCAATTCTTTCACAAAGTCATTTTCCCTTTCCAGGACTTTCACATCCCTTGAGCGACCTGGCAACCTCCTGAAACCTTACAAGATCATCACTGGTCGCCTCTCCCCTTGAAAGCTTCTCAAGGATCAGGTCGTACTCCTGCTGTATCTTTCTTTTCTCGAGAATGGCGATCACTGCGTCCCAGCCTCCGCCGGAGCTGCCCGGGCCATCGCACCAGTCACCGCCGACAGCTATGGCCTGAAAGGGGAACGTCTCTCCAAGGGAGTGCCACCGTGCCTCCAGCTCATCTATTGAAGACGTTGAAAAAAGGGCAGCGGCAACAGTCTGAAGTCGTTCATCATTCAGCAGGGAGAGAACCCTGCGTTCATCCCCGGTCCTCCGAATCCTGTCGTCTTTCCGCAACAGGGCACAAAGGGCTGCCTCGATCTCGTCTATCCGGCTGCCGCTGTCTCTCTGCACGCTCTCCTTTTTTTCTGCCGGCTTCTCCCCCTGGGCTCCCGGCTGGCGCCGTTTCCTGTATTCATCCAGCATGGCGCTCAGCTCATGGGGGAAAATGCCAAGGGCAGCAGCGACCTTCGGAATATATGGTGCTGCATCCACCGGAGAAAGAAGGGCTATTCCCGAGAGGATCTCATCGGAGGCGCGCTTTCTTTTCTCAGGGGAGCGAAGCATATCAGCACGGAGAAATACATGATGGAGCACCAGGGGACGCGCCGACTCCAGGGCCTTGTCGAACAGGGCTTTCCCGTCCGGGAGGCAGAGCAGATCATCGGGGTCCTTGCCCCTGGGCAGTTCTACAACACGGACATCAAGTCCCGCCTTCTGAAGAACATACATTCCCCTTATGGCCGCTTCCTGCCCGGCGATATCCGAGTCGTAGCAGATAAAGCACCTGTCGGTAAACCGCCTGATGAGCATGGCCTGGTCCTCCGTCAACGCTGTGCCCAGAGATGCCGCAGCCTCCGGATAGCCTGAAAGATGAAGCCGGATGGCATCCATGTACCCTTCAACGAGGATGAGCCGTTCACGGGCCCTTGCCGCTTCCCTGGCTTTCTGGAGAAGGTAGAGGTTCCTGCGCTTGCTGTACAGGACACCCTCGGGACTGTTTATGTATTTGGCTCCTTCCCCGTCGATGAGCCGTCCTCCAAAAGCCAGCAGCCTTCCCGAAATATCCCGGACAGGGAAAATGACCCTTCCCCGGAACCTGTCATACATGCCGTTCCTTCCCTCAAGAACCAGTCCTGCATCCACTGCCTCCTTCGGCCTGACTCCTTCCCGAAAAAGGACGTTCCAGAGGGTGTCCCATGATGAGGGCGCCCATCCGAGCTCAAAGCGTCTCCAGGCATCCGGAGGCAGCGACCTTCTTGAAAGGTACGCTCTTGCCGCCTCTCCCCCGGCTTCCTGCAGAAGCGACTGGTACAGGGTACAGGCCCGTTCCATGATATCGAAAAGGCTTTTCGACTGCCTGTCTTTTCCGGGGACCGGGGATAGCCGGATACCGGCCCTGTCCGCCAGTGTTTCGAGGGCTTCACGGAAAGAGAGACCTTCCTTTTCCATGATGAAGGTGAATATGTCCCCTCCCTGCCCGCAGCCGAAACAGTGAAAAGTCTGCCTGGATGGAGAGACATTGAACGAAGGAGTTTTCTCTTCGTGGAAGGGGCACAGGCCGATAAAATTTGCCCCGGCCTTCCTGAGGCGGACATAATCGCCGATCACTTCAACGATGTCAAGCCTTTCCTTTACCTGCCGCACATCATCCGACTGCACCCGCTGTTCGCCTCCTCAAAAAAAAATCGGAGGGGAAGGTTCCCCTTCCCCTCCGTATTGTACCCTTTTCTTTGCCGCTTAGACAAAAAACGGAGCAAGAACGAGAGCAACCACCGACATGAGTTTGATGAGGATATTCAGGCTCGGACCTGCAGTGTCCTTGAAGGGATCACCTACCGTGTCGCCCACGACTGCCGCTGCATGTTCCGGAGTTCCCTTTCCGCCGAAGTTCCCCTCTTCGATATACTTTTTCGCATTATCCCATGCTCCGCCCGAGTTGGACATGAAAATGGCGAGCATCACACCGGTAACGATCGACCCTGCCAGAAGGCCTCCAAGCGCCTGCGCGCCAAGGCCGAAACCTACCGCCACCGGAGAGAGGACGGCGAGGAGGCCGGGGATGACCATTTCCCTGAGGGCCGCAGCAGTGGAAATATCGACGCACTTCTCGTACTCGGGCCTTCCCGTTCCTTCCATGATTCCTGGAATTTCCCTGAACTGGCGGCGGACTTCGTCGATCATTGCTTCAGCAGCCCGTCCCACGGCCTGGATCGACATGGAGCTGAAGAGGAACGGAAGCATGCCGCCGAGGAAGAGCCCCACCATTACCTTGGGGTCATTCAGGTCAATGGCGCTGAGGTTTACCGAGTGGGCGTATGCCGCAAACAGCGCCAGGGCCGTCAATGCCGCGGAACCGATCGCAAGACCTTTGCCCATTGCAGCTGTGGTGTTTCCTATGGCATCAAGCTTATCGGTTATCTTCCGCACTTCCTTGGGAAGGTGGCTCATCTCGGCGATGCCGCCCGCGTTGTCAGCTATGGGTCCGTAAGCGTCGACGCTCAGCGCCATGCCGGTAATTGAAAGCATGCCCACTGCCGCACAGGCAATTCCGTAAAGCCCTCCGAACCGGAAGCTGACAAGCGTCGCGATGCAGATAAGGATCACCGGGACAACGGTGGACTTCATCCCCACCGCTATGCCCGAGAGTATGACCGTTGCAGGCCCTGTCTTGGAGGATGCCGCGATGTGCTTCACTGACGAATAATCACCGGAGGTGTAGACTTCCGTCACGAACCCGATAATAACGCCGACGCCGACGCCGGAAAGAACAGCCCAGAACAGGGACAGGTCCCTGAAGAGAGCCAGAGTCACGAGAAGCGAACCGAGGATCATCAGTCCCCCGGTCACGAATGTTCCCTTCCTGAGGGCAACGGTAGCGTTTCCGCCTTCCTTTACCTTCACAAAGGCCGTCCCGCCTATGGAGGCAAGGATTCCTACGCCGGCCATGACAAGGGGATAAATGACTCCCCTCATCCCGAAAGCCGCGAGCCCCACTGCCATAGCAGCGATAATGGAGTTCACATAGGATTCGAAGAGGTCGGCGCCCATTCCTGCAATGTCGCCCACGTTATCGCCAACGTTGTCCGCTATGACCGCCGGGTTCCTCGGGTCGTCCTCCGGAATTCCCGCCTCTACCTTACCCACAAGATCGGCACCCACATCTGCAGCCTTGGTGTAAATTCCGCCTCCGACACGTGCAAAAAGAGCTATGGAACTGGCCCCCATGCCGAAGCTCGTGATGAGCGCAGGATCCTGAAAAATGGCGAAGCAGACAAGAATTCCGAGGACACCGATGCCGACCACTGACATTCCCATCACGCTGCCGCCCCTGAAGGCCATGGTAAGCGCCTCGTTCATTCCCTTTGTGGCGGCAAAGGCCGTTCTGCCGTTGCTCCTGGTGGCGACCACCATGCCCATGTATCCGGCAGCTGCGCTGCACAAACCGCCCACTATGAATGAAATCCCGGCTGCCGTTCCGATCGTGAACCAAAGGATAACGCCTACGACGATCAGAAAGGGAAGAAGCCATTTATACTCCCTGTACAGAAAAGCCATGGCTCCCCTGTGAATGATCTCGGAAAGTTCCGCAACCCGTTCGTTTTCAACTGTGAAGCTTGTAATACGCCCGTAGGAAACGAAGGCGAAGGCAAGAGCAAGAATACCTGTAACACCTACGATAAGCAAAAGAAAAAAGTCCATTTCCACTACCTCCTCGATATGATGAGACCTGCGGACACGGCCTCAGCTGGCGGGTATGAACGGTCAGCGCACTGCAATTATAGTGAGTAAAAATACAAAATACAAGCGTGGATTGTAAAAAAAACCGGTCATTTAATTCGTTTGAGGAAAATTTGTGCCCCATCTTTCAGGGAATTCACACCTTTCAGGGGCAAAACAAGCCCTGATGCACATCCTGCGATCATTTCCGAGACAAAGGCTTTCAAGGGAATCTTTTTCCCCCCCACGAACAGTGATGCCTTCACTCTGCCCTCCCCCCTGCGGTAAAGTTCGATCACTTTCCCGGCGAGCGCCTTCTCATCGCCGTCCGCAAAAATCTGTTGCCCGTCTCCTCCAGCGGCAGAACGGTCATAATATGCGAACACTCCCTTCACATCGGGAGGACAGCTTCCGGGACCCCCCACCCATATTCTCGGCATGGGGATCAGTTTTGCACCCTCGACGATAACGATATCCTTACCGGGGAAAAAACCCTCCAGTCTTTCCGTTGTCATCCCCGCCCCGGGTTCCTCGAAGACCGCTCCGTCGCTGCCCCAGTAGACGCAGGGAATTCCAAGGGATACAGCGCGCCCCGTATCGCTTTTTTCCGGACAAAGGACGTCCTTTTCCGTATGCTTTACAAAACCTGCAGAAAACCCCGCAGAGAGGATCTCCTCCAGCATGGCCAGAGCGAGCGTTGTTTTCCCGGTATTTTTGAATCCCGATACCGCCACCGCAAGGGGCATAGCCATCCCTTCCCTTCAGCGCGATCAGCTGTTGATCTTCTCGTTTCCCGCGGAGCCCCGGGGCGGAGATGCAAGATATCCCTTCCACATGGTCCGGTAGCTTTCCAGCAGAAAGAAAAAGAGACTTATGACAAGAGGTCCCATGAAAAGACCGAGAAATCCCCAGGCAGCAAGGCCACCTACGACCCCGATAAAAACAGTCAGGAGGTGAAGCTTCGCCCCGCCCGAGATAAAAAGAGGGCGGATAAAGTTATCCGCCATGCTCACGACAAAAGTGCCCCAAAGAAGGATAAAAATACCGTCGCCAAGCTTCCCTGCGTAGAGAAGGTACATTCCGGCCGGCCCCCAGAGGAGTGCTGTTCCCACGAAAGGGATCATTGCGAGGAGCATCATCATGGCCCCGAAGAACACCGGGCTCTGAAGCCCCGCATACCACCATCCCGCCGCTCCCAGGATCCCCTGGACGAAGGCTGTTACGATAACCCCGTACACAACCGCCTGAAGGATCTCCTTCGCCCGCCTGAAAAACGCCTCACGTTCACCGGGGGGCAGGGGGATAATGTCAGTGAGGTACCCGATAATCAGATTGCCGTCCCTTATGAGAAAAAAGCTGACCACGATTATGACTGCCAGGTTCCATGCGATAGTGAGAGTGCTTCCCACGATCGCCCGCGAAGCTGAGACCACCATGGGTCCCAGTCTTTCCCCTATCTGTTTCGCCAGGTCCTCGAGGAGGGGATACCGTTCCGCCAGCGGACGAACCATGTCTGCAATGAAAGCAGGAAGAAGGTCCGTAAGATCGATTCCCCCGGAGCGGCCGATTCCCTCGAGAAAGCTGGAGAAGGACTCGTAGAGCTTGATTCCCTCTCTGGCGGCAACATACCCGCCGAAAAGAGCCGGTATGACGATCACGAGGATGATCACACCCGTCGCAAGGGCGGCAGGCATATTTCCCCCCCTGCTCCTGGGGAAGAGACGCCGTTTCATCCAGGAGAACGCGGGATACACGGTAAACGACAGAAGCACTGACCACGCAAGGGGTGCAAAGAGCGGAAGAGAAACAGAAAAGGCAAGATACGCCATTGCAAGGAAGATGAGGAGGAACGGGAGATACCATCCTCTTACTTTTCTCGCAGACCGCCTGTTCTCACCCGGCATTTTCTTTTTTCCCCCTCAGGCTACTCCCATTCGATAGTCGAAGGAGGCTTGCCCGTGACGTCGAGGGCCACCCGGTTGACGCCCTTTACCTCGTTGCAGATCCTGCGGGCGGTACGGTCCAGTATCTCGTAGGGAACGCGGACCCAGTCCGCGGTCATTCCGTCATGGGACTCCACTGCCCGAAGTACGGCCACCTCCGAATAGGTCCTCGAATCTCCCATGACACCCACGGTTCTCACAGGGAGAAGCACCGCAAAAGCCTGCCATATGGAGGAGTATTCCTCCCACTCGGCAATCTCCTCCCTGAAGATTGCATCCGCATGCCTGAGGGTATCGAGGCGCGGTGCCGTGATCTCTCCCAGGCACCGGACAGCCAGCCCCGGCCCGGGAAACGGCTGGCGGGAGATGATCGTCCCGGGAACTCCAAGGAGGCGCCCGGTAGCCCTGACCTCATCCTTGAAAAGATCCCGGAGGGGTTCCAGAACCAGAAGCTTCATATCGTCCGGGAGACCTCCCACATTGTGGTGGCTCTTTATGACCGAAGCGTTCTTTCCCTTGTGGCCGCTCTCGATCACATCAGGGTACAGCGTTCCCTGGAGCAGCCACTTCGCGTCCTCGAATTTTGCCGCCTCCTTCTCGAACACGCGGATAAAGGTCTCGCCGATGATCTTCCGTTTGCGCTCGGGGTCGGTCACTCCGGCGAGAGCGCTGAGAAATGTCTCCGAAGCATCGACATAGTGGACCTTCAGGCTGAGCTTTGAATACTGCTCAAGCACCTCTTCAGCCTCGTTCAGCCGGAGAAGGCCATTGTTTACGAAAATGCAGTCGAGCCTGTCGCCGATGGCCCGTGCAGTGAGCACCGCAGCCACTGACGAGTCCACTCCTCCCGAAAGGCCGCAGATGACCCGGCCGTCTCCGACCTTTTCCCGGATCTCGCCGGTCATTTTCTCTATCCAGTCTCCCAGGTCCCAGTCCGGAGTGCACGAACACACGGAGAAAAGGAAATTCGACAGGATCTTCGTGCCGAACTGCGTATGCACCACCTCGGGGTGGAACTGGAGACCCCAGATCCCCCTCTCCGGATTCTCCATAGCCGCCGGTACACCTTTCGATGTCTCTGCAGCAAGAGTGAACCCCGGTGCGAGGCTCTCAATATGGTCACCGTGGCTCATCCATACCTCGAAGCTGGAGGGCACTTCCCTGAAAAGAAGAGAATCCCCTTTCGCCGAGATTCCCGTGCGCCCGTACTCCCTTGCAGTGCCGGAGGTCACCCGTCCGCCCATCATCCGGGTGATAAGCTGCATGCCGTAGCACACACCCAGCACCGGGACTCCCAGGCCGAAAAGCCCTTCGGGCACGGAAGGGGCGTCAGCATCTGTCACGCTCATGGGGCCGCCGGAAATGACAATACCCCGGGGGCTGCGCTCCTTCACTCTTTCGAGTGAAACATCCCACGGCAGGATTTCACTGTGAACCTTCAATTCCCTCACCCTGCGCGCGATGAGCTGGGTGAACTGGGAACCGCAGTCAAGAATGACGATATTATCCAAAAAACCATTCCTCCCGAAAAAGGGGTGTACAGCAAGGGTATCTTATCAGAAAGCAATCATTCATTCCAGAAAAACAGAAAACCTGTTCACAGGCTGAATGCATGATTTCTCCCGCAGGTGCCGAGTACATCTCATAATGAACCAAAAAGGCCCCCGGCGGAATTCACCGGGGGCCTGACATGCATGTTTTGTATCCTAGTACATATCCTCCATGCCGCCCATTCCGCCCCTGGGCATGGCGGGTTCCTTCTTCTCCGGCTTGTCGGCGACAATAGCTTCAGTGGTAAGGACCATTGCTGCGATGGAACCGGCATTCTGGAGAGCGCTGCGGGTAACCTTCACAGGGTCGATGATTCCGGCCTCGATCATATCAACGTACTCACCGGTTACAGCGTTCAGCCCGTGTCCGGCCTTCAGGTTGCGGACCTTCTCAACCACCACGTCGCCCTGGTATCCGGCGTTCTCGGCAATGAGGTGCAGCGGGGAGGTAAGGGCCTTGAGAACGATGACGGCACCGGTACGCTCGTCGCCGGAAAGTGTTGCAACAAACTTCTCGAGTGCATCGATGCAGCTCACGGGAGCCACGCCGCCGCCTGCAACGATTCCTTCCTCGACCGCGGCCCGGGTTGCGTTGAGTGCGTCCTCGATACGGTGCTTCAGTTCCTTCTGCTCCGTCTCCGTGGCGGAACCGACCTGGATGACTGCCACACCTCCCACAAGCTTGGCAAGACGCTCCTGCAGCTTTTCCTTGTCGTACTCGGAAGTAGAGTCCTCTATCTCCTTCTTGATCTGGGCAGCGCGCTTGCGGATCTCTTCAGAGTTGCCCGCGCCTTCAACGATGGTGGTCTCTTCCTTGGTGACGCGGACCTTCTTGGCCTTTCCGAGCATGGAGATCTCGGCGCTGTCAAGCTTGATGCCGATCTCTTCGCTGACAACCTGTCCGCCGGTCACGATGGCGATATCCTGGAGCATTGCCTTCCTGCGGTCGCCGAAACCGGGTGCCTTCACAGCGGCAACCTGCATTACACCGCGCAGCTTGTTCACCACAAGGGTGGCAAGTGCTTCGCCTTCGACATCTTCAGAGATGATGAGGAGAGGCTTGCCGGTCTGAACGACCTTCTCGAGGGTGGGAAGAAGATCCTTGATGTTGCTGA
>Ga0228536_1002147_pt1 | contig 13131 bp, 11 predicted proteins | sample SJ1Smetagenome_FD_168611 | JGI IMG/M metagenome (GOLD analysis project Ga0228536, IMG submission 168611) | Enriched culture of PCE-dechlorinating microbial communities from Ithaca, New York, USA - SJ1.S | ecosystem: Engineered > Modeled > Simulated communities (microbial... > Unclassified... | reverse complement strand
TAGCTGCAATAGCATCCTCTCTATATTTTACAAATATCCAATTTTGGTTATTTTGGGGTCCAAGATATGATTTTTAGGTTTCAGCTAAAAAATGTCGCTAAAAAACCTTAGTTTTTCACTGGTCTCGAACCGTCCCCGTTGCTTTGCTTGCCCAACAGGAAAGTCAGTCTCTTAGCCAGAACGTGAAGCTGGGGCTTCAGTACCGCTACCAACAGGGCGAAATCCAGGTCAACTGCAACCGCTTCCTTGGTTTCACTAAGGATGAGAACAAGCGCCTGATCGTTGTCCCCGAGGAAGCAGAAATCATTAAACGCATCTACCGGGAATACCTCGAAGGTGCCAGCATGCTGAAAATCAAGCGCGGACTCGAAGCGGACGGCATTCTTAATGGTGCCGGAAATGAAAAATGGCATACCAGTAATATCAATCAGATTTTGAGAAACGAAAAATATATTGGGGATGCCCTTTTACAGAAAACATACACCACTGACTTCCTCACAAAGACTCGAGTTAAGAACCATGGCGTCGTCCCACAGTATTATGTGGAAAACAGCCACGAGGCCATCATCCCGCGTGAAATATTCATGCAGGTGCAGGAGGAACTAATACACCGCCGTATAGTCCATACCAGTCCAAACGGTAAAACCAGGACCTTCAGCAGCACGCATTGTTTCTCCAACATAATTATCTGTGCCGGATGCGGCGAGGTGTTCCGCAGGGTTCACTGGAACAACCGAGGCAAGAAATCAATTGTTTGGCGGTGTGTCAGCCGCTTGGAGAACACTGGCTTGTTCTGCGAGGCCCGAACGGTACTTGAGAGCACCTTAGAGCAAGTGATGATCATGGCCATCAACCAAGCATTGTGTGATAAAGATCATTTTCTCATCACGCTGCAGAAAAATATCGAAACCGTAATTTGTCACGAAAACAGTCATACCCTTACCGCAATCGATAAACGACTTACAGAACTTCAAGCAGAGCTCTTGAAGCTCGCCAGCTCAAAGGCTGACTACGAGAAGGTCGGCGATGAAATCTATCGCCTACGTGATGAGAAGCAAAAGGCTCAAGTCGAGAACCTCGGTCGGGATGAGTTGAAAAAACTCATTACCGACATGAGCGCATTTCTTAAGGAGCAGCCCACTGCCCTAACAGAATATGACGAATCCTTGGTTCGGCGGCTGATTGAAAAAGTCACTATCTATGAGGACAAATTCACCGGGGAATTCAAGTCGGGCTTGACGGTTGATGTAAATGAATAAGGTTGAAAACGAACAAGGCACTCTACTGAATTGTGAAGTAGGGTGCCTCACTTTATTACTATCTTAGTTCCAAACGCTCGAAAATTCGGTAGCAAATGTATGTCAAATATGGGGACGGCACTTTCTTTTGGCCAAAATCCCAGTCCTTTAATTTCAAATACACCGATTCAGGCGTAAAAAAGCCTTCTTTATCTTGTTTACTTTTTATATGCGCAACCATCTCAAGGAAGCGCGGGTCAATCCGTACAAACTCATATTTGCTCAGCACTCCAGCTACGCTGACAATATCATACCAGCATGACGGTGCCTTCAGCTTGCGGAAGTCGGTACCCATATAGAACATATAAGGATGCTGGCCTAGGCTGTTTTCCCACAGGCTCAGCAGTGCGTTCACGGAGGCAGCTGCAACTTGAGAATCACGATATTCCGGTATATGCGACAGCAAGTCGGCCATGATCAGCGTCGCGTATGGGCAGCAATCGTCCTTTTTACCGGGTCCTCGGAATTTGCCCAGTTCCGGGGAAACGGCGCAAGTGAAGCCGTTATCGCGGCACAAAGATACCAGATAATCAACGCCGGGCTTGATGTATTCATGATAATCCATTCCCGCCTTTAGCAACGCGAGCAAAAGCAGCGGGGCATCGCATAAGCACCAGCTGAACACATCCTCGCCCGCGCCGCCGAAATGCTTCGGGACATTTGTCAGTGACTGATAGATGCCGTGCTCGTCCTGGTTCCTAAGGATTTCATCGACGGCCGCTTTGATTTCAGGAATTTCCGTACCAAACCCAATATCCAGCAGAAACAGTAGCTTGTGTATCGGCAGCTCGGGGTTTTTATGGTTTGTTACTAGCGTACTGTGAAAAGCCGAAACGTCCTCAATGTACTTTTGGATACGGCTATCCTCCAGTACGGTGTTTCTGAGTTCAACAAGAGTGTCCTCTGGGTCGTGGCATAAATGAAGATGAATTGCATATTTCAGCCAGTCATCGCTATGCTCCAAGAGCTTCTGATATTCCATCCTGCAATCACCTACTTCTAATTAGTCTCAAGTTATTTCAAAGCCAAACCTTTATCAATAGCTTCTTCAATAATTTTATGGCAGCAAACGCCAAGAGGATTATTCTCTTTGCAATTGGAATTTTTCATCGCTCCGGTAATGGCGTTCACTTCTTTAACCGTTTTTGCCCCATTCTTTACAACCGCTTCAATTACCTGTTCTTCAGTTACTTTACTGCAATAGCATGCATACTTGGGATTTGCATCTTTTTTGAACCAGATAGGAACACTCACCTGATCTTTCAGGAATGTCGCTCCATTGTCCAAATTATAGTAAACCACATCGCAATCTTCATTCATACAAATCTTATATTGATCTCCTACTACATTTTTTCGATGGTTTTCTGCTACCAGATGTTCAACGGTCACCTTACCTACAGATATTCCCTCTTGATGGCAGATAGGGCACTCATTTGCCTTGGCCATATCAGTCACGTTTGTGTTGCATCCACAACAGCATTCATTTCTTAGATTCATATTCAAAACCTCCGTTTTCAATGTTTTAATATTATCTACATATATCCTATCAGACTACACATCCTTGTAAAATCCGCAAAACATCTAAACTGACCACTGCAAGCCGATGTTATCTAAATCGACCACCCGCAAACCCATGTTATCTAAATCACTCTGTCACGGTCAAAATCATGTCTTTGGACTTGTTTCCACGAACTGATATTTTCACGATTTTATCACTTCGAATTTTCACTCTCAAACCCCGGAAAGCCCTTATTTCAAGGTTTTTATACATACTACTTATCTTTGCGTGACATCAATACTACCGTCTCCACATGCCTTGAGTAGACAATTCTGATGTCGTGAAGACCCATTGAGGCCTTGGTGGAAGGTTAATAAATATTTAATATAGTTATTAAATTACGATTGCATCATTCAGCTATCCTTTCGTTTATTTTTTGATATGAAAAAACCGGAGTCAGCTATTTGACCCCCGGCTTCAAATCCATTTTAAATTCAAACACATCCGGTACTTGCATAAGCTCAGTTAAAAATTTGATTATTGGTGATTAATATTATTTTTAGAATAAAAAAAAGAGGCTTAGTCTATAGGTCATTTAAATTGACCTAAATCCATTGCCTCATAACTTTACATATATTAATTTGATACTTCAACACAAATGCAATACATTCACACTTTTACTGCTGCTCTAAGCTCCATCAATATACTTTCCTAAATCTTCATCGTTGTCAAAAGCTAAATATCTTATTCAGAAATCAGCATATTTGATTTCTTCAAGTAGACTAGGGATAATACAATTCTTATTGAATCAAAATTTACTCACTGATAACTCTTCCATATTCGACCGAGGCTTCATAAACACGACAACGACCATTTCAAACTCGAAGGCGAAGATTATATCAGTACATTTTAGATGCCTTGTAATCAGTAAATGATTTAAACATCTTTGTACTCAAATTTGCTTGAACATATGCAGAATCAACAGTAGTATCAATTATTTTCCATTCGCCATCGACATACACTTCATTCCATGCGTGATAAATGTCTTTAGTTGGAACTGAATAACCTTTTATCAATTTTGTTGGAATACCAACACTTCTAAGCATCGCAGCTACAATTGAAGCGTAATCATAACAAATACCAGTATTTGTGATATAAGTAGACTCGATATTTGGAAAATAACCACTATTAACATTTTTTGCCTTTGTATAATCATACTTAATATTTTGATTTACATAATTATATATCGCTTTAACTTTATCAATATCACTTTTTAAACCTTTTGTTAATGATTTGGCTTTAATGATAGGTAGGGAAGTATCATCAAACTCAATGTCCTGTATAGATGCTAGAAATACATTATTGTTGTTTTCTAATTCTAATGAAACATTGATTCTAGATAATTCTTTATAACTATTGCCAGATGTATTTTGCATAACTCTAACGAGATAGTTGCCATTTCCCAATTGAAGTGGAAATTGATTGATATCAGTATCTGTAAGTGGATAAGAGTATCGCACATCATCTTTTTCTACTAATAACAGCATTTTAGCACTGTCTACATCATCAAGCTGAACTCTTACTAAACCAATATCAGTATCAGCTTGAAGAATTTGAGTTGAAGCATATGATTGTATTGAACTTCCAAATAAAATCATTAAAACCATTAAAATGCTTAATATTTTTTTCATAATAACTCTCCTTTCGGTAGCACGGCTGCCTCTTTTTAAAAGGCCCTATGGCTTTGCGTCCCATCATTACTAATGGTTTGCTATTATCGTTGAGAGTTACTCATCACAATATGAACTTATTGAAGTTTTCAAAAAATAGAAAATCTTCTCATTCGATGGCTAGGCTACCATTCATTCGAAAGGCCCTATAGCTTTGCGTCCCACCGTTTCCGATGGTTTGCCATTATCGTGAAAAGAGTATCTCTTCACTGTTAATTTATTTAATATACTTTATTGTACCACATTTTCAGTAATTGTCAAACTGAATTCATACTTATAAAATCTTGTATTCATTATACCATTTGAATTTTCCAATAATACTTTGTGTTATACTTTGAAAATTTTGACTTACGACCAGTCTATACATCATGTTTTCGAAATTTGTCTCATCACGACCGCTATTATTGAAGATTGAATCTTTCGTTAAATGCTTTTCAGCAGTGAGTACTCTTTATAAATGATATTTCAAAATCCCCGAATTGCATTATCGATTCACAGCAGTTCAGGGATTTTAATAAGTCTATTCTTTATAAATATCTACCAACATCATTCTTATATTTAGTATATGCACCTTCAAATTTCTCTTCAAGATACGATTCTTCTTTCAATATCAATTTGTGCAGACTAAATCCAGAAAAAGTACCAATCAATAGCAATCCAACATCTCCGAAGGTAGCTATGGTTCCTAAAAACATAATATCAAAAGCAAGATAAGCAGGATTTCTTGAAAATTTATAAATCCCGTGTGTGATAAGTTTGGCTGTGCTATTTTGATCGATGCCTACTCGCCATGATTCATCCATTATAATAACTGAAACGAAAAACAAGATTGCACCCAGTGCACTCAATGCGACGCCAATGTACCTAAACGGCATAACTAATAAGAGTGGCGTATAAATTGAATACCCGAAGATGTTTAAAATCCAAATTGCAATCCAAGTATAAACAGACCATTTAACTTGTCTTTCGACTCTGTTCAAACTACGCTCTTTTCCTTTTCGCCCTAATGTATTAGCAAGAATTTTATTCTTATACCTTAAGAGTAGTAATTTCGTAATATAAACGCCACCGAACAAAGCCAGACAGCTACCTGATATTGCATTTATCATATTCCCTCCGATTAAAACCACAATAGGTTCTTAACGTGATTTCGAATTAAGTACTCTCATAGCATTGAAAACAGCTAGAACAGCAACACCAACATCTGCAAATACAGCTTCCCACATTGTGGCTAATCCACCAGCTCCAAGTACCAATACAATTCCTTTAACTGCGAAAGCAAATATAATATTCTGCCATACAATGGTCTTCGTTCGTTTTGCAATGCGTATTGCACTCGCAATTTTAGATGGTTCATCCGTCATGATTATGACATCCGCAGCTTCAATTGCGGCATCAGAACCAATTCCACCCATTGCTATACCAATATCTGCCCGTGTTAAAACTGGGGCATCATTTATACCGTCACCTACAAACACCAATTTTCCTTTTCTACCCTCTCGCCCTTCCAGCATTTCAAGCTTTTCAACCTTCTGATGTGGCAAAAGTTCTGAATAGACTTCATCTAATCCAAGTTGTTGACCTATTTTTTCACCAATTGCTTTATTGTCACCTGTCAACATTACAAGTTTCTTAACGCCTAATTTTCTTAATTCTTGAATTGCTCGCTTTGAATCTTCCTTGAGTTCATCAGAGATAACAATAAATCCTGAGTAGATTCGATCGATTACCATATGGATAATCGTACCAACTTCATCCTTTGAGAGATTTTCATCAAATGATACATTCTCTTTTTTCATCAGTTTGAGATTCCCTGCCAGTATGTTTTTCCCTTTAACTTTTGCTGAAATCCCATAACCAGAAATTTCATCATAATTTTCAATCACGCTCTTATCAATATTTTTTTCATAAGCTTTCAAAATTGATTGTGCTATTGGATGATTTGAATAGCTTTCCGTGTAGGCTGCGTATTCAAGAAGTTCTTCATCGGATAGTTGATTTGTTAAGTTCACAATTTTTGTTACCTTGAAGACACCTTTAGTTAACGTCCCTGTTTTATCAAAGACTACTGTATCAACATTATTTAAAGCTTCTAGGTAGTTACTTCCCTTCATCAAAATACCGACTTTTGATGCACCACCAATACCGCCGAAGAAACCTAATGGTATAGATATAACCAAAGCACAAGGACATGACACTACAAGGAATACAAGTGCTCTATAAATCCATTCGCTATAAGTTGCTCCTGGAATCATTAGTGGTGGAATTATAGCCAAAGCAAGCGCTATAAAAACAACGGCTGGTGTATAGTATCTTGCAAATTTTGTGATAAAATTCTCCGTAGGTGCTTTTCTACTGCTAGCATTTTGAACTAAATCAAGAATTTTAGATACCGTTGATTCGCCGAATTCTTTTGTCACTAAAACTGTCAACACACCGTTTTTATTGATAGTTCCAGAGAGAATATCATCGCCTGCCTCAACTTCTCTAGGAACCGATTCTCCAGTAATTGCAGAAGTGTCCAACATAGACGATCCAGAAACAACTTTACCATCTAGTGGGACCTTTTCTCCCGGTTTTACAATAATGGTATCTCCAACCGCTACATCTTCAGGAGATACTTTCTCCTCACTTTCACCGATTTTAAGATTTGCAAAATCAGGTCGAATATCCATTAAGGCGCTTATTGACCTTCTCGAATGATTTACAGCCATACTTTGGAAAAATTCTCCCACTTGGTAAAATAGCATTACTGCAACGCCTTCAGGATATTCTCCGATTGCAAAAGCGCCTATAGTTGCTACACTCATCAGAAAGTTTTCATCGAAAACTTGCCCTCTTGATATATTTTTTAAAGCTTTTAGAACGACACTGCCACCAACTAATAGATAACTTGTTAAGAAAACTGCCAATTCGATCATTGGCGAGAAATTCATTATTATTCCCACTAAGAATAATACAAATCCTGCTCCGAGGCGGATTAGCTCTACTTTATTGATACCATCTTCTTCATGTCTGTTCTCTTCTATGTCTTCTTTTTTCTTGTGCACATCCGTATCAACTACTTTAATTCCTGACTCAATTCGAATGGCTATTTTCGTTGCTTCCTCTACAATTCTTGGAAGCTCTCTTTTATGTTTAACTTCGATGATGAGTTTTTTTGAAACAAAATCCACTGTAGCATCCATAACCCCATCAATATTTTTTACTTGTTTTTCAATCTTAGAAGCACAACTCGCACAGCCTAAACCCATAAGCATTAAAATCTTCTTTTCAGATTTTGAAATAACTTTCTCTTTAACGACTACATCTGGCTCCAGTTTTGCAACAATGGCGGTGGTATTATTCATCACTTGATCAATATCTCCCGATTGCAAAACTTCAATTGTAAGTGTTTTTGTCACAAAATTCATCGAGGATAAAGTAACGTGTTCTAGTTTACTCACTCTATCTTCAATCTTAGATGCGCAACTTGCGCAATCTAAACCTTCCAGTATCAATTCTTTTTTGATTGTGCTACTCATTTAGAATCCTCCTTTTTTGTTTTCATATACATGAATTAATCCTTGATCCATTATGCTCTTTACATGCTCATCATCTAATGAGTAGAAGACTACTTTACCATCTTTCCTATTCTTCACTAGTCTTGCTTGTTTTAAGACCCTTAATTGATGGGATATCGCAGACTGAGTCATATTTAATAAATATGCGATATCGCACACACACATTTCTTCTTCGAATAATGCAGATAAAATTTTAATTCTGGTTGTATCCCCAAATATCTTAAATAATTCTGCTAATTCATATAGATCTTTGTCATGAGGCATTTTATCTTTTACCATCTTCACTACATCCTCATGGAGCACATTGCAGTCACATCGCTCTGTTTCGAAACCTTTAATCACTATGCCACCCCTTGTTTATCTATATCTGATTATATGTTCAATCATTCATATATTATAATTTCATTTTACCATTCATTATAAAAATGTCAACACATATATGAATGACTATTCATATGTGTGTTGATTATATCATCTCTCTATTTTTTTCATTTCACCCTTTCTATATTTCTATTTCTATACACTTTACACAACAATCCCAACACTTCATTTTGGTAAAAATTTGGAACAAGGATTATTTGCTGCTCAAGTTCCTTAAAAGATGAGTCATACTTAATAATTCAATGTGACCATATTTCACTCTTTCTGATTTTTTAGAATATAAAAAGGACAGAGTCAGTAGGTCATTGTTTCAACCAAAAACTAGTCCTTTAATAAATTTCACGGAGTTCTACTTTAGCATCTGCAAAAGTAATTATTCAATTTTGTTTTTCAGCTATCTGGTCAACAAAACTCATGATTGCATCCTCAAGTTGATATCTACCCGGTTCCTCCACTGGGAAGTGACCACATCCTTCTAGTACAACAAGCTCTTTTTTTCCCTTTATCCGATCATAAAATTGCATAGAAAGTTCAAGCGGTGTCCACGGATCAACACCAGGGTGAACCATTAAAACTGGACAAACATTAAAATCTTCCGGCTCAACAGCAGGCTTTGCATTAATTAAACTCCTTAGAAATCCCATTGTTACTATACCACCTCCTGCCAATCTGTCCTTCATAAAAACACGACTGATTTCAGGATCATTTGAAATGAGCTCCATAGGTGCAATCCACTTCATTGGTAACTTGATTAAATCTAGAAGTGGTCCTACTAGTTTCATTATTAAATACCCCCCACCCCCAAACAGAGCATTGCGTCCAACTTTTGCCATAGTTTTAATTCTACGAGTATCTGCAAATGTAGTTGCAATAAGACCATCAGCTTTTTTGTTCATTGCTACGGCCATATATGCCAAGAACCCACCAATTGAAAGTCCCCACACAATCACAGGCAATGTATTCTTCTCTCGCTCTGCATCGATTAAAGCCGATCCTACGTCACTCCAAAGTGCATAGGTTGGCTTTGTTGAACTGGATCTAACAGTCAATCCGTATCCCGGAAAGTCAGGAGCCACTACATCACATCCTGCCCTCATAGCCATGCGGGCAAAAGCACCAAGAACTCTGCCGTTGCCACCACCACCATGAAAAAGAAGAATCTTTGCTTTAGGATTATCTACGTTATATCGATCCAGATGAATTTGATGTTCTTTATAACACCACCACTCCTCATTTGGAGTATACTCACCTTCAACACGTAGCTCCTCCGGCATGTACTTTTGATACCACCGCCATTCAGGACGATTTAAATATTGCTGTTTTTCACCATTTTTAGGGATTCTAAGCATGCCTCTATATAGCACTGCCAACCGTGGATTTTATTTCAACATATATCGATTCACCATTTTCGTTCATTTAAGTTAAGTCGTAACCAAGCCCGCCAACTCCCTCCGGGTTTACACCTTTTTTCTTAGCGTTTTCAGAAAACTATTTCACATCTTTGAGATTTTGGGCATAGCGCCTTTAAATAAAACCATATATGAAAGCATGACAACTCCTGAAACTACAAATACGTCTGCTAAATTAAATATTGGGTAATTAATTAGTGTGAAATCGAGAAAGTCGGTTACATAGTTTAATCTAACTCTATCGATAAGATTCCCTAAAGCTCCGCCAATAATTATCGCTAATGATAGCTTAAAGGCTACTTCTCCTGTCTTTAATATTTTTATCAAATAATATATTAATGCAACAACAACAATGGCTGTGACTAATATTAAAAATGCCTGCTTATCCCTCAGTATGCTAAAAGCTGCTCCTGTATTCCTAGCGTAAGTCAAATGAAATACATCTTTAACTATGGGTATAGCACCTATCGGTTTTAATTGTGTTTCTACCAGATATTTAGTCCACTGATCAATCCCTGTCAATATTGTGATAATGAAAATATATAACATTTTCTCCTCCATATAAATTTATAATAGTTTAAATGAACACTTAATAAAAGATACAATTATGCAGTCCTTTCCCGCGTGGGTTCCCATTGTTGAGCCCATATAATTTATTATATCAAGTAAAACTTTATATCAAGAATTTAACCCTCCTTATAAGATAAATATAGGGTGATGGTTTAATAACCACCCCGAATGTTCTTTGATAATTTCAAATCTATAGTTCAGATGAATCTTGACACCTTACCTTGATTTTACTAAACATCGTGCTATAATCTCTTTGTCAGAGAGATAGATGTGCGTACCTCCTGGATCCTTCTTATAGAAGACTTATCCGTAAAATAGCGTGTCACTCCACAAGGACGATTCTATGTTTAGCTGGTTGGGCCACTTTAGGGTGTTACCCGTTTCAAATGCAAGGTTGTTTGGCGTTCTTCACATAGTGGATGCTCTGATTCATACTGAAATGAAAGGTTGTGTTTCTTTGTCTAAATTTATTAATGATTTCGTTGTTGGCATTGACGTATCCTCAGAGTTTTCTGTGGTCGCTATGCTTGAACCAAATGGTTCTCTTATTCGTAAGCCATTTAGGATTGATCATAATCCAAAAGGCTTTAAAACACTGCTCGAGATTCTCAAAAAAGAAGAAGAGCGGTTAAAACAAAAGCCCATCTACTTCGTAGAATCTACGGGTATCTTTCATTTACCACTCTTCTTTTTCTTGAGATCGAATGACCTCAAGGGTTTTGTCCTAAACCCCTTGTCTGTACATTCTACCAAGAATTTCGACTTAAGAAAAGTGAAAAATGATGCAAAAGATGCAGAATCTATTGCGAGACTCGCAAAATTTCAAGAAGTAAAGTTTTCTCTTGTCCCAGAGCCTCAAATTCTCGCGCTTCGCATGATGGCACGTGAGTATTACGCGCTTTCAGATATGCTCACTGAGATGAAAAATAGGCTGTGTACGGACCTTTACTTGTTGTTCCCTGGGTATATCAATGTCTTTGGAAATCCTTTTGGAAAAGCTTCTTTAGAAATTCTGAAAAGATATCCTTCGCCGAGAGCTGTTCTTGCTGCTGATACTAATGAACTAGCGAGCCTAGTATCTAAAATCAGTCGTAAGACGACTTCATGGGCACAGGTCAAGGTGGACACGCTACTTGAAATTTCAAAACTTGCAGAATCTATGCCAATGGATTTCGGGGTGCTAAGTCTCAAGATAAAGTATCATCTTGATGGCATTGAAAGTCTTCAAAACAGCCTTGATGGTCTTCTTAAGCAACTTCAGCTTATGATTGATTCACCTGAGTTCCCGGTCAAGGTCAGACGTTACATCGAACTTTTAAAGGCAATGCCTGGAATAGGTTTTTTAACTGCTGTAACACTTATTGCTGAGATTGGTGACTTTTCAAAGTTCAACTCTCCAAAGGCTTTTGTAGCCTTCTTTGGAATCGATCCAGGGGTCAACGAGTCTGGCAAGTTTAAAGGTGATAGAAACAAGATTTCGAAACGCGGCACACGTTTTGGAAGAAGAGTACTCTTTACAGCTGCTCTCGCCTCCATCAGAACGACTCGCAATGGTGAGGCTATCAATCCGGTTTTAAGGGATTACTATCATCAAAAGTGCGAAAACAAGAAGAAAAAAGTGGCTCTTGTAGCCGTTATGCATAAGCTATTAAACTATATCTTTGCGGTTCTCCGCGACGAAAAGCCTTTTGCTTTAAGGAGCCCAGAAGATCATCAAACTTGGCGTCATTCTAAAGAAACAGTTTTAAAACTAGTAGCGTAATAAGTTTTTCATCTCAACTGCTGAATCTAAGCCATTGTTCGTGTTTTATAATGGTTAGCTTTGCTGTACCTTTTTTTCAGAACAACTATTATAAAAAAATCTAAAACAACTTATTGACTTTTATTAGCTGGTCTGATATTTTTTACTTCATTACATTGTATGAGGGTAGTCAGGCTTTTATAATAGCTAAGTGTTTTCTGCAATGTGAAAGTGTAACAATGGGGATGCAATTAATAAAAATTATTAACTCGGCATTTGCAAGTTTATAAATTGGTAGTTGTATATTTATAAACTGTTTTATTGAAGAGCTATAGATAATGTTGCATTTTTAAGGGGAACCCCTAATAAGTTCCCCTTGCTGCGTATTATATGAATATTGCGATGCATAATTAAGTTCTTAAAAAATGATTATTTATTAAATACCCACTTTGAGTAATATTTATTAACTGAAAATTGAACATAATTTTTTGATGTTTCATTCCCAAATGCCAATGTAGAAGCCATTCTTTCATCCTCTAAATATTTGTATCCACGTTGTTCCATAAAATTAATCAAAGTCTGTTGGGCATTAGCTGGTTTAGCCAAATAAATCAGTGGATACTCTTGAATTTGCACTATTTCAGTTTTAGTGAACATTATTTTTGCAAGTGCCGTTCCAGTTTTAATGGGATTTGTTGTGTCAAATTTATTAAATGAAATTAGCACAGCTAAACTTAATAAAGCTACGAAGATAACTAAGATTATTCCAAAACATTTATATCTTTCCAATCTAACACCTCCAAAAAAGCATTTCTCCTGTGTTTAGGAGTTGAAAAGTAGAGAACCCTTGATATTACTGAGGTAGTGTAATATCAAGGGTAATTTTTTTGTCCTGTTATTTTAGATTTATTGTCAGGTCCAGTTTAGTCGTGCTACGAAAT
>Ga0228536_1002144_pt1 | contig 13155 bp, 9 predicted proteins | sample SJ1Smetagenome_FD_168611 | JGI IMG/M metagenome (GOLD analysis project Ga0228536, IMG submission 168611) | Enriched culture of PCE-dechlorinating microbial communities from Ithaca, New York, USA - SJ1.S | ecosystem: Engineered > Modeled > Simulated communities (microbial... > Unclassified... | reverse complement strand
TTGGATATGCCCAATTTCTTCCCTATTGCGTACGCTGTTTGACCAGATTGTGCTTCCTGTCTTATCATCAGTATTAGCCCACTCCTTATCATTTTCGCTACCTCCTTGGTGATCTTCACAATCCCAATGGTAGCTATATGGTCGGGGTGGGTCAATTTCTTTCCGGCGATTAGGGTCAATTATAGTCCGGCGGTGACACCTGGAAGAGGGCTTCCTGATCCATAAGCTGATCCAGTGTCATTGAGCCAGAGGCATTGATCAGTGATTTGGCCAGCCTGTATGCTACAGAAGGACCATCGGCGATCTTTTTTGCCAGCTCAAAGGCATCTTCAAAAAGTTTTTCAGGAGTCGTGATCTTGTTGACTATGCCGATCTCTTTTGCTTCTTCGGCACTGATATTCCTCCCGGTGAAGACCAGCTCCTTTGCCTTCTGTAGGCCGACCAGCCTTGGCAGTGCATAAAGTCCGCCCAGATCAGGAATAAGCCCCACATTCGCAAATGCCATGCCAAACTTGGCATCGTTGGAAGCAATTATCATATCTGCGTGAAGGGCAATGCAGAAACCTGCTCCGACAGCATAGCCATTAACAGCAGCGATCGTGGGTTTTCCCATCTCGGCAAACTTTTTGACCCATGGAGCGAACCTTCTCATGTAAAAATAGCCTTCGTTTGCGCCAAATCCTTCTGAAAACCTCTTAAGGTCCCCACCCGCGCAAAAGGCCCTTCCTGTGCCTGTAAGCACGACTGCCCTCACGGAATCGTCCCGTTCAACATCTGCTGTTGCCTCACAGAGCTCCTCGAAGAGAAGGTTTTCAAGGGCGTTCATCGTCTCGGGGGAATTCATCCTTATCACAGCAACATTTGAATCTTTTATCAGTTCGATTTTTTCGTACCCTGACATCTCATTCCTCCTCAGAAATATGGATCGGCCCAGGTCGCCTATGCCGAAAAAATACTCAGATACTTATCTCCTCTGTCGGGCTGGACCGTGACCACGATGCTTTCCCTCGGCAGTTTTCCGGCCTCCTGTAACGCTGCCCATACGTTTGCACCCGTTGATACCCCGCTGAAAAGCCCCTCTTCGGATGCCAGCCACTTTGCTGTCCTGAGGGCGTCTTCGTCACTTACCCTTTCAAAAGCTGTAACAACATCCTTATCCAGATTCTTTGGCACAAAATTTGCGCCGATCCCCTGTATCTTGTGAGGTCCTGCACTTCCCTCCGTAAGCAGCGGGCTGGAAAGCGGTTCGACTGCGATGATCCTGACATCGGGAAATTCTCTGCCAAGAGCCTTCCCAACGCCGCTTATCGTTCCTCCTGTGCCGAATCCCGCCACAAAAGCCCCTATACTTTTGCCCTCCGGTATCTGGGACAATATTTCTGGTCCTGTAGTCATCTCGTGAGCCCATGGATTGCCCTCGTTTGAAAACTGGTCGAGCATAAGGGCGTTTTTCTCGTTGGAGAGGAATTCGCATGCGGCATCGACGGCCCCCTGCATCCCTTTCGGCGCGGGAGTAAGGATAAGTTCCGCTCCAAAAGAGGAGAGTATCGTTCTTCTCTCTACCGACATGGATTCAGGCATTGTGAGAACGACCCTGAGTCCCATAGCCCTTCCAAGCAGCGCAAGTCCTATGCCTGTATTGCCGCTTGTCGGCTCCACAAGGACCGTATCGCTCTTCAGGTCGCCTCTGAGCTCAGCTCTTTTGAGCATTCCCCAGACTGCCCTGTCCTTTATCGATCCTCCTGGGTTGGAACCTTCCAGTTTTATCCAGACACCAGCCCCCCCGGTCTCTGTCTTGAGTTTATAGAGCGGGGTATTGCCTATCAGTTTCAATATTTCTACATCGTCAACTTTCATTTTCACCACTCCTGCACAGACCCGGTCATTCAGCTGCTTTTTCAAAGACAGCCCTTACCTTCTCTTCGTCCACTGTTCCCTCATGTACCTTTTCGTCTCCTACAAAAAAGCATGGCACGTAGAAGTAATCACACTTCTCTGCCTCTTCCGGCTGCAATTTTTCGTCGATCATCACAAACGGTATTTTTTTGTATTCCGGGTTGGAGTCAAGAAGCAACGATATTATCTTCCTCGCCTTTGCACAGTGCGGACAGCTTTCAAACATGAACATCTTTACCTCTTTCATTGCGAGACCTCCTTGTCTGCGTTTAAAAAATAATTTGTCGGTCAGTTGTGTATGACTATGTATAAATTGAGCCAGAAGGCAAAACATCCCCACAGGATGTATGGTATGAGAAGCACCGCAGCAAGCCTGTCATGTCTGTTGAAGACCGCGGCAGTCCAAAGCACGGCGAAGATCAGAAGGAATAAATTGACCAGGCCTGCGTTAGTTTCCATGAAGTAAAAAAAGACCCAGCTCCAGGTCAGGTTGAGGATAAGCTGGACAAAATAGGGTATCAGCACACCGGCACTGGCTCTGTTCACGACCCTGTACGCGGAATATCCCATCAGCGCATAAAGGAACGTCCAGACTATCGGAAAGGCTATATTGGGAGGCGTCAGAGATGATCTTGACAGTTCACTGTACCAGAGCATGGAGCTCTCGTTCATAGCCCTGCCGCCGATAAATGCAACAGCAAACGAAAGACCCTCCCAGAATAAAAGGGAACGGAATACCCTCTTCATCCTGATTTATTCACCTTTCCCCTCCGACGACTCTATGAGACGCCTCTTGCTTATTTCGTCCGCGACAAAGTATGCCACGGATTCAAGGACATACATGTCTCCCTTGTATCTTCTGGGTGTATCGACTCCGAGAAATCCCCAAAATTTTCCTTTTATCGTTATCGGTATGGCATACATCTCCTCTATCCCCTGGACCGCGAGCCTTTCGTACTCTTCAGGATAGGTCTCCCTGAACTCAGAAATATCCTTTAGGAAGACTGTTTCCTGTTTCGTGAATGCTTTTTGCCACAGGGGTGACCTGTACAGCGGAAAATGCTGAAGGTTGCCTATTGCGGGTGCAACTCCTTCCGCAAGCCACTCGTTGGTCATGCTTATCGTGCGCCCGTCATCGTTGATCCTCATCATATAGCTCCTGTCGGCTTTGTAAAGCTCAGCTACGCGCCTGAGGATAACGTTCATCGACTCTTCGAGGTCTGTTGCATAAGCCATCTCGCCGATCCCCTCCAGAAGCGCCTTTTCGATCTTTAGCCTCGAAGAGAGTATCTTCTGCTGCTGCTCTTTTTCTGTGAGGTTGATAGCCCATTCTATCCTGGCAAGCCTACCGTTCCAGTCAATAAGTTTGTCCTTAAGCATGTAATGGTTCCCGGAGTTTTGGTCTGTCCGCTCCCAGATGTAATACTTATCCTTTGAGAGCAGGTCCATAGTACAAAAAGAACAGGGCTTATCCGTCCCGAAGAAGAACTCATGGCACTTCCGGCACCTGAAGTCCCTTCCGGCGATCCAGGGCAGCTCTCTTCCTGCTTTGTTCAGGTAGAGCAGGTCATAATTTTCAGCGTCACTTACATAGACTACGTCATCTGTCTCGTCGAGCACAATTTCCCAGTTTTTCATCTGAGATACTTTTTCATTGTAAAGGGCACGCTCCCTTGCCCTGAAGACAAATAGGCTTATGGTGTCCGATATTGTCCTGATGGTATCCTTTTCCTCTCTGGTGAAGAGATGCTTCTCCTTTAAATATTCAAAGGCAAGGACAGCCTTCCTCTTGCCTTTTTCAACTATATAACACAGCATCGTAGACTTGACGCCGCGTACCTTCATGTGGTCGTTTTCAAGATAATCCGGGATACCGATATCCGCATCCTCACAGAGCAGTATGTCGTTCTCATCGAGCTGAGCCTTTATCGAGGACCACTCATCCGCAGGGAATCTCTTTCCTTCTTCCTTCAGCGGAGAAACACCATCGTCACACCATTCGTACAGGATCTCGTAGTAGGTATCGTCATCAGAGAAGACAGATACGTCCATGCGCCCCATCTTGAATGAGTGTCCGACGAATTCAAGGAGTATGGGCACTGCGGTATCAACATCGTCGTACTGATAAAAGAGCTTGAGAATGTACTCAGCTACGTTTTCCCTGAAGTTCTTCTGTACGAACCCATGAGGGACTGCTATCTCAGTCGTGCCCCTTGTTTCACCCAAAGCAAAGACACCGCAGCTTTGGACATCGTCTGAGTAGAGGGTAGACTGATCCTTCCCGCTGCTCTTAGAGAAGTAAAGGGAACTGTCAGCCTTCTGCATCAGTTCATCATAAGTGATGCCGTGCATTGGGTATATCGATACGCCTATGCTGCAGGAAATGCCTTGTTCGTCATCATCTTTCCTGAATGAGCGTTTGAACGAACTGAGTATCCTCTCAGCCTTGCTACGGATAACAGCAGGATCCTTAACGTTCGTCATAAATACCACAAACTCGTCTCCGCCTACCCTGCCGATTATATCTGTATCCCTGAAAAGAGACTTAAGGGTATGGGCAAGTTCGCTGAGCACCGCATCTCCGTAAAGATGCCCCAGTGTGTCGTTCACTCGCTTGAAGTTGTCTATATCAAGCATCATGAATGCTCCATGGTTCGTATTTGCACCTATATATTCCTCTATAAGAGCTTTTGTAGACACCTTATTGTACAGTTGTGTGAGAGGATCTTTCATGGCGCTCTCCTCGGCAGTCTGGAGCTTTCGTTTTTGTTCGTCTATGTCAGAAAGGATGCCGACTACCTTAAGCAGGATTCCGGAACTGTCGAATATCGCAGACATCGATGCCTTGTACCAGCGTGATTCACCATACTTGTTCACAGCTTTGACTTCCGCATCGCTCTCCGTAAGTCCCTCTCTGAACTCTTCAAACAGGGTGATCAGGCCTTCAGCGTCTTCCTGTGAAAATGCCCCGTAACCTTTCAGGCTATAAGGAAAATTTTCATAACTGTCGAGAGGATCAAAGAAATCAAGGAAGTTGGAAGAGTGAGAAATAGTGCCTGTCTCTGTGTCCCATTCAAAGAATATGACATTAGTAAGTCTCTTTACTATATCGAACTGTTCCTTGTTTACATAGAGTTCTCTGTCTGCCGCCTTGATCCCCGTTATGTCTGAAAATATCGCCACAGCTTCCCTGGTCTCGTCTTCATTCCTGATATAGTCTATGTTCATGCAGACCCACTTGGGGTCCCCGCTGCCGCTGTTCAGCTTCAGTTCAGTCTCGAAGGGTTCCTCATTGTCGATCTTGGACCAGAATTCCTCCCTTGCCTCGCGCGGCATCGGTTCCGAGAGTATCTTGAAAATATTGCCCCCGTAATTTCTTTCAAACTCCTCTTTTGAACAGCCTATAAGCCTGTAAAAACCTTCATTTGCAGATTTTATCCTCCACTTCTGATCCTCACGGACATAGCGGACTATCCCGCCCGGCATGCTTTCATAGATCAGAGAGAGTTCCCTGTTTGTACTTTTTATGATCTCAGAATTTTTCCTGATCGTCCTGAAAAAGAAGAGCATAAATGATCCGAAGATGGCAAAAGAGACCATAACGAATAAGATTCCTTTGAAAAAATCACCCGAGGCAGCGGCAAAGACGACATTTTCAGGAACGGAGGTGAGAAGGTAAAGGTCAGCCGTTCCTACCGGTATATAGCTGACCACTTTATTCCCGCCTTTGGTGGGATATATAATCTCGCCTGAGAGGCCTTTCTGCATAGCTCCGGCGATAGTCGCACAGTATTTGCTTCCATCTTCACCTCCGGAGGATGAAGAAAAGAGGTCGGGAAGCGCAACTGCGTCCATGTTGACCTTCGGATTGTCAGACCTGGCTATTATTGCTCCGTCTTTTGAAAGCAGGTAACAGTAACCGCCCTGCCCAAAGATGTCGAAAGTGACCAACTCGTTGAGCCTGTCCTGATAGAATCTTGCAGAGAGGACTCCGATCGCTTTACTGTCGTTTATTATCACCGAGTTGATCGTCAGATATCCGCCCTTTCCCGATCCTGAGATCCTTATGTTGGAATGGATCTGGTTCTTTGACATTATTCCTTTGAAGTATTCCTGTTCCCCTTTGTTTAAGGGGTTGCCAAAATACATGTTTCCATCCCTGTTTATGAGGTAGAGCGCGCCAAAACCTGTAAAACGGTTCTGCTCCCTGACAAACCTGATAGCCTCCGGAGAGTTGAGCTCGGGGGTAAGTTTGCCAAGAGTCGTTGATATGCTGTCGATAAAGTTTTTGTTTATGAGGAGATTTTGCCTGAGAAGTGCAACGTTTCTTTTTTCGACATCGCGGATAGAGGCAAGTATTTCTGCTTTGACCTGATCATAGGTACTGTTCATAAATACCAGTGAAGAGACGATAAATATAAAGGCGGCAGCCATTGCTGCGGGGACTATCGTTTTTCTGTCCTGTAACTTTTTTTTCTCCACCACTCAGACCTCCTCCCGGATTTTTGCACAGAGAGTACACAAAAACGAGCCCCTGAGATATTACTCAAACGCTCAACATCTGACACTTATATAAAATTTGAAATAACGGGCATTACAGGAAGCCTGCTTTGCAAAAAACCGAAAGCTGAAACAGTTACAATTTGTATTATAAATCTTTTTGTTGTAATTACATAATCTAATTTCAACAAGATCAGAATGAGCATGCTCGCATCAAACTAAATCCAGATATTATTTTACTATTGATTTTAAATTTCAACATTAGAATGTTTGAAAGCAATGAACTTTTAGTGCCGTCATTAAAATTTTGGCAGCACTGACTTTATCGGTCAGGTGCTGCCAAATAGTAAATTACTTTTTTCTTGAGACCTAAGGGAACAAACCGATCCTTGAACGAAGGCTGCTATTTAGGAGAACTCATTATCACTTCCAGAACCCCACCGGCAACAGCAAGGGCCTTGTCTGTTATGCTGAAACAATGCTCCCTCTCGCCTCTCGGGTCAATGTCGCCGATCTTAAGTCCCTTGCTGACTTTTACAGAAGGATGGATCAATCCCCTCACTATTCCTTCGATCTGAGAACAGACCGGCAGGCCCTGAACATATGCAACAGCATCGCCCGGCATAACTGTGTCGCCTATCTGTTTTACAGGCACAACATATCCTTCGGCAGGCGACCTCAGAAGCCTCTCAACTGTGTAACCCCTTATCAGTCCCGGTACTCCGGTGTTGGGTATGGCGGAGCCCTTCCTTATGACTCTGCCCAGGTAATGCCCCCGTTTAGTCTCTATTACCGCGTCTACATCTTCCGGGGCTGAAAATCCGGGACCTATTCCTATGACCAGAGGCGCCATGACCTTGTCAGTCCCAAGATTTTTTTTAGCCATAATTGCATCAACGACGAGGTCCGGCTTCAGTATGCCGATAGATGACCCTTCCGGGTCGACCAGCACCGATATTCTGCATCTGTCAAAAGAAAAGTCTTTCAGAGAATTTATCCTGACCGCTTCCATGTCTTCAATAACTGTCGATCCGTCAAATACAGCAGAGGCTACAGATACTGTTCTCCTTACGACCAGAGGTGTCTCTGTCTCCAGAGAAAGTACAGCATAACCCGCTTTCCAGAGCCTGTAAATTATTCCTGTTGCCAGGTCTCCGCCGCCTCGTACTATTGCAAGTTTTTCGCGCGTCATTGAAATATCCCCCCCACAGAGATCAAGACCGCCGCTAGAGTATGCTTATTTTTAATACGTCGCACCTAAGGCATCTGCCTGCCTCTTTCTCCACCTGTTCCGGTGTGAAGCCTTTTTCCACCTCACAGAAACAGCTCTTTCTTTCGTCCGGCGACAGGATCGGCATGATTTCGCGATCAGCTTTCGTTTCATCGACAGGCTTTGTGAGCTCTCTCTTCAAAGTCTTCCTGTCAATGACTTGTCCATCGCCTCCGAGGTAGCGGTCGATCGAAGAAGCTGCCTGCTTGCCTCTGTTGACGCCCGATACTACCGAGTCAGGTCCGGAAACACAGTCGCCCCCTGCAAAGATCCAAGGAGTATGGGTGACCCCGTGATACGATGCTCTGAAGACGTTGCCTCTTATCTCAACCAGTCCGCATTCATCGCATACTACATCGCAGCTTAACGCCTGCCCGATAGCACAGATCAGCATGTCTGCCTTCAGTGTCATTGTCGATGAATCATCATAAGAGGGTGAGAATCGGCCGGAAGCATCAAAGACTGAAACACACTTTTTGAATACAACATCTTTCACTGTGCCGTTATCGGCATTGATCACTTTTGGACCCCATCCGTTCACTACATGAAGCCCCTCTTCTTTGCCTTCCCTCACCTCGTCGGCATGGGCAGGCATCTCATTATCTTTTTCGAGGCATACAAGAGATACTTTGGAGGCTCCAAGCCTGATCGAGGTCCTTGCGCAGTCCATGGCTACATTCCCGCCGCCTACGACCACGACTTCCTTCCCTTTCAGGTCGGCCTTCGTTTCAAGCCTTTGGGTGCGGAGGAATGAAACACCCGACATTACTCCCTCCGAATCCTCACCGGGCACTCCGAGCTTTCTGTCATTGTGGTCTCCAACGGCCAGGTAAACTGCCATGTAACCCTTTGATCTGAGTTCTTCAAGCCTGATGTCTACGCCGATCCTGGTACCTGTGACAAACTCTACTCCCATTTCTCTGAAGACATCAAGTTCTTTTTCGAACATCTCGCGGGGCAGGCGATATTCGGGAAGACCCACAGCAAGCATCCCGCCTATAACATCAAGCGCTTCGAATACTGTTACAGAATATCCTTTTTTCTGAAGATAAAATGCACAGGATAGTCCGGAGGGGCCTGAACCTACTACTGCGATCCTCTTGCCGTTGGCAGGCTCCATGGCTGGCAGCGGGAATCTGCCTTCCTTTTCGTAAAGGGTATCGGTAATGAATCTTTTTATTCCCCTGATGGCAATGGGTTCATCTATCTTTACCCTGTTGCACATGGCTTCGCACGGATGGTTGCAGACACGGCCGCAGGTAAGCACCAAAGGAAGCTCCGTCTGGATCACCTGATATGCTTCCTTGTACATTCCTCTTCTGGCAAAGTCGAGATACAGCGGAACTTCGACGTTAGACGGACAGGCATTCTGGCATGTGTAGCGCATGCAGTGAACGTAAGCTGTCGGATCATGCCTTTCATAGAGGCATTCCGTGCAGTAAAGGCACTCCGTTATCCTGTCCAATCGGCGGTCCTGAGCCTTCTTTACCCACATCGGGTCCGCGATCAGCGGCCTTGCAAGAGCTACCATATCCGCCCTTCCGGTGGCGATCACTTCATCTGCAAATTCAGGGTTCCCGAGCTTACCGACTGTGACTACCGGTACGTCTACGCACCTTTTGATCTCCTGGGCAAGGTAGACGTTCGGTCCGTCGGGATATTCGATCGTCGGTTTGCCGCGCTGGTCGGAGTAACCCTTGACAGGAGCATCGTCAAAACGGACTCCCGCGGAAACATCCATGCAGTCTACTCCGTTTTTGACAAGTTCCTGCGCAAATATTCTGCTCTGAACTATTGTGTTTCCTCCAAGCACAAATTCTTCTGCGCTTATCCTGGCGAAGATAGGAAAATCGGGACCGACAAGCTTTCTGACCTTTTTCAGTATCTCAAGGTGGATGAACATCCTTCCGTAGACATCTCCCCCGAACTCATCGGTGCGGAGGTTGGTCCTTCTTGAAATAAAATCGGCCATTGTGTAGGTATGGGCATAGTGAAGCTCGATCGCATCGAATCCTGCTTCATAAGCCCTTTTGGCGCCTTCGACAAAATCGTCGATTATACCGTAGCATTCCTGGTTCGTGAGTTCATGGGGCTTCATTCCCACGCCGTAAATGGAGTGGGCTATCTGCAGCCCTATCTTGCAGTCTTCCTCGTGTACAGCTGCGATAAGGCTTTTAAATCCGTTGATGTGTTCATCTTTGCTTATCTGAAGCCTAAGTCCCGCATGGATGTATTTTGAGCTTACGCTGGTATGCTCGGTCATTATCAGTCCGACACCGGAACGAGCCCTGTCAACGTAGTGCTTGATGGTATTCTTGGAAACAAATCCATCGGGGCCTGCCGAGTTTGTGAACATCGGAGACATTATTACCCTGTTTTTAAGTTCCATGTTGTTTATCTTTATCGGAGAAAATAATCCAATTCTCTGCATTTAAAACACTCTCCCTACCTTGTGAAAATAGTATTTAATATCCCTTATATGAAAAAATCTGCGGAGAGCAAATAATTCTGCTCAGCACAGATCTTTCATATTTTGAATTTTTAAAGTGTTGTTGTTATTTATCTGCCTGCTGCCTTGCGGGCTTTGATCTTCTCAGATGCGATCCTTACCGCATCGTAGAACTGGACATATCCCGTGCAGCGGCAAAAATGTCCTGAAAGCTCATCCCTTACCTCTTCTTTAGTGGGGGAGTCGTTGCGCATAAGCATGGACTTGGCAGACATTACAACGCCGGGTGTACAGAATCCGCACTGGATGGCTCCCGCTTCTATGAATGCCTCCTGGATGGGATCAAGCTCATCGTCATTGATAAGTCCCTCAATAGTCAGGATATTCTTGCCTGTTGCCTTCATAGCCGGGATAAGGCATGAGTTGACTGCTACTCCATCTATCAGGATCGTGCAGGCTCCGCACTCTCCCTCTTCACAACCTTTTTTTGTCCCTGTGAGCCCCAGGTCTGTCCTGAGAACATCCGCAAGGCTGTGAGAAGGATCTATCATGATGCTCACATTTTTGCCGTTGACGATACAATTCAATTCCTGCATTTATATCACTCCTTAAACAAGGGTCCGGGAAGCTTCTCTTAAAGCCTGCCCTACCAGATCCTTCACAAGATTCTTTCTGTATGGACCCGAACCGCGCTGAAGTGAATCTCTCGGAGATGCCTCTTCTCCCGCAAGTTTTGAAGCCTCTTCAAAGACTTCTTCTGAAGGTTTTTTACCAACAAGGAATTCCTCAGTTTTTTTTGCGCGGAAAGGCACTATATCAACGGGAGAAGCAACGACCCTTGCCTCCGTTATCATCCCGGAGGTATCGGCAGTAAGCATAACGGCTACATTGACAACAGGCAGGGACATCGCTTCGCGGGGTGATATGCGTTTAAAAGAGGTCCCATACTTACATTTCGGGATATCAATAAATATTTTTGCCAAGACTTCCTTAGTAGGGTCAACAGTGCTTACTCCAACTTTTTTGGGAAGTTCTCTTATCTTCTGGACCCTTGGACCGTTCTCGTCAACGATCTCACAGGAAGCGTCCAGTGCAGTCATCGGGACCACAGAGTCGGCAGCGGGCTGTGCACTTACGATATTTCCGGCCAGAGTCGCAACGTTGCGTATCTGAGGTGAGCCAACGTTCCTGCATCCATCTGACAGTGCGGGGAAATATTTTTTTACCGTATCATTCGATGCGATCTCAGCATGTGTCATGGCAGCTCCGATAACAAGCCTGTCTCCCGAAACCTCGACAAAGCGCATCTCCTTCACATCAGAGACATCTACCAGTACGGCAGGTGAGACTTTCTCGTCTTTTATCCAAAGGGAGAGGTCGGTAGCACCGGAAACAAGCCTCGCTTCACCTTTGCACTCAGAAAGCATCTTTATGCATTCTTCTACAGTTTTTGGAAAAAGATACTTCTCAACTTTTTTCAATTTGTTTCCCTCCAAATCCGATATACTGTTGCACGACGAGTAGAGCAAAGGTACCGAAACCAATGTAATCGGTGATTGTTCCCGGATACATCAGCAAAAATCCTCCCAAGACGAGAATACCTCTCATGATCAGGGGTATCTTCTTCCTCATAAATCCTTCAAGCCCTGCACAGAGGATAAAAACTCCAATTGTTGCAGTCAGCACGATCCAAATGCTTTCAAGCGAGAAATTCTCCGGAGTGACCATCAGCATGGGCTCATAAACAAAGATAAAGGGCACAGCAAAAGAGACAAGACCAATACGGCAGGCTTGCCATCCAACTTTAGCAGCGTTTGATTCAGATATTCCCGCAGCTGCGTAAGATGCAACGGCAACCGGCGGTGTTATAGCCGAAAGGGTCGCGAAATAAACTACGAACATATGTGCCTCGAGAGGCTGCAGTCCAAGTTCGTAAAGCGAAGGGATACACAATGCGGCTGTTAGACAGTATGCTGCCGCTACTGGCATTCCCATCCCAAGCAAGGTACAGATGGATGCTGTAAGGATTAGTGCTGAAAGGCTGCTGTTGCCGCCCAGGCTCAGGATAAGGCTTGCAAGCTTACCGCTGAGTCCGGTAGTCATAAGTCCGGCAATTACACACCCGGCCACAGCGCAAGAAAGGGATACAATGACCGCTGATTTTGCTGCATCTTCAAGAGCACTTAAAATTTTCTTTATACCCATGCGTGTCTCTTTACGCATCCAGGAGGCAACAATTACTGCAACTATCCCTACGACAGCAGAAAGGTTTGCCGTGTATCCTTTCATCAGCATTACAACAAGGATAACAAGAGGAACAAGGAAGATCCATCCCTCTTTCAGAGTATCCCATACAACAGGCAAATCTTTGGCTTCAAGACCTACAAGTCCCTCTTTCTTAGCTCTGAAATGGACTATAAGCAGAAGTGCCAAATAATATAGAACACCTGGTACAAAGGCTGCTATCGCAATGTTTTTATATGATATTCCGGCCATTTCGACCATGAGGAATGCCGCAGTACCCATTATCGGCGGCATAATACCGCCTCCCGTCGCAGCTACTGCCGTAACAGCACCTGAAAATGTCGCGTCATATCCGGATTTTTTCATCATTGGAATGGTGAAAGAACCTGTCGTCACAACATTAGCGGTGGGACTTCCGTTGATCATTCCAAAAAGACCGCTCGTAATGATAGCAACTTTTCCCGCGCCTCCGGCATAACGACCTGCAATAGCCATAGAGAATTTATAAAAGAAATCCCCGGCCCCGGATGAAGCAAAAAAGGCTCCGAACATTACGAACATAAAAACATACGTTGCTGCTGCTGCTATCGGTGATGAGAATATGCCGTTGGTGGTAAAGACCAGTTGGTCAAGTATGTCTACAGAAAGGAGTTTGCGATGATAAAGTATCCCTGGTATCTTATGGCCCCAAAAAGCGTAGGCGAGGAACAGGCAGCCTATTCCGGGCAGGATAATTCCCATACATCTTCTGGTAAGGTCTATGACAGCAACTACTGTTATTACTCCCACTACGATA
>Ga0228536_1002143_pt1 | contig 13160 bp, 12 predicted proteins | sample SJ1Smetagenome_FD_168611 | JGI IMG/M metagenome (GOLD analysis project Ga0228536, IMG submission 168611) | Enriched culture of PCE-dechlorinating microbial communities from Ithaca, New York, USA - SJ1.S | ecosystem: Engineered > Modeled > Simulated communities (microbial... > Unclassified... | reverse complement strand
ACTACACCCTGCAAAGCGCCCTGGACAAGGTCGATGTAATCGAATGCTTTGAACATCCGGGACAAAAGCTTCTTGTCGGCGAAGTTTTGGAGAAGCAACGCAAAATCTACGAGGCTATGGGTGTCCAACCTCCAACCTCGTTATGAGTGGGCGGGAATCCAGGTGAGAAGGATGAAAGAGCGCGAGAAACTTAAACCCCGGAAAAGCGACAAATCAATTGACAGGCGCCGCTATGGTATAGTAGTAGAATCTGATAATGTGGATGAAATAGCTGAGGCCATTAATTTCCTGATCGAAAACCCCGATAGCAATAGAGATGGGCGTAAACGGTAGACGGGCGGTATTGGAAGAATTTAATCGGGGAATAGAAGAAAAAAAGCTCATTAATCTTTACAGAAAGACGGAGATGGATAATGAACTATAGACAGTGTAAACGTTGTGTGATGGACAATTCTTCTGATCCTACAATCAGTTTTGACAGTAACGGTTATTGCAATTACTGTTCTTATGCACTCAGGGCCAAAGAAGTAGTTTATTTCCCTAATGAAACAGGGAAAAAGAAATTGGATGAAATTTTTGCCGATCTTAGGAGAAAACGAAAAAGCAATAAATATGACTGTATGCTAGGATTGTCTGGCGGTTTGGATTCGTCATATGCAGCCTACATCGGTTATAGTTATGGGTTAAGAATGCTTGCTGTACACATAGACGATGGTTTTGACACACCGGTAACGACTGAAAATATCAAAAACATATGTGATAAATTTTCCATAGACTTAATTGTTGAAAAACCTGACCCAATCTTATTCTCTGACCTGACAAAAGCTTTTATCAGAGCCGGAGTGCCTAATATCGCGATTCCACAGGACAATGTTCTATTTGCTTGTCTGTACAGGTTTGCTAAAGATAATAAAATCGATTGTTTTCTTAACGGGGGGAACTTTGCTCTTGAAAGTATTCTACAAAGAGGAAATACTTATGATGCCTCCGATAAAAAACACATTCTTTCTATTTGGAAAACATTTGGAGAGAAGTATAGACCTGACGAACTCCCATTATTTTCAGTTTTTGAAAAAAAATTTGTCTATCAGTTTTTACACAGGATAATGTTTTTTAGGCCACTAAATTTATTAGACTATAACGCAAAGAATGCATTTGAAACGTTAAACAAGTCCTGTGGTTTTGAATATTATGGAGACAAGCATTGTGAATCATTTTTTACTAAATTTATGCAACGCTACTATCTACCAATAAAATTCGGAGTAGACAAAAGAAAAGCTCATTATTCGAGCATGATTGTTTCAGGTCAAATGACAAGGGAAGATGCTTTGGAAAGACTGCAAGAGCCCCTTTATCTTGAGAGTGACTTAAAGGACGATTTAGATTTTGTTTTATCTAAGTTAGAGATGAACAGTGAAGAATTTGAAACAATAATGAAAGAAGAACCGAAATCACATTTGGATTACCCAATCTCACCAATAAATCTCTTTGCAAAAGTTGTATTGCGCATCCGGAAGTTGATTTTAAAACATTGAAAGATTTTTTATCTGAAGGATAAAAAGGGTTTCGGTATGTACGTTTTGATAATGACCAGCGGCTATCCAACAGTTAAATCACCAGGCAATGGCATTTTTGAATTTGACCAGGCGAAAGCATTGCAGTCTGCCGGGTGCAAGGTTGTTTTTGCCGCTGTTGATTTGCGTTCAATTCGTCGATGGAGAAAATGGGGATTTGAGCATCTTTCTAAAGATGGTGTAGAAATATATGCGATCAATATTCCTCTTGGCAGATTCCCCCATTCGATCATAAGCTTCTTTGGAAAGTGGGGAATAAAAAAATTATACAAAAAAATTAAAAGTGACCATGGTGAGCCCGACATCGTTCATGCGCATTTTTTAGGTATGGGCGAAATATCTTTGGCACTAAAGAAAATGACAAATTTAAGCAAGTTTGTTTTGACAGAGCATTCTTCTGCTCTTATCCAAAATGAGGATGATACGAAATCTTGGATCAAGAAATCAGCAGCTTTCATTTATTCCAATCAAGATAAAGTAATAGCGGTAAGCCGAAGTTTGGCAGACAAAATCAATTCGGATTATGAAGCGAATGCAATTTGTATCCCAAATATGTATGATGATAAGATTTTTTATTATAAAAAGGATAAAGAGCCAATTTCTATATTTCAGTTTGCATTCGTTGGAAATTTGATAAAAAGTAAGAACCCTATTTTTTGTATTGAATGCTTTTATAATGCTTTTGTTGGCATGGACTTTGTAACTCAAAAAGGAGAACAAATCTGTCTTTCAATTATTGGTGACGGACCTGAACGCGATGCATGCCTAGCGATAATTAAAAAGCTTGCCATGGAGAATAATGTTAAACTTTACGGCAGACTTCAAAGAACTCAAATCGCGGAAATTATGAATGAATCAAAATGTTTTGTGGTGCCTTCAAAATATGAAACTTTCGGAGTTGTTTTCATCGAAGCAATGGCATGCGGATTGCCTGTTATTGCTACTCACTGCGGGGGGCCTGAATCTTTTGTAGATGAAACTAACGGAATATTGAACCCTGTTGATGATCGGTCTGCTTTGGTTTCTGCTTTCAAATACATGTTAAAAAATGCAGATAATTTTGATTCAGAAATGATCGCAAAGACTACAGCAAGCAATTTTTCCCCCAACGCTGTTTCGCAAAAAATAATTAATGTTTATGAAAATCTGCTTTGTTGAGGAAGAGAACCATTCTCTAACTAACCACCGATATTTAAAGAAAAACATTTGGAGAAATAACAAAAATGGTAAATTCATGCCAGGCAATTTCATCACATAATATAACAACAAAGAATAAAAATATATCCCTAAAAATTACAAAAAAATCGTTTTTGTATTTGTTGGTGGCGTTTTCGTATTTTGGGACCGCTGTATGGTCTGTTGATATTGGTTTTATGCAGCTTACTCTTTTTAGGATTGCTTTGCCCTTTATTGCTGTTTTATGCTTACAAAGAATGATTTTTAATCCAAACAAATATGACAAGTTATTAAATGTTGATCATAAAAGCAGATATTCTGTTTTCTTTATGATTTTTTGGCTCTCATATGCTTTGTTATCAACTCTTTGGTCCCCTGACATAGTAGACAGCTTCAGACATATTTTCTTTCTCTCCTGTGGAGTTTTAGGTATAGTAGCTTTAACGCTTTTTTTGAATGATTCAAAAGACATATACAAGTGTGTTTTTATCAGCGTGCTGATGTTGGCGTTTCATCAGATAATTGGATGGAGCGAAGTATTAACAGGCAGTTATTTGTTTGAACTTGAAAAAGCAGCTATTTATGGAATCCATAATATGCCGGTTTCCTCAATGTATAATACAAACGACTTCGCAACAGCTTTGGCCTTAAGTGCGTTTTATTTTTATTGTGTTTGGAAAATATCTAAATTTAGAATTCTCAAACTATCTTCTTTTATATTTATGTCTTCTTCATTTATACTAGTTCTGTGGACCAGATCAAGAGCAAATATTTTTGGCCTTTTTATTGGTTTTGCAGTATTGTTCTTTATAAACAAGAAGAATTTGCTAAAAAATATAATTAAGATTTTACTTGTAGTAGTTGTTGCACTGTTTGCAGGAAATTTATTTTTGCCGGAAGCATTAAAAAACACAATTCTTGAATCCTTACTTCCCGATACGACAACATTAAGCTTTTCTACAGGAGGATCAGACCATATAAGAATGAACCTAATAAAAAACGGGTTTTATTTTCTTGTTAGGACATTATTCCTTGGGACCGGAGCCGGGGGAGTCGAACATTGGATGAATGAGGAGGCGATTTACGAAACAGCCCATATTGTTAATATGCATAATTGGTGGATGGAAATACTTACCGGTTACGGTATTTTTGTTTTCATCGGTTACTTAATTTTTTATTTCAAGCTGATGTATGACATGTTTAAGATTTATAAATCTAAACATTCCAATAAAAAAGATAAAATTATTGCTTCATCTTTTTTAGCAATTTTATGCTGGTATACTATCGCAAGCATCAGTTCCAGCTCAAATATGGCGAATCAGATAATATGGATGTTCTTCGCTATGGCCATAGCTTTTCAGGGTATTTGTTCCAAATACAGCAATAGCAAGTAATTTAATTGTAGTTTGTTAATTTATCCAAGTGTTGATAGCAATTTTCGAATACGAGATTTTAATATTGCCTTAAATCCATATCCCCCATACCTTTTAGCAATGCCCTTAAATCCATACTTTTCATAATCCGCCCAGGCATGATTTCGACCCTTGGGACGTGGAGTGGGGGTTTTTAAGTTTCTCTGCATACATCTTTCTATATCACTCTGAATGCAAATTGTATCATCCTTTATCGATTCAAAGAGCGCCTTTCCTTTCGGCGTATTCACCAACACCAGGGATACTCCCCTGTTGTCCATAAATTCGGGGTGCGCCTTTTCTATCCCCCAATAATCTGCAACCGTTATATCCGCGGATCTTTGCAGATTTGTGTATTTGCACACATAACATGAAGGCCTGAGAAATAAATGTGAGTAAAATAAGTTTCTCCATGTGTTTGAAAGTGACGAATCATATTCTTTATATCCATTCATATAGACTGTTTTTTCAATGTGCCCCCAGCCTTTGTCTTTGGGTCTGTGGAAATATTCTATGATTTTTCGTTTCCGTTTGCTTTCACAGAATGCTATATACTCTTTGAATAATTTCGGGCTGGGTGTTCCGTTGCAGACCAGGTCAACGGTTAAAAGACCGGAAGTATCGCATGCTGAAACAGACAGGAATTCATTAAGTCCGGCAATTTGACAGGGAGTCCCGCTAAATAGTACTTTTTTACTTTTTTTAAGATCATCCCGTACCATCTTAAAAACATCCCCCAGGTCACTCTGGACATATTTTGACCCTCGGCACCTGTCCCTCTCTTCTTTGCTTGATGCTCTTACATGTATCGTTTTAAGATTTTCATCGTGAGCTGCTCCATAGACAATTCCGTTTTGTTCAAGCATACGATCTGATATTGCGGTAAAAGCTCCTCCGGAAGAACTATTTGTTAGGACATGCTCGCTTTTATGTTTCAGGGCATAAACAGAAGGCTCAGAAAAATTATCTTTATGGTCAATAAATTTCTGGAAAGCGCAAACCTTTTTACACAACCCGCACTCTGTACAGATCGAAGTGTCTATCTCAGGATACAAGAACCCTTCCTCATCCGGGATCATTTGAATGGCACTAGCGGGGCAGATATTGAAACAAGCAGAACAACCGCAACAGTCTTCCTTGTTATTAAAAAGAATGATCATCTAATCGCACCTCTTAGTAAGTTTAATCTGGTGATTACATTTTTGAAAACAGGCCTGTCAAAAATTAACGATGTCACTAGAACAACTGCGATTGCAAAACCTGTTGAAACCATTGCAAGTATTAACCATTCAAGATAATTGTTTAACGCAACATCAAGTTTGGTATAAAAAGGAAGCACTATTATTATAGAACAGGCAAATATTCTGATCTGTCTATAAAAAGTAGATCTGACCGGCAACTTCGTCAAGTTTCGTGGAATAAAAAAAAGCAAATCTATATCTCTGTACAGGTTAGATAAAATTGACCCTGCCAGGACACCCTGAATTCCCCAGAATGGTGCCAATAATACACCTGCTACAACCGCTATCAAACCCTGCGTTGTTGTCTGCCATCTTGTCTCTCTGTATAATCCGGCAGAAATAACGAGCATTCCCTGCGGCGTTTTGATCGAATAAAGCAGACTGTTCAGTACAAACAAAAATCCGATCAGTGGCACGTTGTAGTTTACATCAGTAACTCCTCTGGTAAAAAGTCTTATAAAGGGCATTAATGTAACAATGGTAACTGAGTACGCGACTGTGATCATTGAATAGTAGACAAATTCAAATTCGCCCGAGGCCTTTTGCAATATATTCGTTTCGTTTTTTGCAATGACATCGCCAAAAGAGGCCGCAAGTCCGCTAATAAAAATTCCAAGAATTCCGGAGACTCCTCCCAAAACCATATGAAATATTGAGTATACGCTCACAGCCTTCAGATCCTTTAGTATCAGGGTAATTATTACTACCGGAGCCCCCCTATGTATCACACCGAGGATCTCCAGGAAAAGGACATCCCATCTTTTGTTTAATGAAAAATTATCGGGCTCTGCTTTGTAATCAAGAAACTTATATTTGCATTTACAGTATCCCATCAATATTGCAGATCTTATAAAAATTGAAAATAAAGCTGCTACTCTCAGAACAACGATATTAGCTCCAGCTCTCGATAAAAAAACTACTATTACAGTATTTACAATGACGTGCACGATGGATGCAAAAGAGACGATGTAAGTTTTTTGCGCGGCAGTCAGAATTACCCTGTACTTAGCAAGAGTAAAAAATTCCAGGCATCCGTTGACACCTAATATGAAAACAAGCAAAGAAATTTCTGTTCTGCTGAGAGAAGAAGACTTTATATAAAGCGGGTAAAGAAAAGCCAGCGCAGTTGTAAGCACTAAGAAAAAATAGCCTGATTGAGTGTAAAATCTTTTCGCTGCTGAGACAATGCCGTTTATTGAACCATGATTATTCTCTGCCAAAGGTTTATAAAGGGCATATATAGCTGCCCCTGAAAGCCCCGCCTCAACAAGATTAAAATAAGCAATAAACTGCAAAATAGAAGATATCAGCCCGTTTACTTCAGAGCCGTAATAAACAAGCATAGTTTTGGGCACAATAAACCCGGCAACCAGTGTTACCAGGTGAAGAATTGCGGTTGAAAATGAATTATAGAAAAAGTGTTTTGTCCTGCTCATATTTGTCTCCATTATTCAATGCCAAGGAGCGTTCAATAAAATTTATAGATTTTTGTCTTTCAAGTTCTAATGATTTATTGACCTCAGAATAATCAATAAAGTCATTAGAAACATCTCTTTTACCTAAGTCTTTCAACGATGGAATAAGCCTATTTGCAATGCCTATCCTTGAAAGGAGGTCTTCCATCCTGCTGTTTGCCGGTGGATTAGGGATTGCATAAAATTGTTTATTAAAGACTAAGGAGAAAGCAGTTCCATGAAATGAACTTGTTACAACGAAATCGGCATGTTGTATAAGCCCGAAAAATTCTCTGGGGCCGACATTTCCTAGGTATTGGTGGTTAAAAACTCTTCTGATTGATTTGCCGCCCGATGAAATTTCAACGATTTTTAAATCTTTGTTTTTAGCCACTTCTTTTGCGACGCTTTCTGCTAATTCCCTGTTCCCCATATTATAAAACAAGAGGTACTTCTTAAATTTAGGAATGATCCCTAGTTTCGACCATTCTTCAGAGTTTAAAAGCAATGTGGGATCCAGGACAACTTCAATGTCTTTTGACGAAAATGCAGAGATAAACTTCTTTGCAGTCTCTTCTCTCACTGAAATGTGATCAACTGTTGATATGTTATTCTTTACAAATTCTAAATTTCCCTTACTAGGATTATCGAGACCGATGCTTGCGGCGTAAGAAACAAGTTTGGTGTCTTTTCCCATAGGAAAACCACCGAAATATGCTGTATCCCCAAAAGTAATGTTTTCGTTCCAAATCTGGTCGCTGCCTAAAAAAACGTAGTCGATTCCTTCTGCATTGATCTGTTCTTTTTTTGTAAAAGTTGATTGGTTCAAATCTAATAAATATTCCTTTTCAAATGATGTATATTTTTGTATTTTTTCTTTATATCCCCAAAAATAGTAGCGGATTATATGTACCATTCTACGGAGGGCTTCAATAAAAAGATATTTGACAGAGCGGTTTTGAGGCTTTACTTGTTCCGCCCTGTTTGTAAGGAAGAGCGGGCGATAATTTAAAAATTGTACGTCATCAGAGTATCTTCTCAGTACAGTTTTTAAAGCGTATGCCTGCGCCACGGCCCCATAATTTTTAGCACAATGAAAGGTCAAGATTCTAATTTTCAAAAAAACACCTCGTTTTAGTGTGTTGCGTAGAATAAGTCACTGCTGTCTAAGATAGCCCGAATTTAAAAATACCCTCCTGTAATAGCAGGGCTTTTTTTAATAGCAAAGCTTTGCAAAGGAACCTCTGAAAAAGTCTTCAGCAAACTGCCTTTCGATCATGTAAAATAGTGCCGTAACAGTTGCTACCAACTCCAGACCATACGGGAAGATGAGAACCTATGAACCGCCAGAAAACGCTCGCGAACGCCTCCACCTTCGAAAAATACAAGAAGCCCACAAAGCGGGAAAAGTTCCTCGCCGAAATGGAGCGGGTCGTTCCCTGGGAAGAACTCTATGCCCTCATTGAACCCTTCTACTCCAGACCTACCGGGCAAAGGTCGTCCCCCGGTAGGTCTGGAGCGGATGCTCCGGATCCATTTCCTGCAGAGCTGCTTTCACTCAGTGAGGATCGCAGCGGAAGAAGCTCTCTACGACATGGAATCCATGAGACGCTTCGTCGGAATCGACCTCGGAAACCAGCCTGTCCCAGACGAGACCGCCATCTGCACGTTCCGCCATCTACTCGAGACTCATGACCTTGGCGAGCGGATCTTTCAGGAAGTCAACGCCCACCTCGAGGAGAAGGGACTGTAGCTCTCCGAAGGGACCATCATGGACGCCACTATCATCAACGCCCCCTCCTCCACGAAGAATCAGGACAAGAAACGGGACCCCGACATGCACTCCACGAAGAAGGGAAACCAGTACTCCTTCGGCATGAAGATCCATGTGGGAGTGGACAGGGAAAGCAGGACGGTCCACAGCCTCGTCACCACCCCCGCCAACGTCCACGACTCCAGGATGGTGGAGGACCTTCTTCACGGGGAAGAAAACGTCGTTTTCGGTGACTCGGCCTACATGGGCAAGACGGAGGAGATCACCAAAAAGGCACCCTTGGCGCTGGACCTGACCCAGACGAGAGGAACGAAAAACAGGAAACTCACCGAGGAAGACAAAGAAACGAACCGTCTGCTCTCGAAAACCAGAAGCCGCGGGGAGCATATTTTTCTCGTGGCGAAGAGGATCTTCGGCTTTTCGAAGGTCAGGTGCAGGGGGCTGTCGAAGAACACCAACTTCGCCTATGTGCTCTTTGCCCTGTCGAACCTGCACATGGTCAGAAGAGGCCTGTTGGCGACGACAGGGGCGTAGTGTATCCAAAAACAGGCAAAAGTCCATAAAATGCAGGAAATAGCGCTAAAAGATGCGAAAAAGCCGCCCATTTAGCCCAAATATGGGCTAAAAAGTACACAGGAAACGGACTCGGCTGTCAAGGTTCAACTGTTGGAGGCTGGATCAGTTCATCTTCAGAGGCTTCTTAAGATTGCTTCTACTATATTTTTCCCTGCATTACCATTCCCTAAAAGGTTTTTGAGATATTTTTTAGTAGCAAGAGAATTCACGAGCATGTTTTGTATTTTTTCGGTTTCCAGAGTAGACAGTATGTTCCAACCCGCTTCCGTTAGTTCCCTCCACCCAGTATCCGGCATCACCACTACTGCCCTCTTGCCAGCATAATAAGCTTCTTTCTGATACCCACCGCTGTCGGTGACGACTGCAGCGCAGTCCTGAGTGAGGGACATTAGGTCGAGATAACCAATGGGGTCTATTGTCTTAAAGTTTTCAACCAGTTGTTCCATCCCGAACGCTGCTATGCGTTTACGGGTTCTGGGGTGAAGAGGCAGGAGTATTTCGAGTCCCGTTTCTTTTTTCACTTGTACGAGCCCTTCGAGGATGTTTCTGAGAGATTCCGGGTTGTCCACGTTGAAATCCCTGTGTAGGGTTGTAATGATGTACTCCCCTTCCTCCAGACCGTACTGTTCCCGTGTCTCTTTCGGGGTGAACCGGGGCTTCATTTTCAGGTATAGGTCATACATCACATCGCCCACAACGAATACGCCTTCAGTTAACCCTTCTTTTTCAAGGTTCTTTGCCGCAAGGTCAGAACAGCAGAAGAGATACCGGGATATGTGATCCGTGAGAACACGGTTTATTTCCTCGGGCATATCTTTCGGGTTCTGACGGATTCCAGACTCTACGTGAGCCACCGGAATTTTGAGTTTTGAAGCGGCCAGCGCCCCGGCTACCGTAGTGTTCGTGTCACCGTAGACGAGGACAAGGTCGGGTTTTTCGTTCAGAAGGAGTTCCTCGAACTTGGTGAGGACTTCCGCAGTCTGTTTGCCGTGGAGTCCGGAGCCTACACCAAGGAAATAATCCGGCTGTTTCATGTCGAGCTCTGTGAAGAATATGTCAGACATATTGGCATCGTAGTGCTGGCCGGAATGGACAAGGATGTGGTTCCACACGTTTCGTCGGCGCACTTCTGCGCCGATGACCGCTTCTTTTATGAACTGGGGGCGGGCTCCAACGAGGGAGACGACTTTTTTCATGGGATTCTCCTGAAGTAAAAGAGAGGCAAAGAGCAAGATTCTCCCCTCGCTCTGCTCGGGATGCTCTGCGATCGCTTCGCTCAGAATGACAATTCAAATGCAGATTCCTCGTCGCGAAAATCTGCTCCTCGGAATGACAAAAAAACCGAATGCATTTAGAGTAATTTTATTACTCGTAATGCGTTCTGTCAAAAAGTTACAGAGAATTTCTTCCGAGGATCTGCACCGCTCTCCCGGTCCTAGCTGATTCATACGCCGCCTGGATGATCTCCACGGTCTTTCTGCCCTCCCTGCCTGTGAGGAGGGACTCCGCCCTGCCGTCCAGCACTTCCAGGACGTGGCGGTAGAAGGGAAGATGTCCGAAGCCGTAGACACTCGCGGGGTTGGTGTTGGCGTCGTCCATTTCCCCGTCCATGGGGTCCGGGGCGTCGAACTGCCACTGTTCTATTGTGTTGAGGGCCACGCCGCCGATGCGCACGGTGCCCTTTTCGCCTAGGACGGTGATGCTTCCCTCGAGGTTCTTGGGGTAGGTCAGATTGGTGACGTTGATGCTTCCCAGGGTGCCGCTGCGGTATTTAAGGTTGACGGTGATGGTGTCCTCCGCCTCGATCCTTCGGGCAAGGGTGGCGCTGAAGGCCTGGACGGATTCCACTGCCCCGCCCATCCACTGCATCATGTCCACGTAGTGGGATGCCTGGTTGCTCAAGGCTCCTCCGTCGAACTCCCAGGTGCCCCGCCACTTCGCCTGGTCGTAGTAGTCCTGGGGGCGGGTCCAGTAGACGTTGGACGAGAGCAGATAGAGGCGGCCGAAGCGCCCGGCTTCCAGGGCCCGGCGCAGCAGGGCGATGGTCTTGTTGAACCGGTTCTGCTTGACGACGAAATACCCTACTCCCTTTTCGTCGCAGGCATCGACGGCCCTGTCTACCGATGCCAGGCTGGTGCCTGCGGGTTTTTCGGAGAGGGCGTGGCGGCCGTACCTGGCGGCTGTCTCCACGTGGGTCGGATGGAGCCCCGAGGGGGTGCAGATAGATACGACATCGCATTTCACTGCCTCGAGCATGGATTCAAGAGATGGGAAGGGCTGGCTGCCGGTCCTTTCGGCCACGGCACAGGCCCGGTCAGGGACAGGGTCGCAGCAGGCAGCGAGCTTTGCCCGGCCTTCCTTTTCGAGTTCAATAAGGGTATCTACATGGTTCCTGCTGATCCGGCCGCAGCCGGCAAGGGCGAATGTGTGCATGATTCTACCTCCCGAAAGGATGTTTTTTGCGCATTTTTTCCAGTTCTTTCCCGCCTTTTTCCGTCAGGCGATATTGTTGCAGACGGCTTTTCGGTTTTTCCGGTATCGTCATCTCAATCAGTCCGGATTCCAGCGCAGGGGCGAGGTATTTTTGGCGAAAGTGTTCAGCATTTTTCAGCCCCAGCCTGGCCTGAAGTTCTCGCCTGCTCATTTCACCGTGAAACGCGGAAAGGAAAAGAACTTCCATGGCGACTTCCGTGGTGACTTCCCTGGTAACTTCCGTGGTTATCTCCTTTTTGTCCGCGGTCGGCAGATAGACGTAGAAGTTTTGTTTCCGTATGTAAAGCTCCGCCACAGACCGGGTATTTCCCGTGATATCGATATCCCCGTCCTCGTTGCGGTCAAAAATGCGTCCCGCGCAGCGATGCACCTGAGAACTCTCTGGAACAAAGACCTGCAGGACCGTGACACCGCCCACCTCGATTTCATTCAACGCCAGGTAAGGCGGCGGGCTGATTTTTTCCGGATTGTTCAAAGTCGAGGCAAATTCTCTTTTTATTCGGGAAATGTTTCCCTGATCAATTCCTGTAATTCTGCCGTCATCGGCTACTCCAAGAAGAATATTTCCCCCGTTCCGGTTGAGAAAAGCACATACTGTTTGGTACACGCTTTTGCTGAGAGCCCGCCCTGATTCTTTAAATTCAATGGTCAGACCTTCTCCCTTCCGGATCAGACTGAGGATCCGCTCAACTTCATTCAGATTTGTAATAAGGTTTGTACCATGTGACTTCATAGCAGCACGATGTTCTCTCGTTCTTTTCCGCCGTAGACGTTCTTGGTGTCCAGGACGAGGGGTGCGTGTTTCTCCACGAGGCTGTAGTCCACTCCCTTTTTGTGGGCCGATGTGACGATGACGGCGTCGTAGGCCGCAAGCGCTTCAGGGGTGAGTTCGATGGATTTTCTCGTTCCTCCGGGGCGCTTCGCCTTCGGGCAGTAGGGGTCGAAGTAGTCCACAGCGGCGCCTTTATGTTCGAGCTCGTCCCAGACTTTAAGGGCGGGGGATTCCCGGAGGTCGTCGATGTCGCCCTTGTAGGCGACTCCCAGGAGGAGAACCCGGCTTCCCTTCATGGGCTTGCACCGGTCGTTGAGGAGGTCCTGGAGACGGGTGACCACGTAGGCGGGCATCTCGTCGTTGATGTCGCCGGCCATCTCGATGAGCCGGGTGTGGTAGTCGTGGGCACGGGCCTTCCACGTGAGGTAGTACGGGTCGATGGGGATGCAGTGCCCTCCCACGCCGGGGCCGGGGTAGAAGGGGACGAAACCGAAGGGTTTGGTGGCGGCTGCTGCGAGCTGTGCCCGGCCTTCCTTTTCGAGCTCAAGAAGTGTATCTACATGGTTCTTGCTGATCCGGCCGCAGCCGGCGAGGGCGAATGTGTGCATGACAGGCCTCCTAAAAAAGGTGTGGAAGCTTTTCCGTTTTTTATTTACGTACAAAATCACACTTGAGAAATAAATAAAAT
>Ga0228536_1002142_pt1 | contig 13170 bp, 11 predicted proteins | sample SJ1Smetagenome_FD_168611 | JGI IMG/M metagenome (GOLD analysis project Ga0228536, IMG submission 168611) | Enriched culture of PCE-dechlorinating microbial communities from Ithaca, New York, USA - SJ1.S | ecosystem: Engineered > Modeled > Simulated communities (microbial... > Unclassified... | reverse complement strand
TCGACCCCATCGCAGGCGGTTATGAGTTCACAATCTCCCAGCATGCTCCCGATGGACATTCGTTCCTGGGATGAATCGTCGACGACAAGCACCTTCGCGGCCACTGGGATCCCCCCTTTATACAGCAGCCACTCTAAAAAGCTGCGGGAGTCGCTGGTTATCGAAGCAATCCGCCGGTCCGGGCTTCCCCTTCCCGGATATGGACGGCAGAAAACATCTGTGGCAATGTTTTTTTCAAGGCAAAAAAATACTCTCTTATAAAAAAGTATACCGTAGCTTTTCCATCAGGTCTAGAAGGGAACATTGTTCATTTTTCCAGACATTCGTTGCATTCATATCTTCAAACAGCCGGACGTTTCTCCTGGACAGCCAGTCTGTCTTTTATTTGATGATTTAGAAGGAAGTGAGTTCCTGCCCGCACCCGCTCTTCCTACCGTGACTTCCCCCGGCAGGATACCGGCCAGACATCCTCCACCCTGCCCTTCCTGACGGCATGGATCACGTCGTACAGGTTCGTGGTGGGGCATGCGTGGTTCGGAATGATCTCGAGCTTCTGCCCGATGGAGAACTTCAGTCCTGAGCCTTCGGGAACGTCAAAGGACGAGTGTTCGTCCGATTTTCTGTTGAGGAAAACTTCCGGGTGCTCCTTCAGGCGGCCGTGACCCCGCGCACCTGTTATCCCGTCAGTCTGCACATAGTATGTCAGCGATTTCGTGCCTGCGTCCAGGACCACCCGTTCAGGTGTGGGCCGGCTGATCACCGTCGCGAGAACTGTCTGGGCGCAGAACTCGTAGGTTCCCGTCACCTGGGCCTGGTCGGCGTCCAGAAACACGTATGTCCCGGGGCGGATCTCGGTCACTCCTGGAAGGATGCCGTCCAGCAGCAGCGACGGTGTCGACCCCACTGAGACCTCTTCCACAGGAATGCCGGAAGACCCCAGGAGTTTTGCTGTTTCCGCCATACTCTGCTGGCTCGCCCTGTTGACAGCCCGTACTTCGTCAGCGGTTTCGGCGTCATAACTCTGCCCGTCGTGAGTATAGATCCCCCTCAGCCTGAGCCCGGGTGCGGCGGTGATCATTTTCGCCAGATCGAGGACAGGCTTCCCCGGCGCGATGCCCGTCCGGGGATCCCCTGTTTCCACGTCGATCATCACGTCAAGAGGCCTGCTCTCACCAGACATTGCCGCGGAAAGCATCTCCACGTGAACGGCATTATCCGCTCCCACTGCAAGGCGGCTGACCTTCCGGGCCAAAGACCGCAGCCGCTCAAGCTTCACATCGCCCACGATCTCATTGGCGATGAAGATATCGTCCAGACCTTCTTCCGCCATGACCTCGGCCTCTCCAAGCTTGGCAACAGTTATTCCCGATGCCCCCATGGCTTCCTGTATTTTCGCTATGGCGGGTGTCCGGTGGGTTTTCGTGTGAGGGCGCAGCCTCACACCTGCCGCATCGGCCTTTTCCTGCATGAACCGCAGATTTCTCTCCATTATGTCCAGGTCCACCAGAAGGACCGGCGTGTCCAGGTCAAAAACAGGGGTTCCTTTCACTCCCAACACTCCCTTTCATTTATTCTTCCTGGTCTGTTTCGAATGACTTTCCGCTCAAAAGCTCCCGCTCCTCCTCTTCGCCCAGGTAATCGACCCCGGCGAGAGATTCCAGGTGGTGGCGCAGCTCATGGAGTATGGTCTCTTCGATCTCTTCGACCCACTGATCTTCTGAGGCTTCCTCCAGTTCCCCGGCGAAGCTTCCGTAATACAGAACGATAATGCTGCCGAGCCCCGGATCTTCGATGTATTCGCCCATGACCAGGTACTCTCCGTCGCTTTTTGCCCCTGGCAGGACGACTACGCCCCCGTTCAGCTGACGGAAGAGGTCGGGCGGCAGTTCTGACAGGATCTGTTCCGCTCTCTTCCGGAAAAGGGATAATTCCAAAGATCTCTCCTCCTTCATACCTGATAGAGGGGCATTTCTTTCGCAAACTGCGGAAAAAGCCATCTCTGAAGTCTTTTCCGGTCTCTAGGCACGTAATGCAAAAAGATGCGGGAAAGCGATTGAGAACAGCAGAAAAAAACCTGCTTTTGCCCCGTTCCGCAGGGAATACTTTCAAAGAAGTGTACTTCATCTTCATTTCCCGGTCCATCAGGGAAGATGTATTTGATGTCCCTGTTCGACTTGCAGAGAGAAAAAAAGGCCGGGCATTTTTCTGCCCGGCCTGTTGCCTTCCTTAGCAGAATTGCGGAAGGACTCCCAGGATGGACTTGGGGATGACCATTCGGAGCGTTATTTTTTCGTTGACGATCTGCGATATCCGAAGATCGCATGTTGCACTGAGCAGGCGATAGCCATCGGCCAAAGAAATACCATGGTATGCGGAGATGAGATCCACCGACTCTTTTACCGCCCGTTTCGATGCTGCAGCGAAATCTTCCCCGCTGACCACGACCATGAACCCCGATGGTGTTTCTATAACAGGGGTTCCTATTTTTACCCCCGGAACTTTTGATACGGAGATCAGTGCCTTTCCTGCGATCTCGATCCCTGTTCCGCTGAGTTCGCCATCGCCCATGCAGGCATGGATATCGCCCAGCGCCAGGTTCGCTCCATCAACAAAGGATGTGAAGCAAACGGCGTTTCCCGGGCGGATGTCCCTGGTATCCATGTTTCCTCCATGATCGCCCGGGACGGCACAGTGAACACTTCCCTCCGCAGGGGCGACTCCGAGAACTCCGAGCATGGGTGTCAACGGAAGCCGTATGGTATCGGAAAACACCGCCAAACCTTTTTCAATGCGGATAATTTTCGTATCCGGTTCGCTTATGAATTCACCCAGGCCCGCTGAGCTGCAGCGGTTTTCGGGTCCGGGGCGACGTCTCTGCAACATACAGCATGGAAATGGTAGTGAACACGCCTGCAAGAATAAGGAAAAACACCATTACCGGCCAGCCCAGGAGCCCGGCGCCGATATTGGCCCCGACGATCATTGCAACACCTTCAAAGTACGACAACGGCGTGTCTCATTTTTTTCCATTCTCTTTCTATAGAAAGCAAACGGATTCATCAGGCAGCACAGTGCAAATATACGTAACCAATTTTAATTGTTTTATGATGGCTTATTCGATGACTTCTTCATGTTATCTTGAGATTTACATGGGTCTAGGCGAATTAAAAATGGAATACACTTATTTTGAAGCGTGGGAAGATTGAATCCATAGAGGGCGGCAGCCAGCTCCAGAATAGCTTTATCTAATAAAAACTTAAATATTTCACAATATTAAACTTGCTAATTACTATGAGCTGTTAGATTCGATTACAATTTTAACATTTATTAAATATCAGAAATTTTTTTTAATACCCTATTTTTCGCTTCTTCAAGGTGTTTTTCCATAGCTTCAGCAGCCTCTCCCGGCAAAGATGCCTTTATCGCCACTAAAATTTCGAAGTGGCCGTACCGTCTGGGAATTTCAGTATTATTTGGACCATCTGACATTTTTATAAATAAAGCCCTCGCTCGGGCAGATTTATCCAGAAGGGTTTCAATTGTCTGCGCCAAAACACCCCATCCTGAAGATTCTGCAATTAAAGTGTGAAATTTTCTGTTTTCGAAACTGGAGGGTTCTCTCAGCAATGACTCCAGTTTTTCCAGGTTCTCTTTTGAAATCCTTTCAGCAGCGAGCCTTGCAGCCTCTTTTTCAAGAAGGATTCGCAGGCCAAAGGTCTCCACCATTTCTCTCGCATCTACCGATGTCACAATGAAGCCTATCCTATGCTTTGCCTCTACAAGTCCTTCGCTGCTCAGCGCCAAAAGAGCTTCACGAACAGGCGTTCTGCTGACTTCAAATCTCGTTGCCAGAGAATCAACGACGAGGACCTGTTGAGGAGATATCGTACAGGAAACAATCTCTTCTTTTATCTTGTTATAAATTATCTTCTTGTTAGGCTTTAAATGAGTTTTTACAGGCATTGCGTCTTCCTCTTGTTTAAAAGTAATATATTCAAAAATTTATAATAAATAGTAACACATCATGAGATCTCATGCTTTTGATTCTGCTATTTTTCCAGGAAAAGGGCGACGGTAAACGTCGCCCCGGAAGAATTGTTCTGTCACCCACGATCATAAGTATCAGAGATCAGGATGAAAGAGCATGTTTCTTTTTTCTGAGGGCAGGGCCCAGGATAGTAAATGCTATGAGAAGAAGGAGGATGATGGAAATTGGGCTGCTGAAAAAGAATGAAATATTACCCTTGGAAAGCATCACTGCCCTTCTGAATTCCCCCTCTGCCATTGGGCCAAGGATTATTCCGAGAATCATTGAGGGTGCAGAATATCCCCAGCGCTTCATCAGGTAACCGACTCCTCCGAACAGGAACATGACCCCAACGTCGAAAAGGTTGTTTCGTATCGCATAGCTTCCCACAACACAAAGCACCATAATTACTGGTGCGAGCAGGTCCGTAGAAACAGTGGTCACCTTTACAACTCTCTTTGCTGCGAACAGCCCTACTACAAACATCATAATATTTGCGACGAAAAGTCCGATAAGAAGAGTATATGCAATGTCGGCATGCTTCGTGAACAACTGCATCCCTGGGCGCAGACCGTGTATCAGAAGGCCGCCGAGAAAGATTGCAGAAACCGTGTTTCCGGGTATACCCAGGGTCAGAAGGGGGACCAGTGATCCGCCTGTTACACCATTGTTCGCCGACTCCGATGCTATTACTCCCTCAACTGAACCATGACCGAACTTTTCGGGGTGTTTGGAGGAGCGCTTCGCCTCATTGTAAGCAATAGCACATGCAATACTCATCCCTGCAGCAGGAATTATCCCGACAATCGTCCCTATGAAGGACGAACGAAGCATATTGAACCAGTTCTTCCTGATGTCCTCAAGCCTTGGCATAGCGCTGTCGGAAAAGGTCGCGATATCCTGGACAATCGTTTTCCTTTTCTGCTCTCCCAGGGCAAATACCTGACAAGCTGAGAAAAGACCTATGACTACAGGGATTATAGGAAGCCCCTCAAAAAGGGAAACATTATCGAGGGTGTATCTGTAGGTACCGGAAATTGTATCCACTCCTACCGTTGCCAGTAGAAGCCCCAAAACACCCGAAATCAATCCCTTGACCAAGGATCCCTTGGAAAATCCAATTATCACCGAAAGTCCAAAAATCGCGAGGTAAAAAACTTCTACCGGACCAAAGAGAAGGACAAGCCTTGCCAGAGGAGGAGCGATAAGCAAAAGGGCAAAGGCGCTGAAAAGCCCTCCTATCAGTGAAGAGAAGACACTCATGGCCAAGGCTCTTCCGCCTTCTCCGTTCTTTGTCATCTCATATCCGTCGATAGTCGTTATGACGGCAGAAGGAGTCCCCGGGGTGTTTATAAGAATCGCCGATATGGATCCTCCATAGGTGGACGCACAGTAAATGCTGACAAGAAATATCAGTCCTCCTGCTGCGGGAAGGGAGTATGTGAAAGGAATAAAAAGCGCTATGCCCATGGTGGAAGTAAAACCGGGAAGAGCTCCTATTACAATACCAATTATAGTCCCCAGAAAGCAAAGCAGAAGATTATAAGGAGATACAGCCGCAAGAGCTGCATTTGCAAGAATGGAAGTCAGGTCGATATCCATTTTTTTCCCTTTCTCTCAAAGTGTTATTCCAAAAAATGTCATTGTTGGAAGCGGCACTTTCAGGAACATCTTGAAACCAACATATATCAAGGCAACTGTAATTACAGAAACGACAAATGCCGTTCCTTTTTTTTCGTAGCCAAGCAAAAGCGGGGATAGGAAACAGAAAACTACGGAAGAAATAGTGAAGCCCAGAAAGGGTACTGCAGCAACGTACAGGAGGGAAAAGAGAAAAATTACTGAAAATTTCCGTCTGGATTTTTCATCTTTTTTCCCCCTTGAAACAGTTATTCTTTTGGAAACAGTCAAAATGAGCAAAACAGTGGCAAGGACAAGAAGAACCCAGACAAGGCCCTTGGGGTACATAAGGGCATCTTCAGTGAAATCTTCAGTATCGAAAAGGAAGTAAAACGACAGACCGTAGAGAAACACTATAGGGAAATAATCGTCTATTAATTCTCTCATTGACGGTACACCTCGATGTTCTCATTAAAATTCCGGGGGGCAGTAATTGCTGTCTGTCCCCCGGACCATTTCACAAAATTACCAGGGATTTTTCTCCCACTGAACTTTTAGATCTGCGTTAATTTCCTGGAGGAATTTCGTGTACTGCTCCGCATTCAGGAAGTGAAGAGGCATCTGGAGCTGGACCGCCTTTTCCTGGAATTCGGGATCTTCCATTGCCTTCGCAATAGCTGACTCTATTGCCTTCAAAGCCTCAGGCGGAAACCCCTTAGGAGCAGCCACGCCTCTGAGTGCAACCTGGAGATAGTTATACCCCTGTTCTTTGTAGGTAGGGACCTCGGGAACGGTCGGGAACCTCTCGGGAGATCCTATGCCGACAAGCTTCAGGTTTCCGTCCTGAAGATAGGTATAGGTCTCAGAGACGTTCATGGCTACTGCGTCAACGTGATTCCCCATCAAGGCAACCATGCCGGGGGCAGACCCGTCAAACGGGACCTTGTTGAGTTCTGTTCCTTCCTGCTGTTCAAGGCGTGCAAGGAGAAGGGCTTCTGAAGTTCCAGGACCTGTGTATGATATGGAGAGTGACTTCGGTGACTTCTTCACTTCTTCCATTATTTCCTTAACGGAATTAAAACGGCTGTCTTTTTTTACTCCGATTACTCCCGGGTCCATTACGATATTCGCAATGTAGTCAAAGCTGTCTATGGTGTATTTGCATCCCTTTCTCTGAATTGGGATCATAAGGAATGCGGGAGGGTTGATAAATCCGATTGTATAACCATCCGGCTTCGCATTTGCGATGGCAGTCCATCCAATTTCGCCCGAAGCCCCAGGCTTGTTTATAATTGCAAAACTCTGGCCGAAATATTTTTCAGCGTACTTGAATACTGTACGGGCAGCAATGTCAGTGCCGCCGCCAGGCTGGAATGCCACAATTACTTCCACCGGTTTCTCAGGATACGCTGCCCACACGGGAGCGGCAACCAAAAGCACCATTAATACGGAAAACAGAGCGCCGATTTTTTTGAGCATGATCAATATTCTCCTCTCTTCTCCTGCGATATAAAAAATAGATTTCCTCAAAACAACGAGAAAGCGCCTTCAAGAGTTGGCGAAAAAGTAGACTAAAACATCACCTCCGAATAAAAGTGCATTTGATATATTTAAAATATATTTTATCCAGTTCAAAAAGAAAGTCAAGGCTTTGTTTTAATTAATCGCATACTGTGGTGAACCAATTTCCATTAAGGAATCTAATGAAAGCAAGTATTTCACGGTCCTTTATATAAAAAGGTTTTCAATTCCTCATCAGTGAGACTGCTTAATCCCAAGGATTTTAATGTCCTTGCAGATTTTCCGAGGTCGATACCCGATAATGAGGACGCCAGACAGGCTATTGCCGAACATACGGATGATTTAAGCCCCTTTCTCTGCAACATTTCTACCAGCGGGAGGACTCCTGAAGGGATGTCTTCAGTGAAAAAGCGATGCTGGAAGCTTTTAGGAAGTATTCCTCCCGAAAGTCCGGGATTGCTTTTCATTATCTCCATCCAGCCTTCTCCCCTGGCTCCCTGATAAAAATACCAGTCACGAATGATATATTTCCATGGCTTTAGTGGTCCCTCAAAAAGTCCCGTTCCCTGAAGTGCCATTCTCTCCCTGTCCATGTCTTCCAGAACATTCACAATCGATTTTCCCATGGCGCTGAGGAATTTGCCGTCTTCATACATCATCACATCTTCACCATGCTCCACGTAGCGGGGATTGAAAACCATTGACGCAGCATGAAGGCCAATACTTGGATTTGAGAATCCTGTCCTTAATATGCTGTCCCACAATTCAGTTTCAGGATAAATCCGCTGAAAAATCCTTGCCAGATCTGCACCCTTTTCCCCTGGAAAGACAGCCATCCCAAGCCCTTTTTTGTAACAGCCTATCCTGACACCTCCTTCTTTCCTTCGTGCTGCATAAATGGCATTATTCATTTCTGCCACTCCCACATCGCATGAGGGGTTTTTCTGCCGTAAGATCTGCGAAAACTGAACGCTGCCGTAAATAAATCCGGAAAAAAGAAACACATTCTGACCGGGTCGGATCCAAGGAGCACATACTACAGCAGCCCTAGCCTCACCGTAAGCCGGAACAGCGACGAAAACAACATCTGCATCCTTAAGTGTTTTTTCGATATCCGTTCCTACATACTCAATAAATGCTCGGCCGCTGGGCAAACCGTTTTCCTCACAACTTTCCACATCGATATATCCTCTTCCCTGTACCTGTTCCAGGGAACCGCTGAAATCCGGAAAATCAAAAAGTCGTATCTTATGTCCCATCAGTGCACCATGTCCTGCTGCGGCAAGCCCTATAGGGCCTGACCCAATTACTGCAATTTCCATAAAAAATCTCTCCCGTCAGCAAAAATTTCTTTCTTAATTCTCCGAATTTCCTTACAAAAGAATGGTTCGTTCGAAAAAGTAAATCTATGGGCAAAATCCGAAAGTACTGTTATGCTACAGGTATCATGAGACTTTAGTCAATCGGTGTTCTATAACAGACTATCAGCTTCATGGAAAGAACTGCTGATCTATATTCCATTTCCCTGGAAATCTTAGTTAAAATAGGTTTTTACTGTTCTTGAGTAGTTTTGGCTCCCTTGGGTAATTTCTGGGAAAACCTAATATAATGCTTTTTAAACTCTTTTTTCGGTCCACCATATCCCCGGCCGAGACAGGCCAGTCGAATCACCAGGAGGAAGAATGCATGAATAAATTTGAACGAGTACAGGCTGCATTGAACGGCGAACCTACGGACCGGATACCTTACGCCTTTTGGAGTCATCTTCCCGGCATTGACCTGAATCCCGAACTGCTTGCCAAGGAGACCCTCTCATTTTGCAATTCCTACGACATAGATATAGTCAAGATGATGTCCAATGGCATGTATCCAATCGAGGATTTCGGATGCGTCTGTGACTACTCTGAAATTGCCTCGGGAGGTGTTGCAAAGGTAGTCAGCACACCGGTACATGACTACAATGACTGGTCGAAAATCCCGAATGTTTCCACCGACGCTCCCTCTCTGAAAAGAGAACTCACATCACTTAAAAATCACATGAAGCTTTTTGGAGACCGTGCTCCTGTGCTTTTTACGCTCTTCAGTCCTTTTACGACCGCGCACAAACTGTCCGGCGGCAAAATCCTTGAACACATTCGAAGCGGTAATACAACATTGGTGGAACACGCACTGGAATCTATTGCGCAGACAACATCCTCATTGGCAAAAAAGGCAATAGATTTCGGTGCTTCAGGAGTCTTTTTCGCAACACAGCTCAGTTCCTATGACTTTACAACTGAGGAAGAATACCGGGAGTACGGAACCAGGTATGATCTTCTTGCACTCGACGGCGCACAAAAGGGGTGGCTGAATACATTGCACATCCACGGCGAAAACATAATGTTCAAGCTTTTAAAAGATTACCCTGTGCATGTATTGAATTGGCATGTTTGGGAGACTGAGCCGGAAATCCAAGAAGCAAGAAAAATTTCCAATAAGTGCTTTATGGGAGGAATCAACCGGAAAAGTATCACGTCCGGTGACCACGCAGCCCTGGAACAGCAGATAAACGATTCGATCAAGCAATCGGGCGGAAAAAAGCATATTCTTACGCCAGGATGCGTTATCCGCTATCCACTCATTCCAGCTACACTGAAATATATTGAAAAACTCAGGGATGCTGTTAGCCTGAAGGCCTGTGAAAAGCAGGAGAATTAAAACTTTCGCACCAGAAATTTTTCGATTAAAACGGCCTGGAGCTTTTACGGGCCGTTTTTACCATTTTTGCAGCTTCCTTCAAGATAAAATAACGACTTGAAAACTATTAAATTGATTTAATTATTTATTTAGGTTGATTTTTATTTAGTACTTGTAATTTAATTTCATTTATCTATAATAATTTCGTTGCACGCCAATTTCTATTCAAATTTTCTTATCTTCAGGAGGAGGTGTACCTATGGCAACAGAACCGAACAGTATTAAAAAAACGAAGGAACTGCCCCATATTTTTGTGATTCTTTTTACCGTCATCGTACTGGCGACTATCGCCACCTATTTTATTCCCGCCGGAAAGTACGAACGGGTGATGGATCCGGTGCTCAAGAGGATGGTCATTGACCCCACGTCCTTCAAGTACATTCCGGCTACTCCCGTGGGATTCTTTGATATGTTCGTATCCATCGAACTGGGACTTATCGAGGCAGCCAACATATCTTTCCTGATCTTTGCAGCCTTTTCCTGCCTCTTCCTTATGGAGAAAACGGGCTCCATCGACGCCGCTATCGCCCTCATGGTCAACAGGACAAAGAAAAATCCCCAGTTCGCCACGGGCATAATCATCGTGCTCATGGCCATACTCTCGGTCTGGGGGTCTACCGGAACACTATCGTACGAGGAAATCATCGCCTTTTCACCGATTTTTGTCGCCCTGAGCCTCGCCCTGGGATATGACGCGCTGGTCGGCGTTGGAATATCCGTCGTTCCTGTTGGCGTAGGTTTTGCGTCTGCAACTGTAAACCCCTTCACCATAGGAGTCGCCCAGGCAATCGCGGAACTGCCCATGTTCTCAGGGCTGGCCTACCGCATTGCCATTCTTGTTGTCATGACGGCACTGGCGATCTGGTACGTTCTCCGCTACGCGAAAAAAGTCAGGAATGATCCTGAGTCAAGCATCCTCCATGGCCTTGACTTTTCAGACCTGGAAGTTGACGAAGAACGTCTGGCCACCCCCTTTACCACTCAGAGAAAGATTTCGATGCTGGTGCTTTTCATCGGAGTGTGCGTCATGGGGTACGGCCTCATCTTCCTGAAGTGGTACATCAACCAGGTTGCGGCGATCTTCATGATCGTATCTATAGTCGTGGGCATCATCAACAAGTGGAACGCCAACAAGATCGCCACCACGCTTACTGAAGGCCTTTCCCGGGGTGTTCTCCCAGCACTTATCGTGGGCGTCGCCAGGGGAATCCTGGTGGTAGTAACAAAGGGAAATATCCTTGACACGATCATCCACTCCAGCGTCACGGTCCTCGAGAAGATGTCCCTGTACGCCAGTTCAATCGGCATGCTCGTATTCCAGACCCTCCTGAACTTCCTCATTCCCTCCGGTTCCGGACAGGCTGCCGTTTCCATGCCCATCATGTCGCCCATTTCAGACCTGATAGGACTGAACCGGCAGATCGCCGTGCTCATTTTCCAGTTCGGTGACGGATACTCAAACCTTCTCTGGCCGACCGGATTCATGGTTATCGTCTGTGCAATGGTGAAGATTCCCCTCAGCAAGTACTTCCGGTGGATCATTCCGTTCTTCCTTCTTTCATTTGTACTGCAGATCGCGTTTGTCATGGGAGCCATCGCAATGAACTATGGCCCCTTTTAGCTCGGGAAAAGGCCGGCGAAATGAGCCTGAAAGAACTGATACGGGCGCAGATCCGACAGGGTGCGGAGGATGTCATCGGATACCGCAGACACCTGCACATGCACCCTGAAACGGGATTCGATACGCAGGAGACGGAACGGTTCGTCACTGATTTCCTTGAACGGGAGGGAATAAAGATCCTTCCCTCCTCGGTGGGGGTGCTGGCAAAAATATCAGCGGGAAGTGGAAAGAAACCGGGTTATATTGCCCTGCGGGCCGATATGGACGCCCTTCCCCTCGATGAGGCCAACGAGGTCCCCTATAAATCGCAGATCTCAGGGAAAATGCATGCCTGCGGGCACGACGGCCATACAGCCATGCTTTTGGGTGCGGCAGCAGTGCTGCAGAAGTTCAGGGAAGAACTGCCCCGTGACGTGATCCTGGTTTTTCAGCCCGCCGAGGAGGGGCCGAACCTGGGTGGAGCAAGGATCATGCTGAAGGATCTCGAATCCATGGGCCTTGTTCCCGAAATACGGGCCATGGCGGCCCTTCACCTGACCACCGAACATCCGGCAGGTACAGTCGCCGTGAGATACGGATCGGCCATGGCATCCACCGACGAATTCGATATCGGGATCATAGGGCTCGGGGGGCACGGAGGATCGCCTCACAAGGCGATCGACGCACTCTCTCTCTCCGCTGCGTTCGTCACCCGGATGGAGAGTTTCATGTCACGGAGGATCGATCCTCTCGATCCGGCAGTTTTCGCCATCGGTGTGCTGAAAGCGGGAACAGCGGCCAATATAATCCCCGAGCGGGCTTCGCTTTCCGGGACGCTCCGGTGCCAGCGCGAGGAGACGCGAGGCTTCATCCTGTCTGGTGCGGAAAGGGAACTGCAGGCCATCTGCTCTGCCGGCGGCGCTTCGTACACCATGGATGTCCGCCGCGGCCTTCCCGTCCTCGTAAATAACGATGAAAAGGTGGAACAGGCTGAAAAAATTGCCGTCGATATTGTCGGGCCCGAAAATGTCATACGGCTCAGGCATCCCTCAATGGGCGCAGAGGATTTCGCCTTTTTCTCCGAGAAGATCCCGGCAGTATTCACATGGATCGGCGCTCGGAACGAGGAAAAAGGCTTCGTCCACATGATGCACAACCCGAGGTTCGATTTCGACGAAGCCGCCCTTGCCCTAGGAACGGAAATGCTCTGCAGGACAGCCGTGGAGATGGAGTAAGCCAGTTTTCCGCCCGGTATGATGGTCTTTCCGGGAACTGGATGAAGAAGGACAACGCCAGGCTGGTGCACCACCGGCACGAATAACAAAAAAGGCGGAACCTTGAGGGGTTCCGCCATTCATTAAACACTCACCAAATGATGTAATGCTCTGAACTACAGAAAACAGGGTTTACTTCTTCTGGTTGTTATTGTACCTGGAGATAAGATCCCAGTTGAGCTGCCACCAGGCTTTTTCTGCTTTTTCCATGCAGTCGTTTGTGAATTTCGTTATATATTCCTGAGCCTTCGCCGGATCTTCCTTTGCAAGCTCCAGGGCTTTTTTGTCCACTTCTGCCGCCTGTTTTGCAAAGTCCAGCTCGAGAGGATCCCGTACTGCCTTCAGATCCTTTATGGCGTCCTGGTAGCGGTGATTCACAAGATCGTCTGCAA
>Ga0228536_1002138_pt1 | contig 13194 bp, 10 predicted proteins | sample SJ1Smetagenome_FD_168611 | JGI IMG/M metagenome (GOLD analysis project Ga0228536, IMG submission 168611) | Enriched culture of PCE-dechlorinating microbial communities from Ithaca, New York, USA - SJ1.S | ecosystem: Engineered > Modeled > Simulated communities (microbial... > Unclassified... | reverse complement strand
AACGAGCTTAGAACTATAAACGAGTTCATGAAGGAATACAACGTATCTACGGATTTAGTCATAGAGGCGTTTTCCTTTTCTGCCAGTATAAAAAAAGTAAAAACTGTAGCTGGCTCCTTGTCTGTTCTTAGAACCTGGTATCTAGATGGTGTAAGAACCAAGGAAGATTTAGAACAACATCTTGAAAATAGGCATAAAAGGTACTTTACTTACCGCAAAATCCTATCCCTTCTTGGTGAGTACAGACTTCCTACAAAAGCAGAGGAAAAGCTTATGGATACTTGGGTTGACAATATGAACTTCTCTATGGAGGTAATTGAAAAAGCTTTTGAAAAATCTCTAGCAATTAAAAATCCAAACTTAAACTATGTAAATGGTATCCTTAAAAATTGGCATGAGAAGCTCGTAAAAAGAGGCTCTTCTCCTCATGTAAAGCCTGAAATAACAGCTTTAGAACACAGAACTAAGCTTATGGAGGCTATTAAATTAGAAAATAGAATCATAACTGACAGCGAGGATAAAATGCTTCACTACCTGTATACAGCTTTTCCTTTAGATATCTGTCTTAGTGCTGTAGAGCATTTGAAATCCGTTAATGCTTTGCTTAGTATAGAAAGTCTCTTTACGTTTTTAAATAGCCCTAGTCAAACTGCAAACGAATCCAGCTCTGAAACTATAAAGCTAGCTGAAAAAGCAGATGGAATCACTTTAAGTGAAATCCAAGATATAATAGATGAAAAACCAGCAAGGCAAGTATCAAAGACTAGACCTACTAAAACCTCTACTCTTGTAAACTCAAAGCTCGATAACGAGGAGCTAGAAGCGAAGCTAATGAAAAAAAGGCAAAAATAAATCTAGTCAAAATTCATAGAATTTATTTATAGTAAAGAAAGTAGGCGAAATTATGAAGGATCAGATTTTTAACAAAATACTATATGAATATCAGCTAAAAAGAGATAAAGCTCAAAAACAGCACGAGCAAAATATATCTGTACTTCATAGTAGATTTCCTGAGCTTGCAAAGCTAGATGATGAAATTTACGAGCTGAACTTAAGGCTGTCAAAGCTAGCTATAACAGGTGAAAGTGATAAGATGCCTGAGATAAAATCAGCTATAGATGAAAAAATAGCGCAAAAACATAAGCTTCTGGATTTACATGGGATTACTCCTCAAATGCTGAAGGTTCACCACGATTGCCAGCTATGTAAGGATACAGGGTTCATAGAAAAAAACGGGCTATATGAAAAATGTACCTGCTTAGTTAACAGGCTGATACAAGAGGCTTATAAAAACTCAAATATCACAGATAAAATAGAAAATGAAAACTTCAGTAACTTCGATATAAGCCTTTTTGATGATAATATTACAAATGAAGCTAAATCTCCAAAAGAAAATATGAAGTTTCTTAAGCAAATATCCTATGATTTTATTGAGAATTTTGGAAATAAGGACCAAAAGAGCCTTTTATTTTATGGGCCTCCAGGACTTGGAAAAACTTTTTTATGTACCTCTATTGCCAAAGCTCTAATGGACAATAGCAAAACAGTGCTTTACTACAGCTCTTCTGAGCTATTTAACCGGTTATCAGACTATACCTTTTCACGTGAAACCTTCTTAAAAACTAGCTCCAAGGAAATTCACGATTTAATCATGGATACTCAGCTTCTAATAATCGATGACCTAGGCTCTGAAATGACAAATAGCTTTGTAATAAACCAGCTTTTTAATATCTTAAACCTTCGAGAAATGCACGCTAGAAAGCTTATAATATCAACCAATTTGACTCCAAAGGAATTAAACGAGGTCTATGGAGACAGAATATTTTCAAGAATGGTCATGCATTTTGATTTTTATAAGTTCTACGGTAGTGATATAAGGTGGAAGCTTTAGCTTATTCTCACAATAGAATAAATCTATACTGAATATAGCCTCTTATTTCATTTAGAGCTATGAATATTCATAATAAAAAACCACTTTGCTCAGAGCTTGTAAATAGCTTTGAACAAGGTGGTTTTTCAATATTATATATTAGCTTTCTTTTCCCATATAGAAGTATGAAGCTCCTAAAAGCAATGCTCCTCCTATAAAGTTTCCTAGCGTAACAGGAATCATATTCTGAAAAACTCCCATAAGTGATACAGTCTCTGGATGAGGCATGAATAGCGCAGTTGCAAATACTGTCATATTGGCTACACTATGCTCAAATCCACTCGTAATAAAAGCAAACAAACACCAAAATACCATAATAAGCTTGCCTGATTCGCTCTTCATCTTAACTGAGCAAAGTACTGCTAAGCAAACTAATAGGTTACACAAGATACCATTTACTAGAAGCGGTATAAAATCGCCATTCATTTTAGTAGCTGCAGTTTTAAGTATAAAAGCTCCTGTAGGTGTAGCTGATGCATTTGTAAGTGACAATAAAAGTCCTAGTAATGTAGAGCCTATAGCATTTCCAATAAAGCTCCAAACCCAGATGTTAGCTGAGTCCTTCCATGTAACTTTTTTATCAAGTGCGCCTACCGTAAGTATCATATTATTTCCTGTAAAAAGCTCTGAGCCAGCCATGATAACTAGACTAAGTGCAATACCAAAGGAAATTCCCATAAGCATTTTTGTAAAAGGAAAATTACTTTCTGAGCCAAGTCCTCCTATAGTCATAATTAGGAAAATTCCAAAACCAACATAGGCTCCTGCCCACATAGATGCTATCAAATATTTTATAATTCCAGATTTGTAAAAATTAACTTTTTTAACAGCAACCTCTGATAGTAGATTCTTCGTTTCTGTAAACAAATTGTTTCCTCCTTTATCGTGATTTTTTTAACGTGACATAATCTTAACATTATTTTTATATCCTTAATGTGATAAAAGTCACACTAAATTGAAAATAATATACATAATTTTAATATTTTTAACAAAGCCATAATAGTTGAGTTCAAAAATATTGATAAAATGAACATGGAATTTACATATATTGTTTCAGGAGGTCAAAGGTGGAAAAGGAAAACGAACTCATAAAAATTTTAGAAGGCGAGTTTATACGCCCAGTATTTCAGCCCATAGTATCGCTTAGAACAGGAGATGTCCTAGGCTATGAAGCGCTCAGTCGCATAACTCTTCCTGATTCTACGCTTAGTATAGAAGAATTATTTCATCTAGCCTCTGAAAGAAAGCGCCTTTGGGAGCTAGAAAAGCTCTGTAGAAAAAAAGCCCTAGAGGCAGCTATAGACAAGCCTTTAAGAACTAAATTATTTCTCAATGTAGATGCAAATATAATTCACGACCCTGACCTTAAAAGCGGATTTACTTGGCAGCAATTAGCTCAGTTTAAAATCGACCCCGAGGATATAGTTTTCGAAATAACAGAAAAAAACGCTGTAAATTCAGTAGATGTTTTCATCGCTTCAATTGAGCATTATCGAAGCCAGAACTTTAAGATAGGAATAGACGATTTTGGTTCAGGATATTCAGGATTAAACAGAGTCTGTGCGTTTTCTCCAGATTACATCAAGCTAGATATGGATTTGATAAGAGACATAGATAAGGATCCTATAAAAAAATCTGCCGTGTCTGCAACTATAAACTTTTGCAAGGAGGCAGGAATAAGAGTAATAGCAGAGGGGATAGAAACCCTAGAAGAGCTGAAAGTGCTTATATATCTAGGTGCAGACTACGCTCAGGGATATTATTTATCAAAACCAAATAGTGAGTTCTTAGCTCCTAATTTCGATACCACATTTCAAATCACTAGCTGTCACAATAAAGCTAAACCTCATTCAAAGGGACATATATTTGGAAAAATATCAGAAATTGGAACTGTAAATAAAACCGTTCTATTTAATAAGCCTTCTATTTTAGTTTACGATGCCATGAAGGAAGACTCTGCTATATCAGAGTTTTTTGTGGTCGATGAGTCTAATAAAGTATGTGGGATACTTCCTAGGAGGCATATTTTAGAAAAATTCAGTGGTGAATATGGATACAACCTCAATAAAAAAACTAAAATAAGCGATATCATGATAAAGGATTTTCTAGCAGTAGACGAGGCTATGGGAATAGATGAAGTTGCAAATCTTTCTATGGAAAGACAAGCTTCATGTATTTACGACTCCGTTGCTGTCACCAGTAATCAAGAATATAAAAGCACTGTTACAGTTAAGGATTTGCTCCTCGCCGCCGTTTCTCTTCAAGTAAAACGAGCTGCTGACTCCAATCCCCTTACTGGTCTTCCTGGCAATAACCAAATTCAGGAGATGATTATAAATACCTTTGTAAAAACCTCTCCTTGGTCGATTGCTTACTTTGATATGGATAATTTCAAAGCCTACAATGATGCTTATGGTTTTAGCAATGGAGATTTAATGATTAAGGCTCTGGCAGATTCCATGAGAAAATGTTGCTATGAAGGTATATTTATTGGACATATTGGTGGAGATGACTTTGTTGTTATAGTAAATAGCCACAATGCTCAAGAGCTATGTAGCTACATATGTAAGACCTTTAGAGAAGCTATCTGCTTTTTATACCATCCCGACGACTGGAAAAGAGGATATATAGTTTCTAAAAACAGGAGCGGCTTTACTCAAACCTTTCCTATTGTGACTCTTTCTATTGCAATAGTTACAAATAAAGCCTTCCAGCCTTCAGATATAGAAGAGCTCTCAAGTATGATTGCTGAAATCAAGAAAAAGTGTAAACAAAAGGATGGAGATGTAATAATAGTTGTATAAATAAAAAACCATCGACATTGTCGATGGTTTTTATTGGTGCGGATGGAGGGACTTGAACCCCCACGCACAAGGCGCTAGATCCTAAGTCTAGTGCGTCTGCCAATTCCGCCACATCCGCATGTGGTGGGCCCAACAGGGCTCGAACCTGTGACCCCCTGCTTGTAAGGCAGGTGCTCTCCCAGCTGAGCTATGAGCCCACAAATGGTGACCCCTAGGGGAATCGAACCCCTGTTACCGCCGTGAAAGGGCGGTGTCTTGACCGCTTGACCAAGGGGCCTTAAGCTGGTGACCCATCCGCGACTCGAACGCGGGACACCCTGATTAAAAGTCAGGTGCTCTGCCGACTGAGCTAATGGGTCTTAGTTGGCACTCGTATAATATATCAAAATCAAAAGACATTGTCAACAAAAAAATTAAAATTTGCTAAATAGATAATTTAAGATTGATTATTAAACTATCCACTTAGCAAACATTTTATCAAAAATTAGCTTTTTTTGTTTTTAGCAGAGTACGTCTTAGAAAAATGAAGCTCTCATAATCGTCTGGTCTCTTCTTGGACCTACAGAAATAATTTTAACTGGAACATCAATAAATTCTTCTATTGTTTTAATATATTCCTTAGCATTTTCAGGCAAATCTTCATAGATTTTTACTTCGGTGATATCGCCTTTAAACCCTGGCATTTCTTTGTAAACAGGCTTTGCTTTTTCCAAATCTCCAAGATATGCAGGGAAATCTGTAGTGATTTTACCATCTATTTCATAGCCAACGCAGATTTTAAGAGTTTCAAAATCTGAAAGCACGTCAAGTAGCATAAGTGAAATAGCCGTAAATCCATTAATCATAGCAGAATATTTAAGCACTACTAAATCAAGCCATCCACATCTTCTAGCTCTTCCTGTAGTAGTTCCATACTCATGGCCTTTTTCACGAATTAAATCGCCTGTAGCATCTTCTAGCTCTGTAACAAAAGGTCCTTTTCCAACTCTTGTTGTATACGCTTTTGTTATACCTATAACTTCATTTATAGCTCCAAAGCCTACTCCACTTCCCACTACAAAGCCACCTACTGTAGGATGAGAAGAAGTAACATAAGGGTAGGTTCCAAAATCAAGGTCTAGCATTGAGCCTTGAGCTCCCTCAAATAGAACATTTTTATTTGCTTTTAGAGCTTCATTTATAATTTTCTCTGTATTATCCACATATTTCGCTAGTTTTTTAGCGTACTGATTGTATTCATTAAATATTTCATCATAGCCAAGAGGCTCTGCATTGTATATTTTAGTAATAATCTCATTTTTCTTTTCTAGCTCTTGCTTTAATCTATCTGCAAATATATCTTCTCTTATAAATTCAAGAGCTCTTATTCCTACACGCTCAGCTTTATCCATGTAGCATGGACCTATGCCTTTTTTTGTAGTTCCGATATCCATAGCGCCTCTTTTTTCTTCCATTAAGGCATCCATAGTCTTGTGATAAGGTAATATGATATGTGTACGCTCACTGATTCTAATACTTGAAGTATCAATTCCACGAGCTTCGAATTTTTCTATTTCCTCTAAAAACACTTTAGGATCAAGTACTACACCATTTCCTATGATGTTTATAGCTTTTGGGTTAAGTATACCAGACGGAATTAAATGAAGAGCATATTTCTCGTTATCCACAACTACTGTATGTCCAGCATTGTTTCCTCCTTGTGCTCTAACTACAACATCCGCACTTTTAGCTAAATAATCTATTATCTTTCCTTTTCCTTCGTCTCCCCACTGAGAACCGATAATGGCTAAACCAGACATAAGCGCCTCCTACATACTTCGTAATAAGTCGAACTAAACAAATAATATTTTACCAAACATTCGTATTTATAGCAACCTTAGTTTTTTGTTAAGACTTGCCAATCGTTCAATTATAGATGAATACTCCTAAGTTTAATAAATTTTTATAAATTTCTATTGACGAAATCAAATATATCCACATTATCCACAAATAATTCAAGTTATTCTGTGGATAATGTGGATATCTGCATTTTATAGTAGAGAACTTCTAGCTTATTTCCCTTTTTTCTAAAATATTTCTTGATATGCTTAAAGTCTTCATCTATAAGAGGATTCACTTTTGGATTCATAAATTCCCCAAATTGCTGAGCATATTTTTGAAATCCAACTTTCTTATAGGATTTTATAGCTCTTTCATTGTAAGCTGCCACTGTGAGTATCATTTTTCTATATCCGAGCTCTTTGAAATACCATTTTAATAAAGTAGTAACTGCGTCACTGCCATAGCCTTTAGATAGCTCTCCAGGGTCAAACACTATCCCAAGCTCAGCTCTCTTAAATAGCCTGCTTACATTTCTTAGAGACATATATCCCACCATCTGACCTTGCATGTCAAACACACTAAAGCATCGCTTTAAGCCTTTTGTTTTAAGCTCAAACCACTGCTGCCTTTCTTCTATATCCATATATGGGAAATTGTAATCGTAAAAAAGCAAATCGTCATGCAAGGACCAGTGGAGCATTTTTTCCACATCTTCCTTACGCATTGACCTTACACTTACTTTATTTCCCCATAATATAATCTTATCATCCATATTAATGCTTTACTCCCTCATGTGGGCTACATTGTGAAATAACTGGAACTGTCCAAGCCATGTCAGAGGAACCATACCTGTTTCTCCATGTCTGTGCTTTGCAATAATAACCTCTGCTATATTTTTTTGGTCTGAATCCTCATGATAGTATTCATCTCTGTATAGAAACATCACAAGGTCAGCATCCTGCTCTATGGCTCCTGATTCTCTCAGGTCTGATAGTATAGGTCTATGATCAGAACGTTGCTCTGGGGCACGCGATAGCTGAGATAGAGCTATTACTGGACATTCTAATTCTTTCGCTAATATTTTTAGTGAACGCGATATCTTCGATATTTCTTGCTGACGACTTTCTCCTTTTGAATCTGACTCCATAAGCTGAAGGTAATCGATAAGAACCATATCCAGTCCTTTTTCCATTTTAAGCCTTCTGCATTTTGACCTTAGCTCTACTACACTTATTCCTGGAGTATCATCTATATAAATATCTGTCTTGGAAAGAACTTCCATTGCAGTTATGACTTTTGGCCATTCTTCCTCATCCAGATTCCCATTTTTAAGCTTATTTAGCTCAACTCTGCTCTCTGCTGCTATCATCCTTTGAATGAGCTGCTCTTTACTCATCTCCATAGAAAACAGAGCTACCTTACAGCTATCCTTAAGAGCTGCATTGTGAGCAATATTTAACGCAAAAGCTGTTTTTCCCATAGCTGGTCTAGCTGCAATAAGCACTAAATCCGTTTTTTGAAGCCCATTTGTTTTTCTGTCCAAATCTATAAAGCCAGTAGTAAGGCCTGTAATACTTCCTTTATTTCTATACAGCTCTTCCAATATTTCATATGCGCTTAGTAGCACCTGTGAAATAGCTGCCATACTCTTTTGACTTTTAGATTGTGATATATCAAATATGCTTTTTTCAGCTTGCTCTAGTAGGTCAGCTACTTCATCTTCTCCTGCATAGCTTCGCTCCATTATAAAGCCTGATGCTTTTATAAGCTTACGTAGTATGGATTTTTCTTTTACTATTTCTGCATACTTGCTTACATGGCGAGTAAAGTCAGGAGCAGTAGAAAGTCCAGTAAGATAAGTTATTCCACCTACCATATCCAAAGATGATCTCTTTTTTAAGCCTTCAGACAAGGTTATAAGGTCTATAGGCTCGCTTTTTTTGTACAAATCCATCATGCAGTGAAATATTTCTCTGTGAGCATCCTTATAAAAATCATCCTCTTGAAGTACATCACTTACTACAAGCATTGCTTCTCTATCAATTAAAATACTTCCAAGAACTGATTGCTCAGCTTGGATGGAATGAGGCGGTAATTTCCCCTCCATAAGCCTACCTCCTGGATAAGTTGATTAATCCTTTTGCTTTACTTCTACGCGAAACTCAGCAGTAACATTTTGATGAAGCTTAACTGGAACTGTGTGAGACCCAAGCATTTTTATGTGATCATCTAATAGGATTTTTCTCTTATCTATATCAATTTTATGTTCCTTATTTAGTCTTTCTGCTATATCCTTTGATGTAATTGAGCCAAATAATTTGCCCCCATCTCCCGCTTTTGAATACATAGTTACAGTTATAGCTTTTAGCTTTTCTGCTAAATCCTTAGCATCCTGCTCTTCTTTTTGTTTTTTTAAGCTTTCAGCTGTTTTTTGTTGATTCAAATCGTTTATTGAGCTTGCTGTAGCTTCCTTTGCCACTCCTTTTGGAATTAAAAAGTTACGTGCGTAGCCATCGCTTACTTCCTTCATTTCGCCTTTTTTAGCTGTTCCCTTTACGTCCTTTAAAAATATAACTTTCATCTATTCTTCCTCCTTTAAAAATTCCATTATTAGCTCTTCTACTTTTTCTACTGCTTCTTCTGTTGATACATCCTTAAGCTGGGCTCCTGCAGTATCTATATGCCCTCCTCCGCCTAGCTTTTCCATCAGCATATGAACATTGATATCTGATAGTGACCTAGCACTAATAAATACTAGTCCATCGCTTCTTTTTGCTACTGTAAATGAAGCTTTTACTCCCCTGATGTTGAGCAGTTCATCTGCTATCTGAGCGGCAATTAAAGATGGATTTTCAAGATTTTCCGGACAAGAAGTAATTGCAATGCTTCCTCCCAAAATTTTCGCATTTTTTATTCCTTCAGCTTTTACTAGGAAGCTATCTAAATCTCCTTGGAAAAGCTGCTTAACAGCTATGGTATCTGCTCCAAATTTTCTTAAAAACGCAGCAGCTTCAAAGGTTCTAACCCCTGTTTTAAAAGTGAAGTTCTTTGTGTCTAGCGTAATTCCCGAAAGCAATGATTCTGCAATCAAGGTATCTATATATGGTCTATCCTTTACATACTGAATCAGCTCTGTGACCATTTCACTCGCAGAGGATGCATAGGTTTCATGATACACAAGCACTGCTTTATCAATAAACTCGACTCCTCTTCTATGATGGTCAATAAGCACTATTCTTTCTGAGATATCAAGTAGTGCAGGGTGCTCTGTAAAGCTCGGTCTATGAGTATCTACAACAATCAGGAGAGTCGAAGGAGTCATGACTCTAAGAGCTTCTTCTTTTGCCATAAATACACTCTTAAAATTATCGTTTGCTTTTAACCTATCATAAAGCACATCTATAGATGAGTTTGGATGGTCTAAAACTATATGGGCTTTTTTACTAAGCATCTTACAAATTCCATACATACCTATAGCAGAGCCCATAGAATCAAGATCTGGGTTATGATGACCCATAATGATTACAGATTCACTCTCATTTATTAAGTCTCTAAGCGCGTGAGCAATAATTCTTGCTTTTACTCTAGTTTTCTTTTCTACAGCCTTTGATCTTCCTCCATAGAAAATAGAACGCTCATCTCTTCTTATTACCGCCTGATCTCCGCCTCTTCCTAGAGCTAAGTCCAGTGAGGTTATAGAGTTTTTGTAGGTTGATGATAAGTCACTTGCCATAGAAGCTGCCCCTATGCTCAGTGTGAGAGGTAAAGAGTTTCCATGATCTATTTTTCTAATTTCATCTAAAATAGAAAATTTATCAGCTTCTAAATCACGCAGTGCTTTTTCATCCATAAATGCCAAATATTTGTCCTTGGTGATTTTTCTAAATGCACCTGAATGCTTATTTACCCATAGCTTAATAGTTCGTTCTACCTCTGCCTCTATTATAGGTCTTACATCCTCTGATGCTGAATCCAGCACCTCGTCAAAGCTGTCTACCTGAAGATTTATGATAACAGGCTTTTCCATTTCATAGGCGGTTTTTAATTCATTGAACTCTGTGACATCAAAGAAATAAAGTGCAAATGATTTCTCATGATTTTCATTTTCTATGATGTTGTATTTTATATCAAAGATTTTATTTCCAATTTGAGTATGGGTCTGCATATTAGTAGTATCTGATTTCGTAAAGTTATCGAGCATTATAGAAGGTACTACCTCATCGATAGGCTTTTCTATCATATCATTTTGCTTTACTAGCTTACTGAATTTTCCGTTATACCAGGTCAGGTTTCCAGTATTGTTAAGTATACATAACGGAAGTGGAAAATCTATAAGGGTCTGCTTTGCGGTTTTGTCCATATCCATGGATAAGGTCTCTATATACTCGACCCACTGAAGATTTCTCTTTGAAATAATCTTGTGGTTGTAATAAATGAGATATAAAAGCAGCAAAAGAGCGGCAGAGCCTATATACAAATTAAAATACAGCAAGGTAATGCTTAGAATTCCTATAATAAGAAGATAGGCTTTTGATTCAGGTATATTTATCTTAAGGCTAGTTTTCATTACATTCCTCCTAGGCTATCTTTTTAATCTTCTAAAATTAAATACAGCATCTGCAAATCCGATTATTGATATAAAGCTAGATACGGGCAGTAGTACAATCAGCAGAAGAATATAAATAGTCTTTGCACTTTTATTTAGCTTAGCGTGTTTAAAGAAATATCCTATCACTGCTATCCCTTGCAAGAAAAATAAAAGTATAAAAATAGCAGCCATATTTAAAACTAAGGTTTCATAATAAGGATAATTAAAATATCCAGAAACCAAAGTCAGTAGATAAATAATCAGCACACCAAGAGATATATTCCCTGGCATAGAAAATTCTGTAATGCTCGCCACATGGTTTTTATCACCAGTTCTTCTTATTATAAGAGCTGACATATAGTAGTTCAAAAACGACATAAGAAGCGTAGAGCCAATTATTATAGAAGGGAAAAACAGCTTAACTGAGTTAAGGATTTCTTCTACATTAGGTTTTTTTACATTTGGAATTTCTTTTATCATCTCATATTGAAGATTGAGAGATTCTCTAAGTATTGCAAGTATGCTGTCTAAAATATCTATACTGAGAAATAACGAAAGCACTTGCATAAAAACTACTGTAGTAAATGTCATAGCTAGAAATCCATAAAATATGCTCTCAAAAGCAGGACGCTTTTCTCTCATAAAAAAGCCTATGCATACCCCTGGAATGAGAAATACTAAAAGAGCAGAAAAAGCAGTTATGGGATGAATAAAAAAGCCTAAAATAACTGTCGTCGTCACTGCACTTAATAAGCCGTAATACATTTTGTTTCTGTAGGTAGTTATGATTACAGGTACAGATGTAAATAGCGATAGAAACGATAAAAACGGTACATAAGTACCTATTAATATGAATATAACTCCTATCACTGTAAGTAATGAGGACTCTATAAGACTTTTCCTATTAAAATCTATATTTTTTTTCTTTGGTTTTGGTTCTTGCAATAGCATCAGCTCCTAAAGTAGTCTATCAAGATATTATACCATAAACCAGATAGAGTAAAAATAGTTCTAAAATATAGATGATATATCGGTTGCTAGCTGATGAATTTTTTATATTTGTCTATAAATCCATTCTTTAGGCCTAATGATTTATTCTGATACTATCTAATAAAGCTCATAGCAACCTTTTTCTCTTGGTCTGGCTTCAATTTTTTAGCCTCTTTTGTATCCATTAATTTCATCATATATGCCATGTTTTTACCAAGTACTCTCATGATTTGCATCCCCTCTTCATCTTGAAGAGCATCACCAGGTTTGCTTCCATGGATTACATTCCAGTAGTTAGATGAAGGAACCATCATCTCTGCATAATTTAAGTAGTTGTTAAGCTGGTTAAATGCAGGAACTCCTCCAGAACGCCTAACTGCAACTACGCTTGCTCCTACCTTATGTCTTAATAGGTTAGCATTTGCACTAGAAACATAAAAGGCTCTATCCAAAAACGATTTCATAGTACCTGCAACAGCAGAGAAGTGTACTGGTGAGCCTAGAATTACTCCATCTGCTTCTTTCATTAGCTGAATATAGCTGTTTACTTCATCGTCTTTCATTATACACTGCTCATCTTTTGATTTATAGCAAGCACCACATGCCATACATCCTCTTATAGCTTTATTTCCAACATGAACGATTTCTACCTCTATCCCTTGGCTTTCAAGCTCATCTGCCACAAGCTTTATAGCATGATAAGTATTACCTTCTTTTTTAGGGCTACCATTAAATGCAACTACTTTCATTTTTCTTCCTCCTTTAATAATTAAATTATAATTAGAAAAAAACCCAAATCTCTCAGATTTGGGTTTGGTATTTAGTCTACAACATATGGTAAAAGAGCAATATTTCTTGATCTTTTTATAGCTAAAGTAAGTTTTCTTTGAGCTTTAGCTGATGTACCCGTAATTCTTCTTGGAAGAATCTTGCCTCTTTCAGAGATATATTTCTTTAGTAGATTTACATCTTTGTAGTCTATCATATTTATTTTTTTACCCGCGAACGGATCAACTTTTTTTCTTCTTCTTCTTGCATTTCCTTTTTGCATAGCCATCTTT
>Ga0228536_1002136_pt1 | contig 13229 bp, 9 predicted proteins | sample SJ1Smetagenome_FD_168611 | JGI IMG/M metagenome (GOLD analysis project Ga0228536, IMG submission 168611) | Enriched culture of PCE-dechlorinating microbial communities from Ithaca, New York, USA - SJ1.S | ecosystem: Engineered > Modeled > Simulated communities (microbial... > Unclassified... | reverse complement strand
ATGACATGTACTCGCATTGAGGGCAGCCGTACGCGCGGTCATTGTCTGTGAGGCTCATGGACGCTCCGCATCTCGGGCAGAAGCGGTTGTTCCGCTTCCAGTCCATCATCTGGAATGCGGTACCGGCGGCCTGGAAAATTCTTTCGCCTCCGAGTGCCCACAATTCACGGAGCCCGACGGTCTCAAATCCGTGGGGAAGGCCATCTTCCCAGGGATATTCACCCCAGGAAAATCCTCCCCTGTCTGCCGGAAGGGTTCCGGTTACCGAAAGTCTTCCGAGAAAAAGATGTTCATCACCGCTGTCGGGAAGTTTCAGCAGAGTCTTTGATTTTACGAGAAGAAGGTCTTTTTGAAACAGAAACCACTTTCCTGCCGTGCTGCATTGTTCCATGATTGTCCTCCGATGTCCCGGGCGTCTGCGGTGTCCGAATTGAGGTTGGATTTGCGGGAACATTGTACCATTGGGAAATAGTGAATTCCATGATTAAAGGGGAGAAAAAATGAGCATCCCGTAAAATTTTGCCGGATGCTCATTTCTGGTTCAATTCGAGCAGTTTCTATTTTTTCCCGCCGTGCTTCGGAGGGCCGGGTTTTGGTCCCGGGCCTCCGGGGCCGTGCTTCGGAGGAGCCGGATGGGGTTTCGGATGAGGGGCGGGTTTTCCGGGACCGTATTTGGGAGGTCCCGGTTTCGGATGATGCCCTCCCGGCGGTCCGTATTTCGGCGGAGGGGGAGGAGAATAACGGGGCGGCCGCCAATTATGTGCAGGAGGTCTTCTGTGTGGATAGGAACTCCTGTAGTACCTGGGCGGATAGGGAACCCTCCGGAAATGATCGTAATAGTAATGTCTGGGCGGAAGCGGCCGGTGGACTATCCGGGCCCTGGGGTGCCAGCGGCCCCTGTCCCTGTAGTAGAAAAGATCGAGAACAAGGGAGGCGTAAATATTCCCGTTTTCATATTCCAGCAGAAGGCCGGGAATTGCGTCCGTCCAGAGCGAAATTGCCAGCCCCCTGTTGGCCCCATACCCGTATCCGGTGTGGTAGTGATATGCCAGCATGGCTTTTGCCATAGGGTATCCGTGAGATGCGCTCCGTTCGTACCAGTAGGCCGCCATCTGCGGGTCGGCGTTCACACCGCGGTCTCCCCGGTCGTAGGCAAGACCGGCAAGAAACTGCATTTCCGGATCGTCTCTCTGGGCGTAATCCATGATCTCTGCAAAAGACATCTCTTCCCCTGCGCCCTGGTTGGGCACCTGCGGGAACTGGACTGAGCCCTGCATATTGGCGTTCTGCGGGACTGCCTGGGAACCGGCGGCTGTCTGTGCGGCGTTTTTCTGAGAAAATACCGGCGCCGTTTCAGCTGGAAGTACTGCGAAGCAGAGCGTGAGGGCCAGTGCCGGGACGGACAGCATCAGGGCGGTCTTTCCGGCGGTTCGTGCACGTGTTTTCATGTGTCTCACCTCCTGTTCTTTCAGGTGTTCCTGGAATTCAGGGCTTTGTACACTGTGTATCGGAATCCCCATGGGTGTTACGATCATTCTACCCCTGTTTTTTTTCAACAGAACCGCCTTTCTACCGATTCAGAGCATAGGCGAATCTGGCATGTCTAAAAAGATTTGAATTATTTTTATTGTTATAATATTTGAAAGTGGTCCAGAGTGATGCAGAGAGTGGAGGTGGTTTTGTTGAGAAGAAAGCCGGTTTGGGGAATCTGTATCATCATCTCCCTTTTCATTCTCGCGGCAGCCGTATCTTTCGGCAAATCGCCTGAAGAGCTGGAGCGCCGGATGGAAGAACTGGAGAAGAAAATCGGGGATGCCGTGAAAAGCGGACAGGGACCGACGCAGCAGATGATTGAAGAAATAGCGAAAATCCTCGAAGAGCTCGGGGACATGGAGAGAGGGGAAAAAGAAAAAGAAAAAGAAAAAGAAAAAGAAAAAGACAAAAACAAAAACAAAAACAAAAACAAAAAGTATGAAGACTCCTCCGGCGACGGATGGAGGGAGGTTCCATTTACGGGAACCATTTCGGTCTCCCGGATACTCAGCGGTTCGGCTGTGATGACGGAGGAAAAGGGGAGCAGGAAGGAATCCGGACCCGGAAAGAAGGACTGGCGGTGGTCAGGGCGGAAAGAGAGCGAGGGAAGTCCCCCTGGCGGATCTGAAGGCAGTTCTTCCTGGTCGGGGAATAGTTCGGCATCCATGTCGGCGATGATCACGGAATCGGAGCCAATCCGGGATAGGGACGCAAAGGTGATCGGGTACCAGCCTGTGGGGTACGTGACGGGCCGGGTGACGGAGCGGGAGAAATTCAGGGCGAAGAATGTCTCCATCACATCCCGTTACTCCCATTCCGCGAAGGAGGAGCATACGTTCAGCAAGGAAGGCATCGACGGCTGGTGCAGACTGACCGTCAACCCGAAGGAGGGGCGCTACGCCCTGTCCTTCCCTTCCATCTACCTCGTGGACGGCACGGGAGAAACGGTGATGGTCTTTTCCGCCCCGGACCTGCGGCTCGAGGAGCGGGAGCCATGGCACGGCCTGGGGCCTCTGGACTGGGTCCCATCGGGGCCTGACAGGGAGACGCTCCGGTACAGTCCTGAAAGGGGCGTTATTGAGGGATCCTTCTCATACTCAATGCCCCCTGGAGGAATCGATGTGGAGCTTCTGCGCAAGGGACTGGGATCTTTTCCGCCGGAACTCTCCGGTCTGAAGGGGGAACTCCTTTCGGACTATTCAAAGATCGCAGAGAGCCTGGCCGATGCGGCGGGAAAGACTCCCGGAATGTACTCCGGGACGTGGACGGTCGTGTGGAGCCTGAATATCGGCTCCGTGCCGGTCAAAGTGGAACTGGAGCCCGTTGGGGACTACGAAAACTGGAAGCCGGAACTGATCCGGGGGGTGGGAAACTTCGCAGGGGTGAGGGCGAAGATCGTCGAGCCAGCCGGGCTGGCGGGAAAAATCCGGTTCACCCTCGAGGATGTGAGCCGGGAGCCCGGCGTCTCCATGAATTACCCCTTCCATGACCGGGAGGAGGCTCCCGACCTGGTTATTTCGGAGATGAGCGGTTCGGGGCTGAACATTGCGGAAGACGGGCAGAGCGCCGTGACACTCGATGATGTGAACGAGGCGGAGGTCGTTCTGCAGCCGGGGGATTTCGGCGCCCGGGGAAAGCTCTCAGCCACGGCGACGGTCATCGCGGGCGGGAAGGAGATGGAGGTCCGGGCGGTCCAGAAGAGAACGGGAGAGCACTGGGTGACCCTTCCCCTTGACGAGAACAGGAATGGTATCGCCGACTGCTGGGAGAAAACTCACGGAATTTACCCATGCGCCGGGGACGTGGATGATGACGGTGAACCGGAAGGAAAGGCCCCCGGCGACGGCTTTTCCGCCTACGAGGAGTACAGGGGGGTCTTCGTGAAGGGAAAGCATCTGAGGCTGGACCCGAACAGAAAAGACCTCTTCGTCTATGACCCCGACGGGCTTTCTGAGGCGGCGGGCTTCGGCCCGGTCACCCGCCTTGTGGTCCATTACGTCGAACCGGAGGAAGGGAGATGCACCGGAACAAATGACAGGGCCCGGGTGGTGAATTTCCGGGCCGGTTCCTATCACCTGGTGGACCAGCACTGTCTCTGGATAAAGAAGGATGCCCTCCCCGAACCGGATCCCTTCAACTGGGGATGCTGTGAAGGCGGCAGGGAAATCGGCCCACCCCGGACGGCCGAACGGTACGTGCTTGTCTACGCGGACCAGATCAGGTCGGATCTTGAAAGGACAGTGCAGGAGAACCGTCCGGAGATAACGAACGCGTTGGCGCAGCGTGGGCTCCGTCCGGATGCCGCCTGGCTCGAGGGGCAGATTGACGCCGCCGTGGCTATGACCACGATCCACGAGGCCTGTCACGGGTTGGGAATTTCTCACCACTATACATCTCTTATGCAGACCCTGCCGAAAGGAGCCGATGTGGGAAAGGCGGTCATGGAGCTTGACATCAGCCCCTCCACCGGGCAGATGAGCTGCGTGATGCGCTACACCAGGGACTGGGGAAAGCATCCCCGCCTGACATTCAGGGCGGAAAGCGAGACCCTGGACATGCTGCGGGGCCGGCCGTGGCCCAACACCCTGTGCGAGACCCTCGACGACTGCCGGGGGCAGATGGTAGTGAGCGACCGGGAGCAGGGGCGCATGTATTGATGGTCTAATGTCGTTTTTTTCGGTTTTGTCATCCTGAAGAGCGAGGCGAGGAAGGATCTGCCCCTCACTTTAACTATTCTTTTTTTGGAGGAACCAGGCCCCAGCGGGCGGCGGCATTATCGTCCCCGAGGCGCCACACCTTCCTGTGGAGTTCCCGGAGGTGGTGGGGAGCCCGGAGGAGTGCCGTTTTTTCTTTCCCGGTCAGGCTGTCCGGTCCCGAGGCGAGAGCCTTTTCCACGATCTTTTCCCGTGAGCGTTCCTTTGAGGGTGCCCCCCGGCGGAAACGAAGCAGAAGGGACGTGTGGAGGCCGTGCACCAGGGGATCCACCACCGCACGGAGAAAACCCTGTTTCCGCGAAAAAGGAAAGGGGGTATAGGGAGCCGGTCTGCTGAGGTTTTCGTCAAGTACGGCCAGTTCCGGGGGCCGCTCGACTTCCTCCGGTATGAGGAAGAGCCCTGCTTTCCGGAAAAAACGTCCCACGGCCGCCCGTCCGGTGAAGACGGAAATGGGGACGGAGAGGGCCAGGGAGAAGGTTATCGGGGTGATCCACCAGAAGAAAGACGGAATGATCCAGTAGACCACCGTCGCCCAGCAGATGCCCATGAGGCTTCCCCACCAGTGTGCCCGGAATGCCTCCCGCCACGTGGTTCCCCGATCGTCCCTGGACTGGGTTCCCCAGCCCACACTTTTTCCCAGGAGTGTTGAGACCACGAAGAGACTGTGGAAGACCATCCGTATGGGGGTGAGGATCATGGACAGCACCACTTCGAGCAGAATGCTGAAGAAAAGGCGGATTTTTCCCCCGTAGAGCCGGGCCCGGAAATCTGAAAGCAGGATGGGGAGAGCACCAAGAAATTTGGGCAGGAAAAGGAGAAGGGTGGTTGACCCAAGGAGCGAAACAGCCCAGTGGGGTCGCCAGACGGGCAGTTCGGGAAGGAACTTCCTCAAAATGGGCATGTACACAGGTTCGAACAGGGCTTCAGATATTGCCTGGGCTGAGTTGACGATCAGAAAGGCCAGCCATAGCAGGGCAGAGCCGTAGGAAAGAATTCCGTTGATGAAAAGCGCACGATGGGCCGGGAAAAATCCCCGGGTGAAGAGCAGCCGTGTGTGCTGCAGATTTCCCTGGCACCACCGGCGGTCCCGTTTCAGCTCGTCGATGAGGGTTGGAGGCGTTTCTTCCCAGCTTCCCCTGAGGTCGTAGGTGAGCCAGATGCCGTACCCTGCCCGGCACATGAGTGCCGATTCCACGTAGTCGTGGCTGAGGATGTCGCCGCTCAGGGGTCCTTTCCCCGGCAGCCTGGGAAGCTCGCAGTGTTTTATGAAGGGATCGACCCTCAGAATTGCGTTGTGCCCGCAGTACTGGGCGTCCCCCAGCTGCCAGAAATGGAGCCCCGCAGCCAGAAGGGGCCCGTAGACGTGGTTGGCGAACTGCTGCACCCTGGCGATGAGGGTTTCACGGTTCACTGCCTTCGGAGGCGTCTGCAGAATGCCGATATCAGGCCTCGCCTCCATGATCTGTACAAGGCGGACAAGCGTTTCTCCTGACATGATGCTGTCAGCGTCGAAGACGGCCATGTATCGGTAGCTTTTTCCCCATCTGCGGCAGAAGTCGGCCACGTTGCCGCTTTTTCTCTTGGTGTTGCTCGTCCGTTTCCGGTAGAAAACACGCCCGAACGCATCCTCTTCCTTGCAGAACCGGTACCAGGCTTCCTCCTCTTCGATCCAGACATCCGGGTCGGTGGTGTCGCTGAGAAGAAAGAAGTCGAACCTGTCCAGGGACCCTGTTTGGCGAACCGAGTCGAAGGTTGTCCGAAGGCCTGCGATGACACGTTTCACATCCTCGTTATAGATGGGGATCAGGATGGCTGTCCTGCTCGCAGGGTCGGCAATGGAGAGGTCCAGTCCTTCGCAGGCCCTGGTGACACGGAATGAGTCTCTTTTTGTCAGCAGTATGAAAAGCCCCGCGATGGAAGTCCAAAAACCCACGGAAATCCAGGCAAACAGTGTTGTGAATACCGCCACGAGGAAGGTATCCAGAAGTATGCTTCCCCTGTCGGGGAGAAGCCTCGCCATGGTGTTGGCTGAAATGATCGTCGGGATGAGGACGATCATAAGAAGCAGAAGACGTCTTCTGCTTCCGGTGTGCCTCCATGGAGGGATATGGTCTTTTTCGGCCATATTACTTCTCCCTTCCGAAGAGCTCGCGCCGCCATCTCCGGAGGAAGCGGAAAAAGGATGTCCTCCATGGAATGCGGTCCATCTCCTCTGCAACCATGACGCTCCTGTTCAGGGGAGGGAAGGACGGGATGTTCTGTCCCCGTTCTCCGGGAAGACCGGGGAGGAGTCTTTCCTCACTGAGCAGCATCTCCAGGGCGTCCATGGCCTCTTCCGGGGATGACGGGGCTTCCTCAAGGCTTCCGGCGGCAAGCCGAAGCCCTTTCGCCGGGGGAAGATCGAGGCCCCGTATGTAGAGCATTACCCTGTCCCTTGCGACACGCTGTGCAGGAGTTACATCAGCAGGGGATGCTTCGGGGTGCTCAGCGGGAAAATTCATGATGGTCTCCCGGGACTGGAGGATAGTGTTGTGCAGGGAAAATGAGAAGAGGGGCGTCCGGGACGAACACCCCTGGAAACAACACTGTATGGAAACACAGGGAAAAACCTCCTGGCTGGTCAATTTAAAGAGCCGTTATGCCTGAACCATCATACGGGCTTTCCTTTCGCTCCGCAAGGGACGGGCAATTTACTGCCCCCGTCGGCGGATGGGAGGACAAGTCCCCAGAGAGCAGCGGCGTCCCGGTCACCCAGTTCCCATACCCTTCGGTGGAGTTTCGCAAGATGATGAGGCGCCTTCAGTATTTCCATCTTTTCCCGGGTGGTGAGGCTGTTGGGGCCTTCAGCGAGAGCTTTTTCAACGATCCTTGACCGGGCTTTCTCGTGGGCCGGTGTTCCTGTTTTGTAACGCAGGAGCAGAGATGTGTGAAGCGCGTGGACGAGAGGGTCCACCACAGCCCGTATGAAGCCCTGTTTCCTGGAGAGGGGAAAAGGTGTATACGGTTCGGCCCTCCGAAGGTTTTCCCCGAGTGAGGATAGTTCAGGAGGAAGCTCCACTTCCTCCGGTATGAGGAAAATGCCAGCGTTCCGGAAAGTCCGCCCGAGAGATGCACGGCTCGTGAACACGGAAAGGGGGGCCGAGAGCAGGAGTGACAGAATAATGGGGGATATCCACGGGAAGAATGACGGGTTTGCCATGTAGACGAGGATGCCCCAGACTGCGCCGAAAAATGTTCCCCACCAGTGGATCCGGAGAGCGTCGCTCCACGGCGTCCCCCTGTCATCACGTGACTGGGTACCCCAGCCTACGCTTTTTCCAAGGAGGGTGGAAATTACGAACAGGCTGTGGAAGATCATTCTCACAGGGGCGAGAAGTGTTGAGAGCCCGACTTCGAGGAGAATTCCGGAGACAAGGTTCACCCTGCCCCCAAACAGGCGGGCAGACGGGTCTTTCAGCAGGATGAGGAAGAAGCTGAAAAACTTGGGCAGAAAAAGCAGAACCGCTGTGGAAGCGAGCAGCGTCAGCGCCCAGTGAGGATGCCAGACAGGCCACTGGGGGAAGAGGGTTTTCGTTCCGGAGAAGTACACAGGTTCAAAGAAGACTTCCGCGACGGCCTGGGCCGAGCTCAGAAGAAGGAAGGCAAGCCACAGAAGCGCCGATCCGTAGGAGAGGATCCCGTTGAGGAACAGGGCCCTGTGGGCGGGGAAGAGTCCCCTCGTGAAGATGAGACGCATATGCTGGAGGTTTCCCTGGCACCAGCGGCGGTCACGTTTCAGTTCGTCCAGCAGGGTCGGAGGTGTTTCCTCCCAGCTTCCCTCCAGGTCATAGGCCAGCCATACCCCGTAGCCGGCCCGGCGCATGAGTGCCGATTCCACGAAATCGTGGCTCAGTATGTCGCCTCCGAGGGGCCCCCTGCCGGGAAGTCTCGGCATCTGGCAGAATTTCATGAAAGGCTCTACCCTGATGATGGCGTTGTGTCCCCAGTACTGGGCGTCTCCCAGCTGCCAGAAATGAAGCCCTGCGGCGAACATGGGGCCGTAGACATGGTTGGCGAACTGCTGGACTCTTGCAATGAGTGTTTCCCTGTTCACTCCCGAGGGAGGTGTCTGGAGGATGCCGATGTCCCGGCGGGCCTCCATGCTCTGCACCATGCGGACCATGGTGGTGCCGGCCATGACGCTGTCTGCGTCGAAGACGATCATGTACCGGTAGTTCTTCCCCCAGCGGCGGCAGAAATCAGCAACGTTGCCGCTCTTTCTCCGTGAGTTGCCGGCGCGCTTCCGGTAAAAGACCTTTCCCGAGGCGTTCTCCTCTATGCAGAACCGCCGCCAGCCGTCCTCCTCCTCCACCCATATGTCGGGGTCGGTCGTGTCGCTGAGCAGGAAGAAGTCGAAGCGCTCGATGGAACCAGTGTTCCCGAGGGACCTATAAACCGTCCGGAGCCCCGCCAGGACTCTCTTCACATCCTCATTGTAAATCGGGATGAGGACTGCGGTCCGGGCGGACGGATCGTCGATGGAGAAGTTTTTTCCTGCCACCGCCCGGGACACGGAGAACCTGTTGTTCTTCGAGAGGAGCAGGAAAAAACCCATGGCGGCAGTCCAGAATCCCACGGAAATCCATGCGAAGAGAACTGCGAATACGGCAACGAGAACCGCCTCGAGCGGTGTCCCTCCCCTGGAGGGGAGCAGCGCCGCCATGGTCCGGGCCGCAATGATGGTGGGGCCCAGGATCAGAAGAATGAGCAGAATCCGTCGCCAGCTTGCAGTGCGGTTCCATGACGGGTTTCCCGTTACATTTTCACTCATGGCCGTTTTTCTCCCAGGGGCCGAAAAGGTTCCGCCGCCACCTTCGGAAAAAGCGGACGAAGCTTGATTTCCAGGGAAGCCTGTCGAGGGGCTGGGGTACCATGACGCCCCGGTTCAGGAGAGGCATGGAGGAGATGTGTCTGCCTTCCTCGTCGAGCAGTCCCCTGTCGAGACCGTGCTTCGAGAGGAGGCTCCTCAGGTTTCTCATGGCCGCCTTGGCAGAACCGGGCCCGGCAGCCCTGAGGCTTTCAAGCGCCAGCTCAAGTCCCCTGTACGGGGGCAGGTCGAGCCCCCTGACATAGAGAAGGACCCTGTCCCTGGAGTATCTCCATTCTTCCGGGGAAACGGACGGAGAGTTCTCTTCTTCTTCTTCGTTATTGATGGATGTCATAGGTCCATGTCTCCGTCAGCGGGTCGGGGAGGTTCTCGCCCTTTTTAAGCAATGCCGAGACCCTGATGTACGGCCGTGCTGCTGAAGTGGGGAAGATGGCTTTCAGTTTGCTCTCCGGATCGACGGCAATGTGGAGGACCAGGCGCCACCCGCCCGTGACGTCATTTTTGTGCAGCTGCTTTTCCAGGAGCCGTGCCCCCTCACCGACTGAGACCACGCTCGTCAGTCCCGCGTCTGCCGGGAGCTTTGAGAGCTCTCCTCCCTCGAAATCGAGGACGGCACGCAGCGATCCATCCTGGTTTCCCGAAGCTATCCTCGTGGCGGCAACCCTGCCGAGGGGATGGAGCTCCTCTTTCGGGTGGAGCCATCGCATTCTGTATGCGAAAGACATTTTTGCCGGGTACTTTTTTACATCGTTTTTCGGCCTGCCGTTGGTACCGTTCCCGGAAATCTTGTCTGGAACCCAGTAAGCGACCATGTTGTCGTGGATCTCGAGCTCCGATGGGATTTCCACCAGCTCCACCCTGCCCTGCCCCCAGTTTCCGACAGGTTCGATCCACAGGGAGGGCCGTTTTTCATACCGTGCCTCAAGGTCCTGGTAATGGTCGAAATCCCAGTCCCTCTGCAAAAGGCCGAATCCTGCGGGACTTGCCTGCCTGAAAGGAATGACCGCAAGACGGGAGGGATTGGCAAGAGGACGCCAGATCCATTCACCCTCCGCCGTGTGCATGAGCAGTCCGTCCGAATCGTGCACCTCGGGCCGGAAGTCGCCGTGACGGCCGTTTTCCGTCTCTCCGTAGAGGAACATGCTTGTAAGGGGAGCGATGCCGAGCTTCTGCACATCCTTTCTCATGAAGACTTCGCTTTCCACGTCCACGGAAGTCTCTTTCCCGGGGATGATCCTGAATGACCACGCTCCGGCCAGGCTCGGGCTGTCAAGGAGGGCGTACACGGTTATGGATTTGCTTTCCGGGGCTGGTTTTTCGATCCAGAATTCCCTGAAATAGGGGAACTCCTCTCCGGACTGGAGAGCGGTGTCAATGGCGAGCCCCCGGGCGGAAAGTCCGTACTGGACGTCCTTGCCCACGGCACGGAAGTAGCTCGCACCCAGGAAGACGGCGACCTCGTCCTTGTAGTCGTCTCTGTTGAGATTAAAGTGGATGCGGAATCCGGCAAAGTCCAGGGGAACTCCGGCGACCCTGGAGGCGAATTCCGTGTCCCCGTACTCGAAGGCCCCGGAAAAGAAGGGAATTTTCTCCGCCTGGCCCCCTTCGATCACGCTGATGGCCACAAGACGGTTATAGAAAAGGCCGGGATGGAAAAACTGCACTTCAAACGGGAGTCCTTCATCTTTCCAGAGGGATTTTTCCGGCAGGAAACGAATTTTTCTCCACTGATCGTAACTGATGTTCAAAAGAAAATCCGGAACTTTCCCGTCAGGATCCTCGAAGGGACTGGATGCCAGTTCCTCCGCCTTTTTCTTTACATCCTCGAAGGAGAAGGGATTGATATCACCGGAGACGGGACGTACTTCCTCTCCAGGGGGTACAGGCCCCACTGATGCTCCGGAGCAGGTCGGGAGCAAGCAAAACGCCGCCGCGAGGAGCGCGGCGACGGCAAACAGTCTGTATGGACGGTGTTGTAGGACGCAGGGAAGCACGAATAACCCTCCTTGGCCGGATGATTTCCGGACCGGTTGTGAAATTTGATACATTATCGTAATCATAGCATTTTTTGCTGTTGAGCAATAGAGGGAAGTGGTGTTCTTATATTTACGGAAAACTCCTGATGCGTTAAAGAACGGAGTGGAAAACCCCCCCGGTCGGCCAGGGCGGGAAAAGGAATCTCCCGGTTTCGGAACGCTACAGAAGACGGGACATCCAGCGGAACAAGTCTTCGGTATCCAGTGCGTCAGGCCCTCCCACGACAAGATACCCGATGTTTTTCAGAAGGGGCTCGTTTGTGCTGCTGCCCGTTGGAAGAAGGGCAACACAGGCCATGCCTGCGCTGAGGGCAGCTTCCACCCCGTAGAGGGTGTCTTCGAATACGAGGGCGTTGGCGGGCGATATGCCCATTCTGCGTGCTGCTTCAAGGAAGATGTCAGGGGCCGGTTTGCCATGCCTGACCTCTGAAGATGAGACGATGTGAGCGAAATATTTACTCACTCCGAGGCTTTCAAGTATCTCCCGGGCAATTGAGGCGTTGGATCCCGTAGCCACGGCCATGGGCACTTTTCTGAAAGCCAGTTCGTTAAGCACATCTCTCATTACTGGGTACAGCCTGCTTGACTTCAGGGCAATATTCCTATAGAGGGCGTTCTTCTCGTCAACCAGGGCCTGCTCGTCTTCGGACAGGCCATAGTTAGCCTTTACCCTGCGGATCATTTCGTGGATGTCTTTCCCCACGTACGCGGCTTTTTCCTCCCGGGAGAAGGTGATACCCCTGCGTGCGAGGAGGATCCTGTCGCTCTCGAAATGGTTTTCCTCGCTGTCTATAAGGGTTCCGTCAAGGTCAAAAAGGACCGCATGGATTTTTCGCCGACCCTTGACATCTGATGCGTCACGGCCGTTTCCTGGATGTGTTGTGTCGTTCATCATATTTCCCGCTTTCGTAAAAGTGTTCTCAATCCGGAAATTGTAACACAAACCGATCTTCTGAAGGGATGTTTTTCAGGGGGAGATGAGACTTTTCCAGCAATAAGAAATCCGGTATAGTAAAAAAGCGCAAATAGCCGGGCGTAAGCATATTGCATACCATGACCCGCTGGAGGGCAGTGAACCTGTTGCCGGGGAGGAAAGAAAATGATCATTGATACTGAAAAAGGTTCTTTCGAGGTCGATCTGTATGACGGCGACGCGGCACGGAAACTGTCAAAAAACCTGCCCCGGGAGATTTCCATGTCCCGCTGGGGGGACGAGTTTTACGGTATGCTGAACAGCCGGGTTGGATGTGCGGGTGACAGTCTGCGGGATGTGTTTGAGATAGGCGAAGTAGCACTTTGGCCCGACGGAAATGCACTGTGTATCTTTTTTGGTCCCACTCCCGCAAGCAGGGGGGAAGAGCCGAGGATGATCTTCCCCGGGGTCAGGAATCGGAAAAATAAAGGGAGACGCGACACTTTTTCGGGATTTCGGCTTATCTCTGAAGAACGTAAAACTAAGGAACCTCTGAATAATGTCAGTTGGAGACTTACTAAAGTAGGTTATATCAAGCCTTGTAAGAGTGAAAACTGCTTTATTCAGAGCTTCCCTAAGGCTCTGACCTGTTGAGCCCCCCGGGCAGGGACAGGGGGAATTGTGTCGTTCCCGCCCGTGCTTCAGGATGGGACCACCATTGGAATGCCCTTGTGCCTTACGATGTCCACCGGGACACCGTACACATCTGCAATAATGTCGCCAGGAACTTCCGAAGGGAGATATACCCCCCGGATGGCCCCGTCCTTGAGGAAGAGCAGGCGGTCAGCGAACCGGAATGCCGTGTTGAGGTCGTGGAGGCTGAGAAGGGCTGCCACATTGTGCCCCTTCACAACCTTTCTGAGGGTAGCGAGCATATCGAGCTGGTTCCTGAGGTCGAGGCTGCTTGTCGGTTCGTCCAGGAGCAGAACCCGGGGTTCCTGCACAAGAGCCCGGGCGAGGAGCACTTTCTGGAACTCTCCTCCGCTCAGTTCGTCAAGATAACGCAGTGCGAACCGTTCAAGGGAAAGGGAGGCGAGAGCCGACTCCACTTTTTCCAGGTCCCTGTGCTCCACTGACCATCCCAGGTGGGGACGGCGCCCGAGGAG
>Ga0228536_1002134_pt1 | contig 13235 bp, 8 predicted proteins | sample SJ1Smetagenome_FD_168611 | JGI IMG/M metagenome (GOLD analysis project Ga0228536, IMG submission 168611) | Enriched culture of PCE-dechlorinating microbial communities from Ithaca, New York, USA - SJ1.S | ecosystem: Engineered > Modeled > Simulated communities (microbial... > Unclassified... | reverse complement strand
CTTCCCATGGTCGATGTGACCGATGGTACCTATGTTCAAATGCGGCTTTGACCTCTCAAATTTCTCTTTCGCCATTGTATAGCAACCTCCCTGTAATGAAATCCGCCCCTCCCGGGGCCTTATAGGCAGTTCTTAAGCACCGGTCATGTGCGGGAGAACGCTCCCGACCATGACGCCTATTGTAGCATATTTACCAAAAAATCAATGCCAAGACAAAAAAATACGGAAGAGTTTTCTCTTCCGGTATTGTGTCCTTTTCTGACGGTGTATATTGTGTAATACTCACGTTTTCCCACGTGTAACCGGAGGCTGAATTGTACCAGCGCAGCCGGCATATGTCCAGAGTTTTTTTCGGCTTACTTCGACCATTCTTTTAATTGTTCGTAAATCTCCGTACCCCGGAGTTTTTCGTTCTTCCCGGCAAGGTCGGCTGCTTTTTTTCCCTCACTGTTTTCCGCCTTCGCATCAGCCCCTGAATTCAGCAGCTGTTCCAGGACAAAGGGGCTGGGGTTTTCATGTGCGGCGAACATCAGAGCGGTCCATCCGTCTTTATCCCTTGAATTCACATCTGTACCGCTTCTTATGAGTTCCGCAATAACCGATGCCCTCCAATTTTCCCTTGCTGCGTGCATAAGAGCCGTTCTTTCATTGAAATCCCTGGCGTTCACATCGGCCCCCAGGCTCAGGAGGGCTTTCAGGACCCTGGGGTTCCTCCCCTCTTCGTTGGGTTCCGGCGACCCTGCCGCGGCATGCATCAGCACGGTCCGTCCCTCGAGGTCACGGCCGTGAAGATCGGCCCCCGCATTCAGCAGCGTTTCCATCAATCCGCTGTCCACGTTATATCTCACAAAATACATAAGGGCCGTGAGACCGTTTTTGTCCCCGGCATGGATATCAGATCCCGCTTCAAGAAGGAGACTGATCACTTCCGGTTCCCTCGTGTACCGGGAAGCCCTCATAAGTGCGGTAGCCCCGTTTTTATCGACCGCATGCACATCCGCACCCGCATCGATCAGCACCCTGGCGGTCAGGGGGTTCCTGTTGAGCTGGGCAGCATTCATGAGCGCCGTCGCCCCGTCGATCCCTTTTTCGTTCACATCGGCGCCCGCCTTTATGAGCGCACTCAGGACCTCGGGGTTCGGATTGCTCGCCGCAGCGTTCGCCAGTATCGGCTGTCCCCGAAACCAGTCCTTGTCATTCAGGTCTGCACCGGCCGCCAATAGTACCTCCACAATGGCCGGATTGGAATTGCTCATGGCGGCACACATAAGAGGGGTCAGCCTCAGCCCGTTTCGGGCCTTCACATCGGCTCCGGCTTCAAGGAGGGCTTTTGTCACGTCAGGGTTCTTATTGTTTGCAGCCGCCTCCAGCAGTGCAGTTGTACTCCCCAGACCGCTGCTTGCCGCATTCACATCGGCGCCTGCCTTAATCAGTTCCCGAACGGCCTCCGGGTTTATATTTTCAGCGGCGGCCCACATGAGCGGGGTCTTTCCCACTCTATTCCTTGAGTTCGGGTCAAGGCCAAGCCCGAGAAACAACCGCACCACGTCGGCATTGCCGTTCATCGCCGCGTAGGAAAGAACTCCGTCTCTTCCCCGGTCCAGGGCATGTATATCAGATCCGGAATCCAGCAGCACTTTCAGGGTCTCAACACTGCCGTTTGCCTTCGCTGCAGACATGATCGGCGTCCTTCCCCGCTCCCCGACAGCGTTCACATTAGCTCCTGCCTGAAGTGCGGTTTCGATCTCCGAAGCCGGACCCTTTTCACATATTTCGAAGAACAGCTCGTTGCTCATCACAGCATCCGCCGGGGGCAGAACCAAAAAAAAACATGCACACAGGAGGGGTATAAACACTAATGGAGAACTCCGCATGGTATCTCCTCCCTGATTTTTATTCTCACAGGAAATGGTAGCATAAAAAAGACGCCTCAACACACAAAACCGTACAACACTCTTTCGCCCTGAAAACATCAGGTCTCCCGAGGAACATACCGCAGTTCATCGACACATGATATAATTATTTTTACTGAATCTTTCGACATATTATCGCCCGGAGTTTTGTGTCTTAAGAAAAAAGGCTGTTACGGACTCTTTTCCAGGGCAGAAAAGGAGAACTGATTACCATGGCAAAATGGAAAACCGCATGTGTTCCGTTTCTCGTCATAGCGACCGTTTTGTCCTTCTTCGCACAGGCCGGAGCAGACTTCGCCGGAGACCTCGTCGTTCGCGAAGCCGGGAAGATAGTGAGGGAACTGCTCGGGGCGGAACTTTCTGTCGGGTCGATTTCGGGAAACCCCATAAAGGGCTTCACCGCCCGAAACGTAACGATGACAGCCAAAGAGGGGGCATTTCTGTCCGCCGGTTTTCTGGATCTGAAAATAAACGCGAAATCCCTCCTCGCCATGAAGCCAAGGGTAGATTCCATTTCGATCGGCAGCGCCGACATCGACGGGGAAATCCTCGCCCGAAGGATCGCTGCGATGGAGGCTTCCTCCGACGACAGCGAAATGACCATCCGGGGAGCAAGCCTCCTGAACAGCACTGTCAGGTCCAGGTGGGGAGCTGCCGAAATATCCGCCGTTTCTCTTTCATTCTCCGGCACAGTGCTCTCGGCGGACGTGGACCTGTCATTCAATACCGTTCCCGTCAGGGGAAACACTGCTGTCCGTTTTGAAGGTGAAAGCGCCGACGTCACGCACTTCGAGTTTCTCGTGGGCAGCGGCGAAATATCCGCCTCCGGAAAAGTTGCACCCTCCCTGTCTGCAGCGGGGAATTTCAGGAACCTCGACGTAAAGCAGCTTCTCGCGTTCTGGCCGATGGCCCCTGCGGGAGTATCCGACGGAAAAATTTCAATGGGATTCACCGGGGAAGGAAAATGGAATACCCCGTTCCTGGAAGGGAATTTCGAATACTCAGGATCATCATTGGCCGGCATTCCAGTGGAATCGGTGAAGGGGACCTGGGAATTCGAATCCGGTGTACTTTCAGTTGCCGGAATACAAGCCATCGCTTCAGGAACTCCCATCAACGGCAGGATGTCCATAATATTCATTCCAGGCCTTACACCCGTCCTGGACGCGGCCTTCTCCTCCCCTTCCGTCCCTGTCGGGAAGTCCCTCAAGATTCAGGATGCCTCCGTACATCTTAGAAAAGAAGGCCCGACAGTAGACATAATCTCCGCGTCTGCACGGAGGGGAAAAAGTTCCGTCTCCGCAGCCGGAAAGGTGCTCCTCCCTGAAAGCCCGGGGAAAGACACCGACCTTGACATTGCCGTCCGGGTATCCAGCGCCGACATTGGGGAACTCTCCGGTGCAGCAGGGCTGAAGATGCCCGTCGACGGGATTTTTGACGGAACCGCTACCGTGAAAGGACCTTTTTCCGGTCCATCCATAGCTGTCGCTGCTGCTTCTCCCAGGATTTCTCTCCGCGGCGCGGCGGTTCACAATTTTGCGTTCTCCCTTTCCGGAACCCCCCGGGAAATGCTCTCGGCAGATTTTTCGGCCATCCTCTGCGGAGGCCCCCTTTCAGGAAAAGGGACCATCAAAACGGGTGAAACGCCGGACGGGACATTCGAGATCTCCGGTACCGCCATTGACATCGCCGAGCTTGCATCCGCACTGCCCCAGGCAAAAAGGCTGCGCCCCGGAGGAAAAGCTTCCCTGGTTTTCAAGGGAGCTTTTTCGGGAGGAACTGCGGCAGGGGAAGGCGCTGTATCGTCCCCGGCACTGTCCCTTCTCGGGCTGCAGGCCTCCGACTTTTCCTATCCCCTTTTCCTGGAAGGGAACACCCTATCGGGCAAAGACGCGTCGGTTTCCCTCTACGGCGGCAAAATGAACGGAAGCGGATTTATTGATCTCGAAACATTTGCGTTCAAACATACCGCATCCTTTGAGGGGATCGACCTGAACGCATTTCTCCGGGACTTCGCCGGAATACCGTCCGGAAAATCAACGGGCCGTGCAAGCGGGTCGGGGGATTTTTCCGGCTCATTCTCACCCGGTTTTTCTTTCTCGGGGACAGTCCGTGCCACCGCCCCAGCTCTTGGCCTGGCAGGGTTTTCAGCCACCGACGGCGCCATCCAGGTGAAGATGGATGAGAAAAAGGCATCGCTGAGCGGAAAGGCAATCATCGAGGGAAGCAAGGCATTTCTCCAGGGAACCATTTCAAGCTACATGACGGAACCAAAACTCGATCTTACCGCGAACATCTTCTCTGTGAACGCCGCCAGGGCAGCAGCGCTCGTTCCCGCCGCTGAAAACTTCGGCCTTTCGGGAACAGTGAATACCGACCTCGCCATAAAGGGCAAAGCCTCGTCTCCGCAGATATCGGGAAAAGTCTGGAGCGAAAAAATAACCGCGGGGAAAGAGACGCTCACGTCCCCCTCCGTCTCCTTCGTCCTCGGGGACAGGCAGACGTCACTATCCTCCGCATCCGCAAAATGGAGGGGAGCCCGGCTTTCCGCCTCAGGAACCATAGGCGGCAGCGGAATTCTGAACATCACCGCGAAAGCTGACAGCCTGCAGCTATCAGCCCTTTACGGCTTCATTCCTGCCCTGGCGTCATACACCCCTAAGGGGACTGCATCAGCAGAAGCAGTGATCACAGGGTCTTCGGCCGCTCCACGGATCAGTCTTTCCCTGTCTTCCCCGAATATTTCGATACCGGGCCTGGCGGAGCTGAAAAAACTCAAGGCCTCGGGTACTCTCTCGGGCAGATCAGAAAACTTTGGAAATGCAGACTTCGACCTCCTCATCTCGGCACCTGGCGCATCTTTCGGGGGAATTTCTCTCTCAAGCCTGTCCGTAAAACTTAAAAAAACCGGCCGAAACATGAACATCCTGTCCGCTTCCGCGAAGAGCGGCAAGGGATCAGTAACAGGCTCGGGGAGCGCAGCGCTCGGCACAAAGTCGTCCGACCCCGCGACGCTCAATCTCACTTTCAGCCTGTCGGACGGCGAGCTCGCATCACTGGCCTCCGCAGGCGGATTTCGGGGCAAGGTTTCCGGAACGGTGAACGGAACAGCGACAGTGAAGGGCCCTGCCTCGAACCCGTCGATCACTGCCAGGCTCTCCTCTCCGAAGGCGTCTTTCTCGGGTATTGATGCCGCCGACGCCACCCTGGCCCTCTCAGGCACACCGAAAAGCATGAAAATAGACCAGTTGAGCACCAGGTTTGCCGGTGGCACCATCACGGGAACGGGAACCGCCAAAATGGGAAAAACATCGGACATCGACATAAACCTGTCCGGGAAAAGCCTTGACCTTGCATCCCTTACATCAGGCATGAGCGGGGCAAAAGGGCTCGCCATGGCAGGGAAACTCAACGGATCCTTCAACCTGCGGATCGCCGGAAACATGACCAGGGGCAGCGGGACGATAACCTCCCCCTCCCTCCAGGTCAGCGGAATGAAGGCATCGAATCTCTCCTATCCCTTGAGCCTTTCCGGAAACACCCTGACCGCAAAGGGAGTCTCATTCTCCTTCAGCGGGGGAACAGTCAAGGGGAACGGAACACTGAACACGCAAACATTCAAGTACAGCCACACCCTAAGCTTCAGCGGCATCGACGTCAACACCGCAGCCCAGGCTTTCTCCGGAGGGCTGGACGGAAAGGTAACCGGCAAGGCTTCCGGTTCCGCAAGCGTCTCGGGCTCCTTGGCCCCGAAGTTCTCCATTTCGGGAAAAGGAAAGGTTTCGGTCAGCTCGGGCAGTCTTTCAGGCTTCACCGCACTGGACATTCTGGCGAAACTCCACGGCATCCCGAACGTACGCTATGCCTCCGCATCCATCCCCTTCCGCCTGGAGACGAACCGGGTGATTCTGGAGAAAGGTTCCCGGGCCGATGCACCGAAAAACGACCCCATGTACAGGTACCTCACGGCCGAAGGTCCGGTCGGGCCAAAGGGCGCACTGAAACTGAAATGCGCCGGCAGCATGAATGTAAAAGTCCTGAACGCACTCAGGGGAGGCGCTGCGGGCGGACTTACAGGAGGGTCCCTCGAGGATATCCTGAAGGGGATCCTGGGAGGCGCCCAGAAGGGAATGGCTGTCTCCGAGTTCCGGGATGTCTCCTTCACCCTTGAGGGAAACACTGACAAACCCCGCATTTCCAACCTGAAGACAGCTGTCCCGGCACCGGCCAAAGAACCGGCCGCCGAACAGCAGGCATCTCCTGCGCCGCAGCCGTCTCCGTCGCCTGCCCCCTCCCCTGCACCGAGTCCTCAGCCTGTCCCGAAGCCGCTCCCCAAGCCGAAAACTCCCGAGGAGATCCTCAGGGAAAAACTCCTCAAGTCCATTTTCAAAAAGTAGAAACCCCAACAGGGGGAAGGGGAAACTTTCTCCTTCCCCCTGTTTTGCCTGCAGATTAAGGGAGACCTTCTCCACCTTACAAGGTTTATAATTCTACTGTATGCATACACACGAAAAAGAGGAGATATTCATGCTTGTTCTGGGACACAGGGGAGCCTCGGGGTACGCCCCGGAAAACACGCTTGCGGCCTTTGAGCTGGGAATACGGCAAGGCTGCCACGGGTTCGAGTTCGACGTCCAGCTCAGCCGTGACGGAGAACCCGTCATCCACCACGACTGGTCCGTTGAACGGACCACCGGCGCCGTTGGGGATATCCGCGACCTGAGCTTCGGGGAGATCCGGGCACTTGACGCGGGGAAATGGTTTTCCCCTGAATTCCGGGGGCAGAAGATCCCTGCCCTTGCTGAAGTCCTGGAACTGATCCCGGGGGAGATGCTTTTGAATGTGGAGCTGAAAAGCAGGGCCTCCGACGGCCCGGGGCTGGAGGAAAAAGTCGTAGCCGTTCTCCTGGAACACGAACGGCTTGAAAACACCATCATTTCCTCATTCAACCATATTTCGCTGAAGCGCGTCCGGGAAATCGCCCCCCGCATCCGCCTCGGCCTGCTCTACGAGGCGCTGCTGCTCCATCCCTTCGACTACATGGAGAGGCTGAAGCTGGATCTTTACAGCATCCATCCTCTTCACGACTACGTCTCCCCTTCCCTGGTGAAGGAAGCCCACGACCGCGGGCTGAAAATGGCGTGCTGGACGGTGAACACCACTGAACGGGCCAGGGAGCTGCTGAAAGACGGAGTGGACATGATCATCACCAACTACCCCGACAGGTGCCTGGGGCTGAAATGATGGGACGGGAACATCTTCCGGGAACGTTTATTCCTCTTTCCTCCGCAGATACAGGTTTGCCACTGCAAAAACCGACGTGCCCGTTATAAGAAGGAATGAAATGGCGTTGATCACAGGTGTGGACCCGTCACGGACCTGCATGTACATGTTTATGGGCAGCGTCGCCTGGGATCCGACGGTGAAAATGGTCGTGTTGAAGTTCTCGAAAGACATGAGGAACGCCACCGCCGCCCCGCCCAGAATGGACGGACGAAGGAACGGCAGCGTAACGTACCGGAGCACTTCCGCCCTGTTCGCCCCCAGGTTGTACGCCGCCTCCTCAAGGGAACGGTCGAACTTCTTCAGACGGGCCGAGACCACAAGCGCCACGATGGTCGAAATGAACGACGACTGCCCCAGCACCACCAGCCAGAACCCCGGCACAAGGAACTTCACGTAGATCCCCGTGAGGTCCTCGATGAAAATCCCCACCGTATTGGCGAACATGAGAATGGAAATGCCCAGGATGACGCCCGGAATCACAAGCGGCGCTATCATGAGGAAATAGAGCGCTCCCTTGAACCGGAAATCCTCCTGCTCAAAGAGGAAGGCTGCGCATGTCCCCAGCAAGGTGGATATGCACGTAACCGCCAGGGCGACCCGGAACGAAAAGGCGAGGCTCCGCAGGTTCGCCCGGTCGTTGAAAATGCCGTACTTCTGCGGCCCGTTTCCGAAGAACCAGTCGAGGGTGAACCCCTCCCACGGCAGCGACGGATACATGGAGTCGTTGAACGCGAGGATCATGGTCACCACCAGGGGAGCGAACAGAAGAACGAAATACAGCGCGATGAACAGGTTGAAGCCCCACCTGTACCTCCGGGATGACGGAAGGGAGCGGATCATTTGACCACCTCCCTCAGGTTCTGTCCCGTGATCTTCAGGGCGGCCCAGATGATCATGGAGGAGAGCAGAAGCAACAGGAAACCGAAGGCGGCACCCTGGTTCCAGTTAAAGTACAGGATGATCTGGTTGTAGATCTGCTCCGTGAACCACAGGGAGTTCTTTCCTCCCATAAGGTTGGGCGTCAGATAGCTGCCCAGCACCAGCATGAAGACGATGATCCCCCCGGAGGCCATCCCCGGCATGCAGTGAGGAATAATGATGGTCCTCCAGATGGCCGTCTTCGAGGCCCCGAGGTCATAGGCCGCCTCGATGAGTGAATCGTCGAGGGCATCCATGACCCCCACCACAGGGACCACCATGAACAGCATGCTCGTGTACACAAGCCCCAGAATCATTGTTATATCGTTGTACAGCAGCTCTATGGGCCGGCTGAACAGCCCGGTTGAGGTAAAAAGCCTGTTGATCACGCCGCTCTCCCGCAGCAGGATGATCCACCCGTACACCCGTATCAGCTCGCTGACCCAGAAAGGCACGAGAACGAGCATCATGAGGAATCCCCCCGCCCGGACACGGGCCACTTTCGTGATGTAGAATGCCACCGGAAGGGCTATGGCCATCACCAGAAAGGTGACGAGGATCGAATAAAAAGCCGTTCTGACGAATGTCAGCCAGTATATGGGTTCGCTGAAAAAAGCCATGTAATTGCCCAGGGTGAAGCCCCCCGGCCGGGTGGACGCAAACGAAAGCCGCAGAAGCTCCGCATGGGGCAGCACGATCAGCAGCAGAAGCCACAGGCCTACCGGAAGGAAAAAGAACAGGAATCCCCAGTTGATCCGTTCCTTACCGCTCATCGTACAGTTTCCCGCCGCTCCCGGCAAAACAGAGGGACACGCCCGGATCCCAGCCCACTGTTATCCGGTCACCCGCCCTGATGTGGTCATACAGCCCGGTCTGTGGAAGCATCACGACGATCTCGTCGTCGGTTCCCTCGGGAATCACCAGCAGCCGGCTGTTTCCCCCGTCGAACAGGATGGCCCGTACCTGCACAGGCATCCTGTTGAAACTCTCCGCATCGCCCCCGGGCTCTATCACCATCGCTTCGGGCCGGACGAACATCTCGCAGGGGACCTCCTCTTCGGGCTCATAGCCCGCGGCATTAAGCAGAAAGTCGAACCTTCCGGCATACCGGCCTTTCAATACACCGTTTTCGCCCCGTGCCGGGACGATCCGGAACCTGTTGTTGTTTCCCACGAACCGCGCCACGAAAGAGGACCGCGGCCGGTGGTACAGCTCCCGGGGACTTCCCGTCTGCTCGAAGACCCCCTTGTTCATAACTGCCACCGTATCGCTCATCACCATGGCCTCCGACTGGTCGTGGGTGATGTAGACGAAGGTCGTCCCCACGTTCGCCTGCAGGGTCTTCAGCTCCACTTTCATATGCTCCCGGAGCTTGGCGTCCAGTGCTCCGAGGGGTTCGTCCAGCAGCAGGACAGCCGGATCGAGCACCAGGCACCTGGCTATGGCGATGCGCTGTTTCTGTCCGCCCGAAAGCTGGCTGATCTGCTTCTTCCCCGAGTCGGGAAGCCCCACCCGTTCGAGCATATCGTTCACCTTCCGGGCGACCCCGCTGTCCTTCTCCCCCCTCCGCCTCAGCCCGAAGGCAACGTTCTCAAAGACGTTCATCATGGGGAAAAGGGCAAGGTTCTGGAAGACGAGGTTCACAGGCCGCCTGTTCGGAGGAACGCTGCTCATATCCTCGCCGTTGAACAGGATGGTTCCCCCGTCCTGCCGATAAAAGCCTGCGATCATGCGAAGGAGGGTCGTCTTTCCGCACCCCGACGGGCCGAGGATGGAGAAAAAGTTGCCGTCCTCCACGTCGAAGGACACGTTATCTACAGCGGTGAAGCTGCCGAATCGTTTGGTGAGGCCGCGAACTGACAGCGCAAAGGGCATGGAGAGGTCACCTCAATTATGGAGCCGCCGGCAGCCCCCAGAGGGGCACCGGCGGCCGGGAAATCGTATTCTGATACTGCTACCTGGCGGCCTTCACCTTGTCCAGCGTCCGGCCTTCCATCTCTTCTATCCCGGCGGGAACCGTCGGGTACCAGTTGATCTTCGCCAACACCTCGGGCGGAAGCCCCCTTGTGAAATTGGCCTTGATCTCGGGATCAAGGAAGTTCACAGCATCCTTCGAGGCCGTTCCGTACGTCTCACGGTTGGTGAAGAATGCGGCGTTCTCGGGCCGGAGCATGAAATCGATGTAAGCATAGGCCCCTTCCAGGTTCTCTGAACGGGCGGGTATCGCAAAGGTATCCACCCATGCAAGCGCGCCGCTCGCGGGAGCAAGGTAGTCTATGTCGGGATTCTCCCCGTGAAGCTTCCAACCGGCCTGTTCCCACGCGGACGCCGCCCATACCTCCCCGGAACGGAGCAGCTGCAGCAGCTGGTCTCCGTTGTCCCAGTAGGTTTTCACGGAGGGCTTTCCGGAGATGAGGACCTTCTCCATCTCGTCGAGGAACTTCTGGTACTCTTCGGGTTTCCCGTAGAGGGAGAACGGGTCGTACCCCAGGGAGAATCCCATACCGATGAGGGTAGGCCTCTTCAGCCGGTACGACACCCTGCCCGCATACTTCGGGTCGAGAAGATCCTTGAAATCCTTCACGTCCGGCGCCTTGGCCCTGTTGATCACAAGCCCCTCTGTGCCGTAGACATGGGGAACAGCGTAGGACTTTCCGTCCACCAGCGTGTTCTTTTTCACTGCGTTAAGTAAAGAGGGATCTATCTGTTCCTCGTTTAAGCGGGAATAATCAATGGGCTGGTATATCCTGTACTGCTCCACCACGGACGAGATCCTGTCCTGGGACGGCTGGGCGAGGTCGAATCCGCCGCCCCGTGTGGCACGGAGTTTGCTGATCATTTCCTCGTTGTTGCTCAGCGTAATTTCCACCTTGTAGCCTGTTTCAGCGGTGAACTTGTCAAGAAGTTCCTGCGGGGCGTATCCCGCCCATGTGATGACGCGGAGCACCGGGTTTGCCGGGGCGGCAAAAGCGGTGGAGGCAGCGAGAAGCGCAACAAGAACAAAGAGCACGAGCACACATCTTTTCATTCACTATCCCTCCTGAGGATTCCGATAATGAACTGCTTTCCAGTTGGTGCGTCCCCTGGGCTTCCTGTCTTTCCCGGAACCGTGCATTTTGATTGTAGTATCAACGGACATTCAGGTCAATAAAAGCAATGGGGAAAGTCAATACGTGTTACAGAGCCGGAATAATCCGACCGGAGGAGAAATCTGACAAAAAACTGTCAGGGATCTTCAGTTCAAAACATCGAACACCATCTTCAGCGCGCTCAGAATGACCACCGCGGCAAGGATCCAACGGATCCAGCTGTTCCCTTTCGCTACTGCGAACTTCGCGCCGGCAACAGCGCCGACCATGCTTCCCGCCGCCAGGATAAGGCCCACCGGGACATCAACAAGGCCACTTTTGTAAAAAATGGCAAGGCTTACAATGTTGTAAAGCCCCACTATCACCATTTTTATGGCGTTTCCCCTGACCAGGTCCACGCCCGCCGCGAGGGCGAGCCCCCAGGTAAGGAAGAACCCTACACCGGCCTGGATAAAGCCCCCGTAGATGCCGATAGCGAAGAAAATGAGAAAGACCGCAGTCTTCGACAAGCGGGTCTCGTGCTGCTTCTCCCACATCTCCGGCTTGAATACCAGCAGCACCGCCATGAGGGATATAAGGGCCGCCACGGACAGGTTCAGGAACTCCCTGTCGATATTGATGGCCAGGAAGGTGCCGAGGATAGAGCCGAGTGTGGTTATTCCCGCAAGAGGAAGGGCGATCCGAAGAGACAGAACATTCTTTCTCCGGTACGTCTCGGCCCCCGTGAAACACTGAAGCACGATGGCGATCCGGTTGGTCCCGTTCGCCAGGGCGACGTCCATTCCGAGAAAAGAAAGAAACGGCAGGACCAGCAGAGATCCTCCGCCCCCTATGGTGTTGAAAAAACCTGCAATGATCCCAACGAAAAAGATCCCTGTCCCTGAAAACACCGAATGTTCCACGAATCCATCACACCCTATCTCTTTCTGAGCACCTTTCCCGGCAATGCACCGGTGCAGCCTTTTTCATCAACCACGGCAGTTCCATTCACAAAAACGTACTTTATCCCTTCAGGATATTGTTCCGGATTCTCGTAGGTTCCGGTATCCCGGAGCGTACAGGGATCAAAAAGGACCAGATCAGCCCTGTACCCTTCGGCAAGAATACCTCTGTCACTGATCCCAAGGATTTCCGCAGCAAATGAAGTAATCTTTCGTACTCCAGCCTCGAGAGAGAGTCTGTTGCTGTCTAAACAAAAGTCCCTGATAAATTTCGGAAACGTCCCGTAAAGCCTCGGGTGCGGCCTTCCCCCGTATATCCCGTCACTTCCCACAGTGGCCCTGGAATGGGTGAGAATTTTCTCCAGGACCTCCCCGGATCCGTAAAAGCTTATCATTGTGACCGCCAGTTTCTCTTCCGAAAGAAGATCGCATACTGCGTCTATGGGATTTTTCCCCTCCGCCGCAGCAATATCTGCGCAGGATAAGCCCTGCATCCACCTGTTTTTCCCGCTCTGGACTGAAGTGACCACTATGTTCTCCCATCCGACGGAGATCTGCCTGTTGTGCCATACATCAAGCCCTTTTTCAAACTCACTGTGGATACGTACTCGGAATGAAGGATTCGCAAGATTTCGAACCAGGGCATCCGGCCCCTCATTAAAAGCCCAGCCCGGAAGCACTGCAGAAAGAACCGTACAGCCGGCGAGATACGGGTATCTATCCCAGGAAACGGACAGGCCGCGGTCCATATACCCTTCAATCTTCTCCAGAGCGTGATCCATAAGGTGCCAGTTAACCTTGCCGTATGCTTCGAAATGGGAGATGTGCAGCTTTGCCCCCGAGTCCAGGCATATACGGGCCACTTCTTCGATGGAACGCAGGAGGTGATACCCTTCGTCCCTCATGTGGACTACAAAGACTCCGTTTTCCCTCCCTACTTCCCGAATCAGCACCCCGAGCTCATTCTCATCGGCGTAGGAACAGGGCGGATAAATCAGCCCCGTGGAAAGTCCGAATGCTCCCTCTTTAAGATTTTCCGAAAGAATATTCCTCATTTTTTCAAGTTCAGCACCGGAAGCAGGCCGGTT
>Ga0228536_1002133_pt1 | contig 13253 bp, 9 predicted proteins | sample SJ1Smetagenome_FD_168611 | JGI IMG/M metagenome (GOLD analysis project Ga0228536, IMG submission 168611) | Enriched culture of PCE-dechlorinating microbial communities from Ithaca, New York, USA - SJ1.S | ecosystem: Engineered > Modeled > Simulated communities (microbial... > Unclassified... | reverse complement strand
TCCCGAAACATCCCTCTGCTTCGGGACCATGTCCTTGTTCATTTAGCTGACCGCTGAGGGCTGAGGGCTGATAGTGGCAGACGCGCCAGCCGGGCCGCCACCCCCTTGCGCCCTTCGCCGTTTCCCTTTTTTCCCCGGCCCCAACGGCCACGGGGGCGGCCGGAATTCCTCCCGCCGCCCCCGCTGGGGCCAGGTATGTCGGGTGGGCCCGGCCCCCCATGATGGTCTCACTCCCGAAACATCCCTCTGCTTCGGGACCATGTCCTTTTCTTTTAGCTAACCGCTAACCGCTGATAGCTGACAGCTACCCCCCGAAGGGGTCCGCCAGCATGATGGTCTGTTCCCGGTCCGGCCCCACGGAGATGATCTGGATGGGCGTCTGGGCCAGCACCGCCACCCGGTGCATATAGTTCTGGGCCGCGGCCGGCAGGTCGCCGAAGCTCCGCGCCCCCGTTAGGTCCTCGGTCCAGCCCGGATGCTCCTCGTACACCGGGGTGCAGCGTTCCAGGGCCGACAGGGCCGCCGGCACCGTGGTCAGGCGCGCCCCGTCCAGGTCGTAGGCCACGCAGATCTTGACGGGGTTCAGCCCCGACAGCACGTCCAGCTTGGTGATGGCCAGCCCGGTGAGCCCGTTGAGGCGCACCGAATCCCGGAGCGCCACCATGTCCAGCCAGCCGCAGCGCCGCCGCCGCCCGGTGGTGGCCCCGAACTCCACCCCCTTCTCCTGCATGTGCTCGCCGTCCGCGTCCAGGCACTCGGCGATGAACGGCCCGCCCCCCACCCGGGTGGTGTAGGCCTTGCATATCCCCAGCACGCCGGTCAGGTGCCGGGGCCCGATCCCCGCCCCGGTGCAGGCCCCGCCCGCGATGGGATTGGAGGAGGTCACGAAGGGATAGGTGCCGTGGTCGATGTCCAGGTGCGTGCCCTGGGCCCCCTCGAACAAGATATTCTTCCCCTGCTGCAAGGCCTCGTCCAGCAAGAGCGGCACGTTGGCCGCCAGGGGCTTCAGGCGCTGCCCGAAGGCGGTGTACTTGGCCACGATCTCGCTCGCCTCCATCGCCTCATCATTCAGCAACCGGGTCAGCAGGAAGTTCTTCTCCTTCAGGTTGTGCTCCACCTTGGCCTTCAGGCTCACCGGGTCGATGAGGTCAGCCATCCGCACCCCGTTGCGCCCGATCTTGTCTTCGTAGCAGGGGCCGATGCCCCGGCCCGTGGTGCCGATCTTGCTGTCGCCCTTGGCCCGCTCCCGGGCCAGGTCCAGGCGCTGGTGATACGGCATGATGATGTGGGCCTTCTCGCTGATCCGCAGGTTCTCCGGCCCCACCGCCAGCCCCCGGGCCGCCAGGGCGTCGATCTCCTTCAGCAGCACCTCGGGGTCCACCACCACCCCGTTGCCGATCAGGCACTGCTTCCCCTTATGCAGAATCCCCGACGGAATCAGGTGGAAGATGAACTTCTCCCCCCCCACCACCAGGGTGTGCCCGGCGTTGTTGCCGCCCTGGTAGCGCACCACGCACTGCGCCTTCTCGGTCAGCAAATCGACGACTTTGCCCTTGCCTTCGTCACCCCACTGGGTGCCCACCACCACCACGTTGGCCACGATATCTGCCTCCTTTGTCACAAACCATCTCTAGTTAAATTATTTTCCCGCCCCTGTCAACCGCCCCCGGTGGAAATTGTCCCCCGCCGTCCACGCTTGGTCTTTCTGTTTACTCCTGGACTTTTTCCCCCTGCTGAGGCAAGATCATTTCATGTCAGAAAAATTAGAATCTCTTTCAAAACCTCTTTTGTCATTCCGAGCGCCTGCGAGGAATCTCTCTTTTCAAGCCATTAGCTGTATTCGCGGTGTATCATGGCGGGGTCAGGGAGGTTTTGAGCTGATGTGTAAGATTCCCTAAAATTCTCAAAGTAAACCTTGATAATCAAAGTGCCAAACGCAACTTGGATCATGTTGGTGAACGGAACTTCAAGCAATATAAGAGTATCTGCAATAAGGTGAACCGATGAAGAATCAATATCTTGGCGACATTAATGATTACAGGAAATATGGATTATTGCGGCTCCTCTGCGAACCAAAAAATTTTCCCTTGGCCATATGTTGGATGTTGACTCCATCTGGCGAAAACATTTCTCACGGCAACAAAATAAAATACCTTTTTAATCCTGTTAAATATCGTAAATATGACCCTGGTCTTTACGATACCTTAAAAAATTTGGATATTGTCGGCGGCGGGGATAGGAATGTGGACCGGGCTAAAAAATTTTTGCCGACTTCATGTTTTTTCTATGAAGAAATTATCTCAGATCAAGGATATAAACGGGAAAGATACTTCAATACTTTTTTTCAAGCAATCCCAAAATATGATTTGATATTTTTTGACCCTGACATTGGAATTGAAGTTAAATCAATATGCTATGGTCGGAAAGATTCATCGAGATATATTTAATGGAAAGAGATATTACAAGCATTCCAGAATGGACACTCAATAATTATTTATCAACATTTTCCAAGAAATATGAAGCACGTAGAGTTTATAAACAATAAGGCGGAAGAGATTCAACATAATATTATGGTGGATAAAACCGGGTCATTCGAAACTCATAATGTTGTATTCTTTTTATTGGCCCAACGGCGTCACTTCAAATATTTTTCTGATAGGGCAAATTTAATAGGAAAAAATTGGGAAGGCCAGAATGCTGTATTGCAGCATTCTTCTAAGTCAGAAAATCAGGTAGATAAAATATCCCATGGTGAAGGTGAGGCTGTAAAGATATCTGAACCTGCAGTGTTGGAGCCCATAATACATATCGAAGTGCTTGGAAAATGGAAGCGAAGTATTGACCGGCTGATACGTCATCTTGAACTTAAGAACCCCATAAATGACCCTGTCCCTCGGGGGCTTGTGGGACGAATTCGCAGATTGTCGCGCCACCACTGTATCCAACGGTATATTGCGGCATTAATGATCGCCATCACTGAAGCGCGTAATATTGCGGAACACGAGCACAAAACCATTATCGGCCCCCAGGCCGTGGCCGTCAAAAACTCGTGGGAGGCAGTCTTGAACTGGGCGCGAGATGAGGGGTTGGATGTTACGTAATCTGTTTTTTGAAAAAATCCCCTCCTGCTTCGACCCTGCGATGCCCCGTCGATGGAAACGGACCCCCCGACCACTCTTGCCGCCCCTGACCCATCCCCCCCTGCCCCTGCGGGCCAAAGAAAACACGAAAAACTAACCTCTTCAGGAGTAAAAAATCGGGTATCATGCTGTCGGCGAGGCAATCTGAGGCCCCCGGCAGCATTGCCGCGCCGGCCATAAGGAGGGCGCCCCCCGCGGCTGCATCGCCCCGGCCCTGATCCGGGATAAAACCAGGTTTTAGAGAAGGACGCGATCGGGGTTTCCGGGCCCCTTCTCCCCCCCTGTCTATCCCTTCATGCTGACCGCTGATAGCTGTTCCCCAAAAAATCCCTTCCCCTCAGTGACCTGCCCCCGGACCCTCCCCCGCCCCTGGCGTTACTGCCGCCGCTGCCCCTGCCCGAAGATCACTTCGTAGGTCACCGGGATCACCCCGTTGACCCGGAAGGTGGCGTCATAACAGTCCGCCATGGCCTGCAGCAGCCGTCTCGACACATAGGCCGGGTTCGTCCCCGTGGCCCCCATGCCCCGCACCGCCCGCAGAAAGTCCCACAGGCCGGGGTAGCCCTCCACCGTGAGGTCGCTCTCCACCGCCGCCCCGGCGAACCCCGCCTCCCGCATAATCCGGCCCCACTCCGCCGCCCCCCGGAAGCGGCTGGCCGGGACCACCGGCGCCGCCGCCCCGGGGCACTGGCTCTGGGCCTGGGCCAGGCTCAGGGTCAGCTCCCGGAAGGTCTCCGGCCCCAGGGTGGCGAAGGCCAGCCACCCGCCGGGGCGCAACTGTTCCCGGTACCCCCGGAAGGTCTCCGGCACCCGGGTGAACCACTGGAAGACCGAATTGGAGGTGACCAGATCGAATTCCCCCGCCATCCGGTCCTCGCCGTCGGCCTGCCGGAACTCCACCGCCGCCCCCGCCAGCCGCCGCCGGGCCTCCGCCAGGGACGCGGCGCTCAGGTCCACGGCGGTGATCTGCGCCCCGGGAAAGGCTCCGCAGAGCAACCCGGTGAGGTGCCCGGTGCCGCACCCCACCTCCAGGATGCGCCGGAAGTCCGCCGCCAGGCCCGCCAGGCGCCGCACCAACTCCGCCGCCATGACCTTCTGCACCCGGGCGTAGTGATCGTACCGGGCCGCCTGGCGCCCGAAATTCCGTCCCAATCGTTGCTTGTCAATCATTATGGATCCACTTCCTTGGGAGAGGGGGCGAGGGGCCGCAGGCCCCTCCCCCCTCTCCCAAACCCACTCCCCCAACCCTTAAGGGGGTTGTGAGGGGAGGGTGGGGGGCCTGTGGCCCCCCGGCCCTCCCCTCATGCTAAAAACCCCACATCTCATCCACCAACCCGTTGAACCACGCCGCCCGGGTCAGGAAGGGCAGGTGTCCGGCCCCGGCGGCCGCCTCCAACCGGCTGCCGGGCAGGGCCGCGGCCAGGTATTCCCCCTGCTCCGGGGGGCAGATGCGGTCCTGGTCCCCGTGCACGATGAGGACGCGGCAGCCAGCCAATGGCTCCAGCCCCGGCCGCAGGTCCAGGGTGAGCAGTACGTCCAGCCCCGCGGCCAGCCGCTCCGGGGCCGCGGCCGGGATCAGTCCGGCCAGCTCCCCGGAGCACGCCTCTTCTCCCGGGGCCAGGGCCAGCTCGAAGAACTCCTGCACCACCGCGGCCGGCTGCCGTCCCAGCCGCCGCCGCATCGCCCGCACCACCGCCGGCTCCACCCCTCGGGGGTAGTCGGGCCGGCGGCAGAAGGACGCCCCCGACCCCACCAGCACCACCCCCCGGGGCCGGTAGCCGCTCTGCGCCATCGCCTCCAGGAGCAGCATCCCCCCCAGGGACCACCCCACCGCCACGGTCTGGGCCGGGTCCAGGGCTTCGAGATACTCCGCCAGCCACCCCGCCTCCCAGCGGGGCCAGTCCGGGGTCAGCAGGTTCCACCGGCCTTCAAACCCGGCCCGCTGCCGGCCCCAGATGCTACCGTCGGCTCCCCAACCATGCAAAAGGACGAGATTCATCGGCTTATGTATTCTTCCCAGGGGCAAATGATTCCAAATCTTCCCGTTCCATGACCCATAGTCTTCGGGCTGGAATTTGCCTTCAGGCAAATTCCAGCCCGCCTATGCGGGTTGGGAGGGGGGTGCGGGGGGAGGGCAGGGGGCTCAGCCCCCTGGCCCTCCCCCCGCATCTCAATTCTCTCCTCCGCCCAGTCCCAGTTCCCGTCCCACTGCGATGATGGTCTCCGCCGCCGCCTTCAGGTCGGCCGAGGAGTGGGCCGCGGACAGGGAGAAGCGCAGCCGCGCCCCCCCCGGGGGCACCGTGGGGGGGCGGATGGCCACCGCCAGCAGCCCCTGATCGCGCAGCCGGGCCGCGTAGTCCAGGGCCAGCGCATTGTCACCCACCAGCACCGGCACGATCTGGGTGTCGCTCTCCAGGGTGTCCAGCCCCGCCTGGGCCAGGCGCCCCCGGAAACGCTTGGCCTCTCTCGAAAGGCGCTGCCGGAGATCCGGACTGCCGGTCGTGATCTGCAGGGCGGCGCTGATGGCTCCCAGCACCGGCGGCGGCAGAGCTGTGGCATAGATAAAGGACCGGGCCCGGTTGATCAGGTAATCGATGAGCGTGCTTGACCCCGCTACGTAGGCCCCCAGGCAACCCAGGGCCTTGGAAAAGGTTCCCATGTGCACGTCCACCGCCTCCGTTACCCCCAGGGCCGCGGCCAGACCCGCCCCCCACGGCCCCAGGACCCCGGTGGCGTGAGCCTCGTCCACCATCAGCCAGGCCCCGTGGCGTTCCTTCAGGGCCGCCATCTCCGCCAGCGGGGCCGCGTCCCCGTCCACCGAAAACACCGTATCGGTGACGATCAGCCGCCGCCGCGCCCCCGCGGACTGCTTCAGCAGGTCCTCCAGGTGGTTCAGGTCGCGGTGGCGGAAGCGCACCAGCTTCGCCCCCGACAAGCGGATACCGTCCACGATGCTGGCGTGGTTGAGCCGGTCCGACAGTACCACGTCGCCCTTGCCGGTCAGGGCCGCGATCACCCCCAGGTTGGCCATGTACCCGGTGTTGAAGACCAGGGCCCGGGCCGTGCCCTTGAAGGCTGCGGTCTCGGCCTCCACCTGGGCATGCAGGGTGAAAGTGCCGCTGATCAGCCGGGAGGCGGTGGCCCCCGCCCCCCACAGGCCCGCCGCCTCCTGGGCCGCCCGGATCAGCCGGCCGTCCTGGGCCAGCCCCAGGTAGTCGTTGCTCGACAGGTTGAGCAGCTCCCGGCTGTCCACCCGCACCTTGCCGCCCGGCAACACCCCCTCCACGGTCAGCAGCCGCCGCCGCAGATGCTGGGCCTCCAGCTCCCGAAGCTCCTGCTCCAATTGTTCTGTCATACTTACAACTTCAACCATCCATCGATTCCCGCCGTTTCCTTCCCGCTGCCCTGAGGGTCCGAGGGCCTAACCCCCAGGGCGGGCTTTGCCCACCACTCTTTTTGCCAGGAAGAAAGTCACCTGGTGGCACAGGCATCCTGCCTGTTACTCATCGCCCGGGCGTAGCCCGGGCCACCACACCCTTTCGTCTTTCGTCTTTCGCCTTGTACCTTTGCCTCTCCCCGTGCTTCATGCGGCAATTACCCTGGCTGCGTCGGCCAAAGCTCTCACCAACACCTCCCGCCCCGCGGCCCCCTCCAGGTCGGCGATCTCCGGGACCTGGGCCAAAATCGGCACTCCGGTGAGCCCGGTGATGACCTCCGGGTTGGTGCGGGCCGCCAGATTGGGTTCCCGGGGGTAGCGGTTGAGGATGATCCCCGCCACCCGCAACCCCGCCTGCTGGGCCGCCTTCACCGTCAGCACGGTGTGGTTGATGGTCCCCAACCCGGCCCGGGCCGCCACCACCAGGGGCAGGCCCAGCCACACGGCCAGGTCCAGGACGGTGAACTCCGTTCCCACCAGGGGCACGTACAGCCCCCCGGCCCCCTCCGCCACCACGAAGTCGTAGCGCCCCGCCAGGTCCCGGTAGGCCCGGGCGATCTCCTCCAGATCGACGCTTACCCCCGCCTGGGCCGCGGCCACCGCCGGGGCCAGGGGCAGCTTCAGCCGCACCGGGGTCAGGGTCGGGAGCGGCTCGGCCAGCCCCGCCACCCGTGCGGCAAACTCGGCGTCGGTGGGGATCAGGCGGCCCTCCCGCTCCGGGCAGCCGCTCTGCACCGGCTTGAAATAGACCGCCCGCACTCCTGCGGCCCGCAGCGCCGCGGTCAGCCCCGCCGCCATCACCGTCTTGCCCACGTCCGTGTCCGTGCCCGTCACGAACACCCCCCGGCCCCTGGGAACCTCCGGCAGCCGCATCCCTAGTCCTCCTCCGGGCCCGCCTCCAGGCCCAAATCCCGAATCATCCGCCGGTCCGCCTCCGGCAGTTGCCCCCGGGTGGTGAGGTAATCCCCGGTCATCAGGGCGTCGGCCCCCGCCGCCAACATCAGGGGGGCCAGGCTCCCCAGGGCCGTGGTCCGACCCCCGCAGATGATGATCCGCTTCTCCGGAAACCGCAGCCGGAAGGCGGCGATGGTCTGCAGGGCCTCCAGGGGCGCCAGCGGCGGCCGCCCCGCCAGCGGCGTGCCGGGAATGGGGTGCAAAAAATTCAGGGGGATGGAGTCCACCTCCAGCTCCGCCAGGGCCTCGGCCAGCTCCCAGCGCTGGGCCGGGGTCTCCCCCAACCCGAAGATGCCCCCCACGCACACCGCCAGCCCCGCGTCTTGGGCCCGCCGCACCGTGGCCACCCGGTCGGCGAAGGTGTGGGCCGTGCAGATCTGGGGAAAGAACGACGCCGCGGTCTCCAGGTTGTGATGGTAGCGGTGCACCCCGGCCGCGGCCAGCTCCCGCAGGAACCCCGCTTCCACGATCCCCAGCGAGGCGCACACCTTGAGGGGCGTGGTGCGCCGGATCTCCGCCACCGCGGCCAGAATGGTCTCCTGCTCCGCCCTTTGGTGCACCGCCCGCCCCGCGGTGACGATCCCGAACCGGGCCGCGCCCTGGGCCGCGGCCGCCTGGGCCGCGGCCACCAACTCTCCCGCGCCCAGCAACGGATATTTGGCAATGGGCGCCGTGGACCGGGCCGACTGCGAACAAAAAGCGCAGTCCTGGGGGCAGGCCCCGCTCTTGGCGTTGATGATGACGCACAGGCTGACCCGCCGGCCCGCCCGCGCCTGCCGCAGGGCGCTGGTGTGGGCCAGCCGCCCCCACAAGCCCTGGAAACCCGACCTAAAAATCTCGTCCCACTCCGACAGCCGCATCTTCCTTCATCCCATCCGCAATTCTCTCCCCTGAAACATGCTAGATCTCCATTCCATTGTCAACCATTTTAATCCAAACAGGTATACAATGGCTTCTGCCCCCGGTCCCCTCCTTGTCAATTCCCGGCGCCATGGTTACCATAAGACCATAAAATACTTTCCCTGGCCTCACTAACCCTGGCCAGTGGAGGGAAGGTTGCAGCTGCTAGCCCTGATCTCTTGGCTTTTAGCTGACCGCTGCTAGCTGACCGCTGGACCATCCGGAGCCTCACCCCATGAAACGCCATTTTGCTTCGAAACTTCTGCCCCTCCTGGCCCTCCTCATGCTGTTGGCCCCCGCCTGCGCCCCGGCGGTCATCTCCCCCGCGGTCATGCAGCAGGTGGACAAGTCCCTGACCTACGCCGTCCTGGCCGCCGACCCCGAGGCCCACAAAGGCCAAACCGTCCTGTGGGGCGGCACCATCGTCAAGACCACCCCCAAACCCGGCGAGACCGAAATCGAGGTGGTCCAGAAGGACCTCACCTCCGACGGCGAACCCCTCGTCACCGACAAGTCCGCCGGGCGCTTCCTGGTGGTGGTGGACCGCTTCCTGGACCCCGACATCTACAAACCCGACCGCCGCCTCACCGTGGCCGGCGAGGTCCAGGGCTCCCGGGTGCGCAAGCTGGGCGAAACCGACTACCGCTACCCGGTCCTCCTGGCCAAAGACCTCCACCTCTGGGCCGTCACCTACCCCCGCCCGGTGGGTATCATCTGGGGCGTGGGCGGCGGCTACCCCTACGGCTACCCCTACTGGGGCTGGGGCTTCTACCCCGACACCCTGTCCTGGCCGTAGTGTCGGCGGGGCGGGAGTCGGGAGGAGTTAGCGGGGAGGGGGCCGGGAGCCCCGGGCTCGAGGGGCGCCGCGCCCTGCCCCCTCCCCGCACCCCACCCCCGGCCCCCACTTTTTCCTTGCCTTCCCGACCTGAGTCCCGCATGATTACCACAGGCGACCATGGTCCCCTGAATTTCCAGCGGGCATGAGGAATACTCTGATGACCACCCCGGACTTCAAACGCAAACTCAGCGCCATTTTTATGGCTGATGTCGTCGGCTACAGCCGCTTGATGGGTGAAAATGAGGCGGCCACCCTGCAGACCTTAACCACCTATCAAGGCGTCGTGGATGGGCTCATCCGTCAGCATCGGGGCCGGGTGGTGGATGCTCCCGGGGATGCGATACTGGCGGAATTCAGCAGCGTGGTGGACGCCGTCCAATGCGCCGTGGCCATCCAGAAGGAGCTGGAGGCCCGCAATGCCGAACTGCCGGAGGACCGCAGAATGCAGCTCCGCATCGGCATCAACCTGGGAGATGTCATCGAGGAGGGGGATAAAATCTACGGCGACGGCGTGAACATCGCCGCCCGTCTGGAATCCCTGGCGGAAGCTGGCGGCATTTGTATCTCCCGCACCGCCTTTGATCATATCGAAACCAAATTGCCCCTGGGGTATGAATTCCTGGGGGAAAAGTCGGTGAAAAACATCGCCCGGCCGGTGGGAGCCTATCGGGTCGTCCTGGAACCCCGGATCACCGTGGCGGGACACCTCGACCGGGGCCTTCCCCGACCGCGCCGGACCCGCACCGCCGTGGCGGCGGCCGCCCTGGTCCTGGGTACCGCGGTAATCTCCCTGGCAGTCTGGAAATCCGGCTTCTTTGCCCCCCCCCCGGCGCCTCCCCCGGCCTCTGTCAGCCCCCCGTCTTCCCCCTCCCCACCCCTGGAGGAGACTCCGGGGCCGCAGGTCTCCCCGCCGCCCGCCGCGTCGGCGACGCCGGCCGCTCCAGCCTCCCCGAGCGTTTCCCTGCGGCCGGCTCCCCCGGCGCCCGCCGCGGCGCCTCCCGCCCGGAAGACGCCCCCGTCTCCGGCGCCGCCCGCTGCGGTTCCTCCCCCCCAGGCGGCGAAACCTGCTGCCGCGCCGTCGGCCGCCTCCCCCACCCGGACAGCTTCTGTGACCCCGCCGGCTCCCCCGGCGCCCGCCGCCGCGCCTCCCGCCCCGGGGATAGGACCGTCATCGTTGCTCCGGATGTTCGATGCCGATCATGACGGGAAAGTCAGTCTCCAGGAGTTCATGGCCTGGCGGGAAAATCAGTTCGAGCAATTCGATGCGAATCGGGACGGGAAGTTGAGCCGCGAGGAACTCCGGGCCGGGACCAATAGATTCGCCCGCATCCTGGAACGGAACTTCGACCTCATCGATACCAACCGGGATCAACTGCTGAGCCGGGAGGAATTCCGGCAGGCCTCCCGGCGGAGATTCCTGATCATGGACACCAACCGTGACGGCTATCTTACCCAGGAAGAGCTCCATGCAGCCACGGATCGACAGTAAAACCCCCACCACCCCCACTTTTCCTGCCCCTCGTCGCCGCCCTCCGGCTTCGGAATCACCAGCCCCTGCCTCGGGCCCTTCTCTCCCCCCTCGTTCCTCTCTCGACCTTCCGCCTATGCAAAGATAGACCTTCCCCTGAGATACATTAACTGCTCTGAAAGTCCATTGGTCAAATTCATAGGGCGGCCTGTGGCCGCCGATACTTTCTGAGCCCGCTGATCATGGTTAAGAGTTGAAACATATGGTTTAGTTTTGTGAACAATATTGCCATGGCCTTGTTAATAATTTTAGATAGTTACGCTTGGATCAAATATTGCACTGTATATGGCTGGATGAAACCAGGACGGTCCCGAGTCAGGGGGGGTGGTTCCGCAGAGTGAACCCTTTGACCCGTGGTCATCAGTGGGGCACCCCATTGTCCCGGTAACGCCAAACCCGCCGTCCGGAGGGGGCGGAAAGCCACGGGACCCGATAATCTGGGAATTGAGATAGCCGGGCTGACTGAGAGGGCGATGCGGCTTTGTTGTTTGCGGAGGGCGAGACCATGGATAAAAAAAGGCCCACTATGAAAATCTCCACCCGGTTTCTGGTCTTTTCTTATGTGAAGTACTTCTCCAACGATCCTACCTCATTGCCTCCATCATAATTTCCACCGCCAACTAGTCTGACAACAAAAATCACAACCACAGGCCGAGAAGCTTGAGGAAAGGGGTATGGTCATGTCCAAGTTAAAGGCTGGTCTAGTAATCTTGTTTATCGTTGCTGCTTCTGCTTTGATCTTCTCCGGTTGGGCCCAGGCAGTGGAGATCGTTTATTATGCCGGCGGGTTTCATGCGCAGGCGGAGGCCTCCGTCACCCATGCGGGCGTTACGTATCATGATGGGCCCAATGCCAATGGCAGTCCCTCTGCAGCAGATATCAGTGCGACTGCTGATGCGGGAAACGTTCCCTTTGCGACCGAAGCCATTGGTTGGGGGCAGGCGCAATACAATATCACTGGAAATGCCCTGACCATGTGGCTGGGGTCATCAGCCCATGGGCAGCCGCAATCAACCGACGACACAGGTTCGGCCTACAGTAATGCCAATGCCGTGGCCCCGGGCTATACCAACGGGATCTTTTTTCAGTTGTTGCCCACCGCCTCGTATAATGAACAGTATGGGGACCCTGTAAAGGTGACTTTTCAGTGGTTTTATACCTATGCAGTGACGGGAGGCGGTAAGGCCCAACTAACCGCAGGATATTCCGAACATGAAGATGATCCTTTAGCCATCACCGTGGGTTACGACCCTTACAGTGGAAACCCGGGATCTTATGTAGACAAGGCGGTCTGGACTCATGCGAGGATGGTCGTCGATTATGATGTCGGCCTCACTGATGGCATCTTTGCCGATGATTTTTTTATGGCCCAACTCGGGGATATCATCGGTGTGTTCCTGGGGGTGTCTGCCGAGATGAAATTTGAAAATACGTATAACACTACCATGACCTTATGCGATTCCAACCTGCAGATGTATGCCGATACACCCAGTGATCCCCCCGCCGTCCCTCTCCCCGGCGCGGTCTGGCTGCTGGGCTCCGGCCTCCTGGGCCTGGGCGGCTGGAGGAGGTTCAGGAGGGATTAAGCCCCCCGTGATTCCGGGGGAATACCAAGGCAGGAGCCAGCCGCGGCCCTGCCTTTTTTGCTCGCCTCCGGCCCAGGGGACCTTGGCTTGTGGCCGGGAGTTGCGTAACCAAGCCAGACCCCTCCAGCCTGACCCGTTATAAGGCCAAGTCCCTTGTAGGGGCGGGTTTCAAACCCGCCCCTACGTGCCCACATGCCTCCCTACGTATGAAGTTTTTTCGGGACACACCGCGAGGTGGGTATCTTGACCTTCTCGCCCTCGGCCAAATTTCCCCGCATTTCTTGATCTCACCGCCATCTCCGCCTCCTCCCTTTTCTTTTTCCCCCTCCCCTCGGCTCCCGCCTGCCGATTTTGTGACATCCTTCCCAGCCGTTCTGGCCTCTACCCCGCTCCCCTGATACACTCCTGACTCATAAGGCCCTAGTATCCCAGGCATAAAGGGTGGCCCCGGCCTCCTGCCGGTGCATGCCCGGCCCCGGCCGGGCCGCCTCAAACTATGAACTACGAACTACGATCTAATAACCAAGCACTCACCGCCGCCAACCTGCCCCCCGCGCCGCCGGGCCGGGCCATGATAGCGAACTGTAGGGTGGGCACCGCCCACCGCCAGATTCCCGGTGGCACCGGCATCTGCCGGGCCACCGTACCCTTTCGCCCTTCGTCTTTACACTATATGCCCCCCGGCCCCGGGCCGGGCATATGTGAGAATATCAGCATGTTACGAGCTTATACTGGAGAATTGAGATGAAACTCAGCACCCGCTGCACCCTCTGCAACCACCCGGACCGGGAGCGCATCAACTATCTGATCCTGCTCGAACGGGTCCGGGTCCAGGACCTGTGCGAGCACTACGGCTTCTCCGAATCCGCCG
>Ga0228536_1002132_pt1 | contig 13264 bp, 12 predicted proteins | sample SJ1Smetagenome_FD_168611 | JGI IMG/M metagenome (GOLD analysis project Ga0228536, IMG submission 168611) | Enriched culture of PCE-dechlorinating microbial communities from Ithaca, New York, USA - SJ1.S | ecosystem: Engineered > Modeled > Simulated communities (microbial... > Unclassified... | reverse complement strand
TCCTTGTCCCAGTAGCCTTCGGACTCGTAGACATAAACAGCGCCTGTCTTTTTGTTCTTCAGATGCACGATGGACGTCACGGGAAAATGCACCTCCTGTCCTTGGTATATTATACCAAGGACAGGAGAGAACTGCAACCTGAAAACAAGGTCAAATCAGGCAATCCCAACATCTTTCAAGGTTCATTGGTATAATAATCCGGGAATGCAGGTTATCGGCTTTTTCCATGTCATGACAACGATTTACGGTTTTCAAGGTCCTGAGAATGTTGAGAAACATAAAGACCTACAATAGAAGAAAGGCCAAGAGCAATAGCCATTGGAATTTTCATAATTATTAAAACTGAAAAAACGCCTAACATAATTATAGCAATCATGCTACCCCTCGAAGATGGTGGAGGACCTCCTTCACGGAGAAGAAAACGTCGTCTTCGGTGACTCGGCCTACATGGGCAAGACGGAAGATATCGCGAAAAAAGCACCCGGTGTACTTGATCTGACTCAGACGCGTGGAACGAAAAACAAAAAGCTCACCGAAGAAGAAAAAGAAACGAACCGTCTGCTCTCGAAAACAAGAAGCCGGGGAGAGCACATCTTCCTCATAGCGAAGAGGATCTTCGGCTTTTCGAAGGTCAGGTACAGGGGACTGGCGAAGAACACCAATTTTGCCTATGTGCTCTTTGCCCTGTCGAACCTGTACATGGTCCGAAGGGGCCTGCTGGCGTCGACAGGGGCGTAGTGTCTCAAAAAACAGGCAAAAGACCATTAAAAACCGGAAATAGCACTAAAAGATGCAAAAAAGATGCCCATATAGTTTAAAAATGGGATAAAAAGTACACAGGAAACGGATTCGGCTGTCAAGGTTCAACTGTTGGACGCTGGATCAGTTCTTGTTCAGAGGTTCCTTAAAATTTTGTCCAAATAACAGGTTTTTCAAAGATCGAAAATTTTACCAGGATTCATTATATTGTTCGGATCAAGAGCTTTTTTAATTTTTTTCATCAAATCGATTTCTGTCTCACTAGCCACGATCGGGAGGTATTTTTTACGTTTGCACCCTATTCCATGTTCACCAGTTATTTTCCCGCCAAGTTTTTTACAAAGGGTGTAAATTTCTCTAAGTGCTTTTTCCTCAATAACAAACCACTCATCCATTGTCATGGCTGAATTTTTCAACAGAGTAGGATGAAGGTTGCCGTCTCCAGCGTGCCCGAAGTTGGGAATAAGGATATCATACTTCCTGGCAATCTTTTCTATCTCCTGAACAAATTCGGGAATAGCAGCTATCGGGACAACCGTGTCTTCATCCGTCTGAATTGGTTCTAGCACTCTCAGAGCTTCATCAATATTTCTCCTTACGCTCCAGATCCGCTCCCTTGTAGTGTGGTTATCGGCAATAAATACTTCTATTGCTCCGTTACTGAAGCATAGTTCCCCAATCAAATCCGCATCAGCTTCTACTTGTTCGGCCCTGTTCCCATCAACTTCGATTAAAAGCATTGCCCCTGCGTTTTGATACGGAAGGCTTTCATTCAGATAATCACACGTAGCTTTAACGGAAAGCTGGTCCATGTATTCAACTGACGTTGGTGTTATACCTCCTTCCATTATAATTTTAGGCACGACACTGATAGCAGACTTTGTATCCTTGAAAAGGACAAGGAGATCAACCATAGCTTTGGGCATAGGTGATAATTTGAGAAAAATTTTCGTCACTATCCCTAATGTCCCTTCAGAGCCCACAATTAACTGTTTTAGGTTATAACCCGTTACATCCTTTACCAATTTACCTCCCAGCTGGACTATTTCTCCAGTCGGTGTCACTATTTCAAGCCCGAGAACGTACCTGCTCGTGACACCATATTTTATCGCTTTTCCTCCTCCTGCATCTTCTGCGATGTTTCCCCCGATAAAACACGATTCAACACTCATGGGATATCCCGCATAGAACAAACCATGTTCAGCAACTGGTATATTGATTTCGCTCGTCACAACGCCAGGTTCTACAATTGCGAGCATGTTCCCATAATCAATCTCTAGAATATGGTTCATTCGTTCAAACGATATTACAATTCCTCCAAAAACTGGAATTGCACCTCCTGAGAGACCAGTCCCACCTCCACGAGGTGTGATTGGTATTAATTCTTTGTTTGCCAGCTTTACTACTGCGGAAATTTCCTCCGCATTTTTTGGAGCGATTACAACTTCAGGCATGTGTGCATATTGAGGAGGAGTTTCATCATGAGAATAAGTTGACATTTTCTCTTCGTCTGTAAAAATATTTTTTTTCCCTACTATGTCGGAAAGCTGGGAAAGTACGGAAGGTGTCACCCGGTTGTACTTCATTTGGATCGAACCTCCTCAAGCCTTTCTATTAAAAGGGGAAGGATTTCGAATACATCCCCGACGATTCCAAAATCAGCAACCTTAAAAATTTGAGCTTCCGGGTCGATATTTATGGCAACGATATTCTCAGCCGTCTTCATTCCAGCAAGGTGCTGGATAGATCCTGAAATACCTGCAGCCACATATAGTTTTGGGGTGACAGTTTTTCCGCTCAGACCAACCTGATGGGGATAGTTTATCCAGCCCCGGTCTACAGCATCACGAGAAGCCCCAACTACCCCGTCAAGTTTTTTTGCCAACTCCCAAACAAGTGTAAATCCTTCCTTTTTTTTCAATCCCTTTCCTCCTGAAACCACTACGTCTGCCGACTGTATGTCTATTTCCTGATCCTCATTTTTATGAAAGCCGATCCTTTTGACACGGTTATCAATAAGAGCTGTATTAAAAACCTCCCTGACTATCTCTCCGGTTCTGTTTTCATCAGGAGGTGCCGGTCTTGTGGAGCGAGGTCTTACAGTTGCCATTTGTGGACGATGTGAGGGTGTTTTTATTGTTGCAAGAATATTCCCTCCTATCGCAGGTCGTGTCTGTAAAAGATTTCCCGTATCAGACTCAATTTCAAGACCAGTACAATCTGCGGTAAGGCCAGCATTTACCCTGATTGAAACATGAGGCATAAGCGTTCTTCCCATTGTTGTCGCAGCTGCGATAACAATCTCAGGCTTATGATTTTTTATCAGGTCTACGAGAACATTGCTGTAAGTTTCGACTGTAAAGCTCTGTAATATTTCCGATCCGACGAAATAGACTTTGTCGGCTCCTCTTTTTATAAGTTGCCTCAACTCTTCGTCTCCAGTATTGCCCCCGATCAATACTGAACAAAGATTTGCTTTCAGTTCATCAGCCAGCTTTCTTCCTCTGGTGAGGAGTTCGTATGATACCTGGCGAAGCTTTCCATCCTCAGCCTCTGCCAATGTCCACACCTCTTTGTAAGTCATGGAAAACACCCTTTCCTCTATTAAATCAATTCTCTGGCTGCCAAAAATTGTACGAGCTCCTCAACTGCTCTTGACGCACTTTCTTCATCCCTTGCAAAAACAACTTTGCCTCCCCGTGTTATTTTCGGAGTCTCTATCTTTACAACCCTTGTAGGTGAACCGTTAAGTCCGGTTTTATCTGTTTCGATTCCTGCATCATCAGCCCCCCAGTTCGGCACTACAGTCTTTTTTGCTTTTTGCTTACCTCTAAGTGTAGGCAGACGCGGGAAACTGATTTCTTTTACAACGGTCAAAAGCGCAGGAATTTCCATACGAACTTTTTCATAACCGCCTTCCACAAGTCGCTCAACCACTATCGTCATGTCTCCAATGCTATCGATAGCACTCACATAGGTTACAAGAGGAACATCAAGGAAAGAAGCTACCCCTGGTCCCACTTGTCCTGTGTCACCATCAGTAGCTCTTTCACCGCATAGTATTAGATCAAATTTCCCAATTTTCATAACTGCTCTAGAAAGAGCATATGATGTAGCCCATGTGTCTGAACCTGCGAATTCTTTTCCTGTTAAAAGAATTCCCTTGTCACATCCCATCGCCATTGCTTCTTTTATCGCTTTTTCTGCGTTGGGAGGACCCATCGAAATGACAGTAACAAGACCACCCCATTTTTCCCGAAGCTGAAGCCCTGTTTCGATTGCATATAAATCAAGAGGATTTATAATGCTTTCAACACCCTCTCTGACCATAGTGCCCGTTTTATCATCCATTTTCACATTACTTGTTTCAGGAACCTGTTTGATCAATACAATTATTTCCAATAAATCCACCTCCAGCAAAATAAAGCCTATTTATAGAAAAAACATACACTTAGCTGCTTATTTTGATGCAAATTCAATCATTTCCAACGTAACTATTGGAAAAGCTTTATTGCTTCAATATTTTGAAAAAATAATAAAAAATATGTTATTAAAAAATTAAATAGCCTTTCAAAATTAAAAGAATCCAAGCCAAATATTTCCGGATAAACATTAGAAACTCCTAAAAAATAGAAGCACCGTCCATAGGTGAGGCAGCAAGATCTTCAAAGATCTTTAAAACTCCCTTTTTTGGTTTCAGCGGATTGTGCCACCTTTCTCTTCTCCTCAGCAGTACCTTGTTTATTTCTTCGGGAGACAGTTCCTGGGATACGATTCCGATAATGTCAAGTTTCTTTCCCAAAACGTCAATTTTAACAAGGTCTCCTTCCTCGATTAATGCGATTGGTCCCCCCTCAAACGCCTCAGGGGAGACATGTCCAATTGCAGGCCCTCTTGTTGCTCCAGAAAATCTTCCATCAGTGACAAGTGCAGTTGAAGCAACAAGGGAAGGGTTTGTAAAAATCGCCTCAGTTGTACGAAGCATCTCTGGCATTCCGGCTCCTTTTGGACCTTTGTATCGTATTACTATCACGTCGCCTGGTCTTATGCGGTCCTGAAGAATGGCTTCAACAGCCATCTCCTCAGCATCAAAAACTCTGGCTGGTCCCACATGAAGGAGCATTTCTTCAGCACAGGCATAATGTTTGATCACCGCTCCACCAGGAGCAAGATTGCCTTTCAGTACTCTTAATCCGCCGCTTGAAGAAAGAGGATCCGAAAGAGGCCTTACGACTTGTTCAGGTTTTATACCGAAATTTTTCAAAAAGTCCTGCCTTTTCTCAAAGAAGTGATTTCTTTCCAGGTGCTGAAGGTTCTCCCCAATCGTTTTTCCTGTTACGGTAAGACAATCTAAATTAAGAAATTCCTTTAATTCTCTTATAACAGCGGGAACTCCTCCTGCGTACCACAAAAACTGGGAGGGGTATCTTCCCGATGTCTTTATATCTGCCAGAACCGGTATTTTTTCATTAACTAAATTGAAGATATCCGGATCTAAACTGATTCCCATCTCTCTAGAAATTGCGGGCAGGTGGAGCAGGGCATTGGTCGATCCGCCAAGAGCGGAATGAATCATTGCAGCATTCTCGAATGTTTCTTTGCTCAGAATCATTCGAGGGCGAATTCCTTTTTTTGCCAGTTCAATGATCTGCCTTCCTGCTTCAGCTGAAAAGCGCTTCGCCATGTTTGATTTAGCTGGAACAAGGGCGCTTCCCGGCAGGGCAAGGCCAAGAGCCTCGGAAAGGCACTGCATGGTTGTCGCCGTTCCCATATATTGACAAGCTCCACAGCTCGGGCATGCATTCTCCTGATAATACCGCTGCTCTTCTTTTCCCATCTTTCCAATTTTCACCATATCGAGGCATTCATAGCATTTTTCCGGTGATAGAAAATCAGGGCCGGGATCCATTGATCCGCCAGGAACAAAAATTGAGGGAAGGTCCAAGCGGGCCATTGCCATAAGGTGAGCCGGGATCGCCTTGTCGCAGGTAGAAAGAAGGACAAGCGCATCGCAGGGAAACACATTTGCATGAATTTCAACCATTGCAGAAATTATATCCCTTGAAACAAGTGAAAAATCCATTCCCTCATGCCCGGTTGCGATTCCGTCACAGATGTCCGAAACATGAAATATGGATGCTTTTGCACCTGAACTGCAGACACTTTCAGCGGCCGAACGAGCCAGATCTGCCAAATGACTGCTTCCCGGGTGGCTTTCCCCATATGAGCTTTCAATCATAATTTGTATTTTGCTCATATCCGCTGATGTCCACCCCAGTCCGAAGAGAAGAGGCTCTACCTCAGGTGCAACCTGTTTAATTTGTTCAATTCTTGGAGAAAACAGGGCTTTTTCTTCTTTCAAAAGAAACCCCTCCTTCTTCCGTTCCTGGACGCAATCATAAGTGTATTTAAAGTGTCGGACCTATTCTATGAAGACCAAACTCTCTATGACCCAGAATCTCTGCCCTGCAAGGCTCTCCGGAAGCGCATCTTACTGCGGTGTGAAAAATTTTTCGCCCGGCATCGATAATAGACAAATCTCCTTTAAAGAATGACGACAGATCGACATCAATATTTTCCTGCATTACCCTTGAGGTCTTAGGTGATGCGCATACCTTCAAAACAGGGACTGTTGCAAAACCCATCGGCGTTCCTCTGCCCGTAGTAAAAATGATTATCTGCGCCCCTCCGGCAGCCAATCCAGCCATAGATTCAATGTCGTTTCCCGGCGTATCCATGAAATTCAGCCCGCGTTCAGTGCAGCGATCAGCAAAATTCAACACATGTTCGATCTTTGCGCTGCCGATTTTACATATGGCTCCCAGAGATTTCTCTTCTATTGTTGACAGTCCACCCTGAATATTGCCTGGAGATGGCTGGGCCCCACGAATATCTGTTCCCATAGCAGCTGCAGCTTCTTCTATACGATTCATTTTTTGCAAAATAAACTGGGCTACCTCAGCTGATGCAGACCGTTGTATTATTATCTCCTCTGCACCCAACAATTCAGTCGTTTCACAAAAAATTACAGCAGCTCCCTCCCGGATAAAAAGGTCTACAGCTTCCCCAAGAGCAGGATTGGCAACAATTCCGGAACTGAAATCTGATCCGCCGCATTCCAGTCCAATGATCAACTCTTCGAAACCTATTTCTTCCTCTGAGGGCTTGAAAGAGGACGAAAGTTTTTTAAGCCGTTCTCTACCGACTTTTACCGATTCAGAGGTTCCCCCCTCTTCCTGGATTACCAGGCTCACCGCAGATTTACCTGTTTTTGCAACGGCTTCCGCTAGATCGTGAGCACTGATCTCTTCACAGCCAAGACCGACGGTCATAACGGCGGCAACATTTCCATTTTGCGCAACTCCAAGCAATGTTTTGTAAAAGAGATCCAGATCCAAACCTATCTGATCACAACCATGCTGATGAGTAATAGCCACTGCATCAGGACAGGCCGCCGCTGTCAGTTCAGCAATATGATTAGCACAGGCAACGGTAGATATGACAGCAATGTGATTCCTTATACCGCAGGAACCATCAGGTCTCCTGTATCCTTTAATCCGAATGCCTTTGCTCATTTTTGCTTTTCCATCCCCGTTTCAAATGCTTGGTATCTGAGGTCGCCCCTGCCTTTCCGGCTCTCAATGTTATGCACATCAACACGTTCTCCCATTTTGATATCAGCTGCTACACGCCCAATGGGAAAACCATATTTCAGCACAGTATCACCAATGGAAAAATCTCGAAGAGCTATCTTGTGTCCCATATCGATAGACTCTACAGCCTGCAAAAATGACAGAGTTTTACCTTCTCTGTCTGACAGTTCAACATTCTCGCTGGTACACACGTCTTCGATCATCGTCGCAACATTGTCTCCTCGGTAAATAAGTATCGCTTTTTTCATTTCGGTTCCTCTTTTTTATTAAATCCTGACCGCCGAACCTTCTGCATCGAACTCGAATTCATGCACCGGTCCAACGATATGAATAAAATTAGATAATTTGATTTCTTCAAGAACTGGAATTGAAACCTCCATTTCTTCCAGAAAAGAGGTGTTTTTTATGTGAATTATCCGGCATTCTTCTTTTTTTAAGGCGCCAAGACTTCTGAGGGCAGCCTGAATAGCTTCCATATCCGAGTCCATTACTACAGGTAGCCTTCCCTGTTCAGGGCTCATTGAATTAATTGCATTTACAGCAGTGCTACGGAAGTCTGTTTTTTCCAGAACCCTTTTTGTTGTAATATCTGCTAAACCTATTCCGAGCACATTACCGTGAGATTCTCCTGTAACATCGAGAACAACTATTCTTGATATTTTGGGTATGTCCGGCTCTTTTTGGCCATGGACCATAATTCTTCCAACAACTTTCGTATCCATACCAGTTCCCGATATGTTTTTTCCAATCTCATCAATAACAAGGACATCCACATTTTCTACGGGGAGTTTTGCTTTAAGCTTTTTTGCCTCGTTCAGTAAAAGCGGTTCTTTTAACATAATCTTATCGGCAGAGAAAACATCGATCTTCGCAGTTTTACCCATACAGTTTTCTATTATTCCTACGGCAGCGATGACAGGTACTTTTTCCATAATCTTTGATGCAACACCTACAACCGTTTCTTCATATCCATTTTTTAATGCATAGGAATGGGTCGCCCCAGCTCCTTCAAGAGCACCAATTCCGATGGCAAGCATTTTACAAATGCCGCTTTCAATATTCCCGTGAAAGTCAGTATGAGGTTTTATCCTATTTACTACAATCAAACCATCTAATTCCAGAACAGCCTTATTTACATAGACAGGAACGCCAGAATCAGTAGTCCCTATCATTTCAGTTGCGATATTTCTAACAATAGATGCTCCAGTGCTTTCCTCGGTTATCCCGAGGTCTTTGAGAATTTGAATCTGTGTATCCAAAACCCCCCCTCCATGGCTTCCCATCGAGGGGATCATCACTGGGCACCCTCCCTTTTCTTTCACAAACGCTGCTACTGTTTTCAGAATGACAGGAATAGAATCGATTCCTCTGCTCCCTGCCGTTATGCCTATTTTTTTGCCTGCTAAAGTGATTATTCCCTGAGACCGACAATAATCGTTCAACTTAAAGGCCATAACGGAAGAAAGATTGTCAACACAGGTATTTTCAAAAAGCTGTCTGATTCTCACCATTTTGGGAAACATGGTCTACCTCCAGCAACAGAAAAGATTCTTTCCGGGCAAAATCAATCGTACAGGAGCTTTACAAGAAAGAGAGCAAGATCAGGAATAAAAGCCACTGCAAAAATAGTGGCTATGGCCGCAATTATGAATGGCAGTATCCTTTTGCAGATTTTTTCAAAACCAACCTTCGCAATACTTGCCGCTATATAAAGATTTTCTCCCACTGGAGGCGTAGCCATACCCAGTGACAAGACCATTGTCATGACTATTCCGAAGTGGATCGGATCAATTCCGAACTTCATGGCGACAGGATACAGTACAGGTGTAATGATCAAGACAATTGAAACCGTCTCCATGAAACACCCAAGGAAAAGTCCCAGCAGTATAAAAAGGACAAAAAAGCCTGCCGGTGAACCGGAGACTGTGCCAAACCACTGGCCTACCGCAGCAGCCACGCCCTGGATCGTCATCAGCCAGCTGAATACGCTGGATGAGGCAATAATGAGGAGAACCATGGCCGTATTTGCAGCAGAAGAAATAAATACTTGCACAACATCTTTCGGTTTTAGGTCTTTATATACAAATACACCAATAATAAGCGCATACACAGAAGCAACCGCTCCTGCCTCAGTGGGTGTAAACATTCCGGAATAAATGCCCCCGAGGATGATTATGGGGACCATAAGAGCCCAGAAAGATTCCTTAAAACTCGCCCAGACTTCACCGGGAGATGTCTTTTCAGTTGAACCATAACCCCGTTTTTTTGAAATTACATAGGCGACAACCATTAACATGAATCCCATGAGAATACCAGGGATAAAACCTGCGATAAAAAGCTTTCCGATAGATTGGCCACTGGCAACCCCATAAACTACCATGGGAATGCTTGGGGGAATGATTGTCCCGATTGTTCCTGCAACAGCTTGAACTGCACCCGAGAAATCAGGAGGATACCCTTTTTCCTCCATCTGGGGTATAAGTGCAGAACCGATTGCAGCTGTGGTGGCTGGGGAAGAACCTGAAAGGGCTGCAAAAAACATTGAAGCCAGTATCTGAACGTGGGCCAGTCCGCCTGGAAGTGTGGATACAAGAGCATGAGCAAAACGCACAAGCCTCTTTGACATACCGCCAACCTGCATGAAAGAACCGGCAAGCATAAAAAAAGGAATAGCCAGCAGCGTAAAGCTGTTGACCGAACCGAGCATTCTCTGGGCTACAGCCAGAAGGTCTATTCCCGAATAAACAAATCCGACCACAGAGGCTAACCCAATAGCTACTGCAATGGGAATATTAAGGATCAGGAACCCAATGAGCGAGGAAAAAAGGACAAACGCCGTCATATGTTTTCACCTCTGCTTAAGAACTCTTTTTATACTGGACCAGGTTAATATATATCAGCCTGATGAAGACAAGAGTAAAACCTACTGGCAAAGCAGCGTAGGCAATCGACATGGGGAGTCTTGAGGCGGGTGCGACCTGCTTCATTTCTATGGATACACCGAGAAATTTCCACCCATAAAAAATCATCAGGAGAACAAAAAAAATAGTAAGTGAATTCGCAATCCATTGGAATATTTTGCGTGGTTTCTCTGAGAAAAGATTAACGAAAGCTTCCACTCCGATATGAGATCCTACCCTGAATGCATATGCGGACCCGGCAAATGTAACCCACATTACAAACCATTTCGCTATTTCTTCAGACCAAACAAGGGAAGATTGAAACACATATCTCACTATTACTTGAGTAAAACAAAGGACAAGAGCCCCAAACATACATATAAAAGAAATTGTTGTTTCTAGTGCATCCCAAAAACGATGAATAAATCCTTTTTTCTTTTCTTCAGGAGAACTGTTCAGAACAGCCATTACTCTTCTCCTTTCTTTTCATGCGAGGGATCTGCAACTGTCTTGTGATACAGAGACCCCGAAGCTAAGGCTCCAAGAAAAATCAACAGGCCTTCTTAAAGAAGAAGGCCTGTTTTGCCAGTATAGAAATGTTATTTTTTACCCACACTGCGGGCAGCTTCCATGTACTTCGTTAAAAATTCCTTGCCGATTTGATCCTCAAATTCTTTCCAAACATCCTTGGTGGCATTCTGGAAAGCTTCCGCCTCTTCAGGGGTCAGGTAAGCCACTTCCATGCCTTCCTGCCTCAGTTTTTCCACCAGTCCATCTTCCTGGTCATTGGTGATTTTACGCATGTGATCGCGGGCAATAACAGCGGCTTCCTTCATGATCTGCTGCTGTTCCGGCGTCAGCTTCTCCCAGATCTTCGCACTGATAAATGTCGGTGATGGATCGTAGAAATGCCGTGACATGGTCAGATACTTTTGAACCTCATGAAATCTTGAAGTATAAATATTTGCTACAGGATTCTCCTGGCCATCTACAACACCCTGCTGAAGGGCAGTGTAAAGTTCTCCGAAATCTATCGGAACAGGATTTCCTCCAAGAGCTCGTACCGATGCCATGTGTACGGGACTATTCATCAGGCGCAGTTTAAGTCCTTTAAAATCGTTAGGCATCTTTAAAGGCCTTACCCTGTTCGTAAAATTCCTGAAGCCATTATCCCACCACGCCAGACCGATCAAACCAATTTTTTCGGTCAATTTGAAAAGTTCGTCGCCCAAGGGGCCATCATAGAATTCATATGCTTCCTGCGGAGTCTTAAAAAGGAAGGGTAAATCGCATGCCATAAATTCTTTCACAAAACCGGTGAGAGGTGCTCCTGACACTGTAGTGAGGGCAATTGTCCCCATTTTGAGAGCTTCAATTGCACCTGGCTCTTCTGCAAGAGACGCGCTGGGGTGAATTGTAATCGTTATTTCACCGTTCGTTCTTGCCTCAACTATTTCCTTCATTTTCTCACATGCTGCCTGGTAGGGATGTTCCGGAGCAAGGACATGAGCGAATGCAAGATTCATTTTAGCTTGAGCCGGGGCTGCGAAAAGGAGACACAATACAAACAGCACAAAAAACACCTTTACGTTTTTGCTTTTAAAAAGCATTTCTTATCCTCCTCTCAAAACTTAGCCTGCTAGCTCTTCTGTTAAACCACAAGGTCTTCATCAAACAAATTAATGATTATTAAGAAAAAACCTCCTTTCAATAATTTTTTCATCAAAACCCTAGACACCTGAAATTGCTTTCCCAAGATGAGAACATGACTACCACAACTTTATAAAAACTACACATAATCAAAAATGGGTTATGTCGACAAAAAAACAATACCTCCTCTTTTCTGATTTGTCAATCATCTAAAACATTAAGGAACCTCTGAAAAAGTCTCGGGCACATTGCCATTCGACCCTGTAAAATAACGCTATGGAAACTGTTTCTTACTCCAGACCATACGGGGAGATGAGGATCGATGAACCTCCAGAAAACACTCGCGAACGCCTCCGCCTTCGAAAAATACAAGAAACCCACAAAGCGGGAAAAGTTCCTCGCCGAAATGGAGCGGGTGGTTCCCTGGAAGGAACTCTATGCCCTCATCGAACCCTTCTACCCCAAACCGGGCAAAGGCCGTCCTCCGGTAGGTCTGGAGCGGATGCTCCGGATCCATTTCCTGCAGAGCTGCTTTCACTCAGCGAGGATCGCCTCGGAAGAAGCCCTTTACGACATGGAATCTCTGAGACGCTTCGTCGGGATCGACCTCGGAAACGAGCCTGTCCCCGACGAGACCACCATCTGCAAATTCCGCCATCTTCTCGAGACTCATGACCTTGGCGAGCGGATCTTTCAGGAAGTCAACGCCCACCTCGAGGAGAAGGGACTGAAGCTCTCTGAAGGAACCATAATGGACGCCACCATCATCAACGCCCCCTCCTCAACGAAGAACCAGGGAAAAAAGAGGGACCCCGACATGCACTCCACGAAGAAGGGGAATCAGTACTATTTCGGCATGAAGATTCATGTGGGAGTGGACAGGGAAAGCAGGACGGTCCACAGCCTCGTCACCACCCCGGCCAACGTCCACGACTCCAGGATGGTGGAGGACCTTCTTCACGGGGAAGAAAGCGTCGTTTTCGGTGACTCGGCCTACATGTGGTTTTGTCAATGCAAATCTGACCACCTTTTTTAAAATCTATTTTGAGGATCAAAAGAATATATAATTAATTCTCGTTTATCTTTACCTCAACATTCTCAGGACCTTGAAAACCGTAAATCGTTGTCATGACATGGAAAAAGCAGCTAAAACGCCTATTTTATTCCTCAGGAAACCGGGCGTTTTCCGTACGAATTCCGTAAACATCCGTTCCAGGATGGTTTCCGTCATGTCTATTCCGGCCTGTACAGCGGACTTCAGCATCTCCAGAAGCAGAGCGAGGGACGCGACGAAGGATATAT
>Ga0228536_1002118_pt1 | contig 13377 bp, 14 predicted proteins | sample SJ1Smetagenome_FD_168611 | JGI IMG/M metagenome (GOLD analysis project Ga0228536, IMG submission 168611) | Enriched culture of PCE-dechlorinating microbial communities from Ithaca, New York, USA - SJ1.S | ecosystem: Engineered > Modeled > Simulated communities (microbial... > Unclassified... | reverse complement strand
CCGCGATGGAAATCTGCATGGCGTCACTGGCGATGAAGAAATCATTGGAGGATAAAAGGCCGTTCTTGAGCGTCATATCGCCCGTGATGGCATTGTAGGGCATGCCGTCCTTGGCCATGTCCGGAAGTTTAAGCTTTACCAGTTGAGAAACGTTGAGCAGGGAAAAAATCTTGGAAAGAACCGAAAATTTCATCAGCACGCCCTTGTCGGCGCGCAGTTGAAAGGCTCCGTTTGCCGTTTTCGTGAAGTCGTCCAGCGTGCTTCCCGCGGCTTTGACCTGTCCCGCAAGCGAAAGTTTTCCCGTGACGGTGCGGCCTTCGAGTTTGAGATATGACTGGATTTGATCGAGCGATATTCCGGCCAGGGCGACGGTTGCCTGATAGGAATTCTGCCCCGCGGGAGGAAAATCCACCCGGAGCTTTCCCTGGAGGCTGCCTTCGAAGATGCCGGCCTCCAGGGCTTCCATATTCAGAATGCCTCTGGTGTAGGTGAGCCGGGTGCTGAGTTTGCTGAAATCGACGCCATGGAAAACGCCTGCGTCCACGCGGACGTCGGAGCCCCATTCCACAGGCGCGGAGAGCTCGCTTTTTTTCGGGGGGCTGAGCGTCAGAAGGCGCGCCACATCATTCCAGTCCAGATAGCGGGACACAATCGACGACGATATTTTCGGCTGCGCGAAATTTCGGATATCCCCCGAAAGACGCAGGCGGGTTTTTCCCAGACGAAACGAAAGCCGGTCGGCGCGAAGATGGTTTTCCTCGAAAAAGATTTTCCCCCGAACGTTCTGGAGGGAGATATCTCCTTCCGGGCTTTCGAGCCCCAGATCCGCTGTGCGAAGTTCGGCGGCGGAAAACTGACAGCCGACTTTGGGCGCGCGAACATGGTCGCTGTCGCACTGCGCCGAAAAAGCCGTCTCGCCGATCCTGGCCTGGAAAAGCGAGGTTTCCACCCGGTTGCCGCGGAAGTCGATCCGACCGGTGATGCCCTGAATCGGTTTGACGTCTCCCGGCGGTTTTAACGAGACATCGGTAAGAGACAGGCTGCCTCTTAAGCGAAACGACGCCGTTTCGTCGAGATTTCCGCCGCCCGTGATGTCGAGAGCGCAGGTTCCCGCAGGAGAGTAGGATTGCAGAGCCGGCAGAAGTTCGGCCAGAATCGCGAGGTCGAACGGGGCGGCCTGTATTTTCAGCGCCACGGGCTTTTTCGCGGCAAAGAGATTCGCGACGGAGCCGGTAACGGCAAGCGGCGGCAGATCGTAGCGGAAAGAAGTGACAGAAAGCCGCTCTCTACCGAGGAGAAGGTCGCAGACCAGGCGGTTGGGTCGCCCCTTCGGTTTTTCCATGATCTTCGGAAAGGCATAGGCGGCGCCGGCGAGATCCCAGTCGGCGCCGATCGCGAATTTATCCGCTGGACCTATTCCGGAAAGATGCAGCGTCGAAGGTCCGGCAAAACGCAAATCGCTCAGGGATTCTTTTCCGAAAAGCCAGACGATCTCATCGCGCGTCGGTTCAAGCGACATCCTGACGCTGTACACACTGGGGCCGGGCAGGGCGAAATCGGAGATGCCCCCGTCCAGCGTTAAGGGCGACCGGCCGAAACGCCCCTTCATGTTTTTCAGCAGGAACCGCCGGCGGTCGAGTTCCAGCGTGCCGGCGATGTCCGAAAATTCCGGCGTGTCGCGATTCACTGTGAAGATCCCTTTGTTCACTTCGGCGCGCAGGTAAAGGACGCCGGCATTGTCCGGCCCTGTCAGATTTTTGATTTGACTGAGCCTTCCTTCCAGTTTTCCTTCGATCAGGCGGAAATTTCCATCGGGAATGTGAGATTCGATGAAATCGCCGACGTCCCGGGGAATAATTTTCCAGGGAACGTAGGAATGGATGCCTTTCAGAGAAAAGACGGTTGTGGCGGCCAAGACCGAAAGATGCGGATCGTCCCCATCCATGTCGGCAAGCGTCGCGCGGCCGGAGGCTTCAAGCCTGTCCGCCGCCAGGCGGGTGACGTTCAGGGTCAAGGCGCCTGCGTCGCGCGCCAGGGTGTAGTCCAGGCGGACGGACGACGAGGCGACGGGCCCGCGGAAAATCCGCGGCTCATTCCAAAGGGCGTTTTGGAGCGTTGCGCTTCCTTTTGCCGTGAAGCGCAGGGGCGTTCCCGCCAGCGCCGCCTCCGCATCCAGTTTGCCGGAGAGATGCTCGATTGCCGCGGCGGACTTGAGATAGGGGGCGTAATGCCGCAGATCCGCTCCCTTTAAAAGAACGGAAGCCTCGAGTGTGCCGTCGGACAGAGGTTTCCCGGCGGGGGAGGGGTGGTAGGCGCCGTTCAGCGCCAGCTCAACCTTGTTTTTGTCTTCAAGGACGACGGCCGCTGCTTGAAAAGAAAATTTGTCGCTGAAGCGGGATTTACTGATTCGGCAGGAAATGTGCGCAAGAGAGGTCGTCCGGCCCGCCGCCTGGTCGGCGAAAGTCATCAAACCTCCGTCAATGGAAAGCCGCCGCAAAGACACGGGCAGCGTCTTTTCCGCATCCATCGCCAGCAGATCGGCGATATTGAGGACGCCTTTCGCATCGCGCGTCACGGTCAGACGCGGATGTGAAAGCTCGACGTATCCCAGAACGATTCGATTGAAGAGCAGCGGCCAGACCCTTGCCCGGAGCCGGACGGTATCGATGGTCAGAAGGTCGGAGGACCGGTCTTTGTTCCGGACGACGACGCCGGAAAGCTCAAGCGCGAGCCCGCCGCGAAACGTAAGGCCGGCTTTTCCCGTTTGATAAGTAACGTCGCGGTCCAGCGCCTCGCTCAAAGTCGTCGTGAGGGTTTCTTTGACGTTTTCCAGTTCAGAAAGCTCGTGCGAAACAAAAAGCCAGGCCCCCGCGAGCAGAGCCGCCAGCGCGATGGCGACGGCAAGAAATATTTTCAGTCGGGTGCGTTTTTTTGCGGTCACCGGTTCCGGCCCTCAGAAAAAAGTGAGCAGGCAACGACACTGCTTTTGCAAAGGAGCATATGCGAAAAGGGAAAGTGAAGTCAACACTGTTCGCTTGGGGGGGCGAAATGGCAGTGGGCGGGCAAAGCGAAAACAGGCGTGAAAAGACCGGACCGTTTTCTAAAAAGGCGCCGCCGCATATCTTGCGAATCGTCCTTAGACAGGAAAAACGGATGCCGCGGACCGCGGCAGGATTTCAGCCTCAGGTAAGGGGGCCGGCAGGTGCACAGGAGCCCTTCACGCCGCCGGCGCCGGAAGTGGAAAAGGCGGACATTTGAATCTGCGCCTTGTCATGACCGCAGGCCGGACAAACCGCGTGCTTTTTGTCGTCGCTTTTGAGGCAGAGGTATTCAAAGGTTTTTCCGCACTTCTGACATTTAAATTCGTGAATCGGCATTTTCCCCTCCCGGTGTTCCCGTCGCTTGATGGTAAAAATAATCTAGGGCCGTTTGCGGCGATGTCAAGGAGCGGGGCCGGAAGCGCCCGCGGGAGGCCCCGCGCCGGCTGTCTGCCGAAATGAATCGCGCTTGGAAAAAACGGCTCTTTTTCTGCGGTGTTGAACCGCGAGGAGGGTTGTGGTATAAAAAAGCTGCTTTTCACATTGCAAGTCGATTTTCTCAATATAAAAAGGAGGTCTATGAGCGATGTCGGAAGAAACCCACGCCAAAAAAGAACACAGGGAACACGACGAACAGCATCTGGAAAAATTAACCGTCAAGGAACTGCGGGAAATGGCCGCCGCGTTTCCTCATGAAAAGGCGATTCATGACATGAAAAAGGAGGAACTGATCGCCTTTATCAAGCAGGCCAAGGGCATCAAGGATGAAGCGCCGGCGCACAAACACAAACCCAAAGGCAAAATCAAACTGACCAAGTCCGAACTCAAGGCAAAGATCCGCGAACTGAAACTCAAGCACTGGCAGGCGCTGGAAGACCGGGACCAGAAGGCGTCCGTCGCGCTGCGCCATCAAATCAGCCGTCTGAAAAAGATTTCCCGCCGGGCGGCCGCGGTTTAAGGCCGCCTTCCCGGTCGTCTGTGATCCTTTAATCGGTAAATTCCGTCGCGGTCACGCGCCGGCGCCGTTGCGGCGCGTGATAAAAAAACAGGGACTCCGCCGGAAAAAAAGCGGAGTCCCCTTTTTTTAATACACTGCGAACACCTGCGCCGCGGTGTCCGAAGTCGAACGCCTACAGCATTTCCAGCGCGCAGGCCATCGATACGCCGCCGCCGCCGCACAACGTGGCGAGCCCCAGCGTCTTGCCGCGTTTCTGCATCGCGTAGAGCAGCGTGACCATGATGCGGCAGCCGGTGGAGCCGACCGGGTGTCCCAGGCCGATGCCCGAGCCGTTGACATTGGTGATTTCCCGGTTGATGCCCAGTTCCTTTTCGCAGCCCAGGTACTGGCCGGCGAAAGCTTCGTTGAGCTCCAGAAGCTCGAAATCGGACAGGGAAAGTTTCGGGTTGTTTTTGAGCAGGTTTCTCACGGCCGGCACCGGGCTCAAGCCCATCACGGACGGATGGCAGGCGCCGCGGGCCGAGGAGTGTATCCGGGCGATCGGTTTCAAGCCCAGCTCTTTGGCTTTTTCGGCCGACATGAGAATCATCGCCGACGCGCCGTCGTTGAGCCCCGAGGAGTTGCCGGCCGTCACCTTGCCGACTTTCGGAATGAAGGCGGACGGCAGGGCCTGCAGCTGTTCCATCGTCAGGCCGGGGCGGAAGTGCTCATCCTTGTCGAAGATCACGGGCGGTTTGCCTTTCTTCTGGGGAATCTCGACCGGCACGATCTCATCTTTGAAATCGCCGTTTTTGGTGGCGCGCTCGACGTTATTGTGGCTGCGCAGCGCGACTTCATCCATTTCCTGGCGGCTGATATTGAGGAGCTGCGCAATCAGTTCCGTCGTGTGGCCCATGATGTAGGGCTTTCCCTTCAGACTTTCAAAAGGCTGACCCGATTTGACAGGGCCGTCGTCGGAAAGCGGCATGACGTAGGAGCCGCAATGCAATGCGCGGATCATGGCATCGACGAACACCGAATCCTGGAGACGGCAGCCCCAGCGCGCGTCGAAGCTCACGTAGGGAACGCCGGACATGTGCTCGACGCCGCCCGCCAGAATGATGTCGGCCATTTCCGCTTTGATCATGGCCGCGCCGCTCAGCACAGCCTCCATTCCCGAAATGCAGACGCGGTTGACCGTCACGGCGGTCACCGTTTCCGGAATGCCGGCCATCAGAGCCGCCACGCGCGTGGTGTTGAGTGTATTGGGATGTTCGATGCAGCAGCCGAACCGGACGTCGTCGATGATCGCCGGATCGATGTTGCCCGCCCGCTTGATGGCTTCTTTCATGACGACCGCCGCGATGCGCGCGCCGATCACGTCCTTCAACGACCCTCCGAATGTTCCTATCGCTGTCCTGCACGCCGATACAATGACCACATCTTTCATCGCATAATCTCCTTTTTTATAAGTGGAATGATTTTCTCCTGACGCCCAACGGAAGGACGGGAAAAACGACCTTTGTCCAGAGCGTGGCAGATTCAAATTGGTCAGCTCACCGGACTTCAAAAACGATCTGCAATTTCTTAAAGGGTGCTAGAAAAGTTGTCAAGCGCTATTTGTAAACGATGTTTATTGTTGTTTATGCGAATTCAGAAGAGAAGAGACACCAAAAGAAGGCCGAGTTTGCCATCCGCCTCACGCCGGAGATGCAATGCGTCGCGCATCCTCAAGAAATCATTTTACTTTTCATTATATCAGCCGGCCATCCGGCCGCCAGGAGCGCCGGCATCAGAATGAGGCGCTGCGCCCGTAACGCCGCTTTTTTCAGTCTCTTCTGCGCGCCAAAAAAATTCGCAGGCATAGCAGCCGGAATGCCTCCGGTGCATGGCCGGTTCCTGGGCAAGCTGATCGAGCGCGGCAAGCGCCTCGCCGTCGTAACGATACGTGTCGCAGAGTTTTGCAATGCGAGCTTCCATAGTCGGTGACAGGCCGCAGGCCGAGAAATACTTCGTTTCCGACGTTGCAAAACACGCTGTGTTTGAAGGGGACCGAAAGCGGTTTAAAGCCGGCGGCCGCGATCAGCTCCAGCCAGACGCTTCTTGGGAACAACCCCATAAAGTGACGATCATGGATGGCCTCGACGGCTCCGTTTTCGACTCTTAAAAGGCACCTGAGAAATTCGATTCTCTCCAATTCTTCTGAGGATTCTCTGCCGCGTCTTTCTAACTCGTCTTCGTTTACTACCTCCAGGCCGTTAGTAGTTCGAGCTCGTACGCCTTCGTTCAAAAAAGCGAATAATTGGAAATCCTGAAAGCCATATTCCTTTCTAAGACATTTGTTATGTAGTGCTTACTATTCATTTTTCACATCACCCCAAGTATCCAGCCCTCCACTTGGGCAAGTGTGCTTTCCGCGGGGTTCAGCGAAGGTAATAAGAATGTAGAAATGCTGCCGTCAGCATCGGCTTGTCGCAGCCACCGTACCACTGAATAAGCGTCATGTTGATCTTGATTGCGGTCTTCGCGGGGAAAGCTTCGGCTCCAGAGAGATGGGTAAATCTCCAAGACGACCGAACGGCCCTGGGGTATTTGCCAGCCGTCGAAAGGCCAGAAATGGACTTTGTCAGCCAGATTCAGGCGAAGATATCGCAACCAGGGTATTCCGGCATGAGTTGATTTGGCCACTGACCCTTGCACGTCGAAGTGAAAGACGGATTTGGCAGACCCGACTCTTTCCTCCGTCAAGCGGCGCCAGCGGGCATTACCCATGCGATTAGCGGCGTCTCCGTGAAGACCATCCCTTATGAAATCAACATAAGTATGATCTTCATCTGTCGGCCAGTGATGCTGGAAATCGTCAAGAAAAGTCGGCCAGTCAGGCAGCAGATGGTGAACCTCAAAGTAACGTAAGGGAAAAGAGAAACCGTGATCAATACCGACGATGGTGGCGTGATCCTTTTGGAGTTCGCCAACCAGCCACTGGGCAATTCCCTTTCTTGTCCAATATTTTCGGGGACTCGGCGGCGGCTGCACCTCTTGCGGTAGCATTGCCGAATCAGCTCTGTAAACGCGCAGTCCCTTAAGGCTCGAAGTAGGCGGTTGGGCGCCGGAATAATCAATGCCGATATATTGGTGAAACAATGACATGCTTGCATCCCGAATTTATTACAATTCGTTTTCACCTGGTCGCGTGCGTAATTTATTAGTCAGGTCTTCAACATCCTTGATCTCTATTGTTTGAATTTTCATTATCTGATCAGCGTGATCGGTCGGGCCGCTCTTCGACGATTTTTCCGTCTTGGACGACGATAACGCCAATGCCCGCCTGCCCGGCTCTTTGTCTTGCCTTCTCGGCGGCGCGCTTCAAGGCGACATCGGCATTGATCAAATCGGGATCACGTTCCTTTTGTTTTTCGGAAACACCTATTTTCCTTGCGCTCACGGGTTCTCTCCTTCTCCGATAAGAATAGGCGTTGCAAAAGAATTATCATACAGCGCCCATTTATTCACAAGGGGTTTATAAATCTCTTCAAAATTGCGAAGCCCCGCCGCAAATCGTCTGCGGATTGTCGCTTCGGGCGCATTGTGCCCACCTACTTTCACGCGCTGCGCTACACGGGCGCAGGCCATTTCGGGCGAAGCCAGGCTAAGGAAAAAGAGCTTTACGGTGAAACCATCCTTCCGCCACGCCGGAATATGCCGGGCATAACCCCGGCCGCTGAGTGTCGTTTCAAACGCAAAACGCTCATGCCTGCGAACATGGTCGTAAATTTCTTCCAGCATCAGCCGCCCGGCTTTCCTGCGATATAATGGCGTTCATTTCATACCTCGACAGCTGCTTTGAGGTTGTTGAATGACTTATTTAGCATCTTTGGCTGTCAAATGTTGCCAAGTCCATTCCTGTTGCCTCATAAATAAATGTTACCGAGAGAAGAGAGTAGCTGGTGAACGTTGCCTCATAAAAGATGTTACCGAAGCCGAGAAATCTTTTTGAGTTTCATTTGCATGATATTGTTTAACTCAAAAGGATTTATGTTTTCAAGTTGTTTCGTAAGAATAAGCTTGATTGATTTGTCAATGTATTTTGATTCCATGATTCTTTGATAGGGAGTTTTAGGACCGTCATGTTTCTTGATAGTTTTAGAGCCGATGCGTTCTTTTTCAATAAGTTTAACCGAGGGGAGGAAGTAATTTTGGAAGAGACGCCATTCGTTGCGGTAGAGATTATTCATGAGCGGAACCACTTTAGGATTGTCTAATCTTTGATAACCCAGCCACTGTCGGACATGCGTCCAGTTTTTTTGTTCAATGTGAGCATTGTCATCTTTGTGATAAGCCCTGCTTCGGGTCAAACATACGGGCTGTTTACGATCCGTAAAATGGCGGAGCAGATGATAATTGAGAAACTCACTGCCATTGTCGGAATCAAAGCCCAGGAGAGGAAACGGGAGCATTTTTTCGACATCTTTGATTTGTTCCAGGACGCCTTTTTCTCCTTTGCCCCAGACAGCTCTTTGCTCCGTCCAACCCGTGGCAATGTCGACGAAGTCAACGGTGTAGGCAAACATGCCCAAGAGAGAATCGCCACAATGCGCGACGGTGTCCGCTTCAAGAAAGCCCGGTCTGGATTCATCCCATTGGTTGGTGTTGATGGGGATTTGTTTACGCAGCAGTGTTCCCGGTTTGGTTGTTGATTTTCCTCTTTTTTGATACTGAATACGGACGGGTTTCAGAATCCGGTCGATGGTGGCCGGAGATATGGCCAAAAGAGCCTTGATAATATCTTCTGCCAGTTGTCCGAAATGTTCGCTGTATTTAGGCAGCCACAAGGGCAAAATGGCTTTGAGTCTTTTGGAACAGGGCAGATTAGCGGTCAGCCAGATCTGTTTCAGCGGCCGGATAACCGCATCGTTATTATAAACGGCAGGCTTTCCTCTTTTCTTTGATCTTGGCTTTGTAAACCGTTTATATCCTCTTAAACGCCGGATGGCATGTTTCCGATGATAACCACAAACGGCGCAACATTCATCAATGATAACCGTCTTTTCTTTACGGGAGGCTTCTTTATACCGCTTATAAAGAACCTCAAAATACTCTTCCTTGGCCTGTGGACTCATATCTATACCTCCGTTTCCGAGTCTCTCTTCGGTAACATCGGTTTATGAGTCAACGAACTTCTTTTATCTCACCCTTCGGTAACATTTTATTTGAGGCAATTCGCATTTTGTTTTTTAATTGACACACAATGTTGTTTTACCTATAATCAATCTTATTAAAAGCTAATTATTATCGGAAAATAGCTACGAATCATGGAAAAAAACGTAAAATACTGGCTGGATATTTCAGAATACGATTTGGAGACGGCTGAAGCAATGCTCGAAAAGGCACGTTTTCTTTATGTCGGTTTCATGTGCCATCAGGCAATTGAAAAGATTGTGAAAGCCTATTACCAGCAAGAATTAAATCAGCTTCCGCCAAAAGCGCACAACATCATTCTTTTGGCGCAGCAGTCAAACCTATATGATAATTTTTCTGATGCACAAAAAGCGTTTATTGAAGTGTTGCAACCATTGAATATCGAGGCTAGATACCCAGATTACAGGGATAGATTATTGTTGTCTCTGAATCAGGATAAATGTAAAAACATCCTGCAAAATACTCGGGAGTTACACCAATGGATAAAAGAGAAGCTGAAATAACAGCCCTGCAATATATTAAGGTTGCGAGGGAAAAAATAGCCTTTGATAAGGCCGTCTTATTCGGCTCCTATTTAACAGGTAAGTACGATGCGGACAGCGACGTCGATATCGGACTGTTTGTGGAAAGCCTTGATAAGAACATTGATTATCTGGACTTGATGTCTCAACTTTATCATCTGGCCGCTCAAATCAACGCCCGTATCGAACCGCATCTTTTCATCCGTGATGAAGATCAATCCGGTTTTGCGGAAATGGTCGAAAAAACCGGCCAGAAGCTCCTCGCTTAAGTCAACACAGCAGTAGAGGCAGACCCCCTGTTTGTATTAATAGGGGGCTGTCCCTCATTACCAAGTTCGCCTGTTTTTTGAAGGTTTGATTTTTTTGTCTTTCTTTTCTTTCGCTAATTTATCTTTTTCCGCTTTTATTTTCTCCAGCAGCATACTTGCCGGTTCATCATTGGGATCTTGCGGAACTAACTCATCACGAAATGCTTTGGCTAAAATGCTTTGCGGCAGTTTGTTCAGCTCATCCTATTAGGATAATTCTTGCCGTTAAAAAACCTCGTTACATATTTTCGGGAACTCAGGGGATATTACAACGCTGCCCTGGACAAGAGACAATAAAAAAACCCGCTATCTCTAGCGGGTTTTGTACTAATCCAGACTTTACTGGATTGATGTATTGGCTCCCCAGCGCGGACTCGAACCACGGACCCGATGGTTAACAGCCATTTTTAATCCACTTTCCTTTACCTTCCCTTAATGACACTTTATTCCGTAAATGTTATTGACATTACAATGATTTTTATGATATTTATTTTCCCATAACGTCAGATAAAAAAACATAGTGTCCGTAAATAAAGCGGGACTATAGCGGGACTGACGGACTTGCTGGTAATTTCCAAGGAGGTCTAAACGTTATGGCAAATTGGATTAAAACAAGGTTTCCAGGCGTCCGCTATCGGAAACATCCAACAAGAAAACACGGCGTCCGGCATGACCAATATTTCACAATCCGATACAAAATCAAAGATGGCGATAAATATAAAGACAAAGAGGAGGGTCTGGGCTGGGCGTCTGAGGGCTGGACTGCCGAAAAAGCTTATGAGCAGGCCAGTGAACTCAAGGCAAACAGAAAAGGCGGCGCGGGGCCTAAAACCCTTGCAGACAGACGCCGGCAAAATGAAGAAACAGAACAAGCAGAACAGGAACAACTTGAAGCGGAGCGTGTCCGCCTTGAGGCTGAAGGCGAAACCATATCGGATTATTTTGATAAAATATATTATCCCTATGCCAAAGACAACAAAGCACAAAACACGACCCGCACAGAAAAGACTTTATTCGATCATTGGATCAGAACAATAATCGGCCATGTTCCCTTTTTGAAGCTTTCGGAAACGGACGTTGCCCGCGTGAAAAAGAACATGGAAGACGCCCAAAGAGCGCCAAAGACGCTTCATCATACCCTTGCATTGATTCGGCAAATGTATAACCACGCTAAGCGGCCGGACATATATTTACTGGCAAAGGCGAAAATGCCACGGGTTGACAATGCTAAACTTCGATACCTGACAGCGGAAGAAATAAACACCTTGCTTGCAGCACTGAAGAAAAAGAGCGAAACCGTTCACGACCAGGCGCTTTTGTCGGTAAACACGGGACTTCGTTTTTCTGAAGTTGCCGGGTTGCGGTTTGAAGACGTCAACTATAAAACGAGAACTCTTGCAATCCGCGACGCCAAGACCGGCAGCCGGACTGTTTTTTTTAATGCCAGCGTCAGGGGAATGCTCAAGGCGAGGCAGGGCAAACAAAAGAAGGGGCTTGTATTCCCCATTGAAACAGGCCCTAGCAAGGGTAAGCGGCAAGTAGCTTGTAGCAAGACCTTTCACCTAATAGCCGATGAACTCTTTAACCAAGGCGTAAACGACCGGCGCTTGAGGGTTTCTTTTCACACCTTGCGGCATACCTTCGGAACACATGTATATGCGGAGACCGGCGATCTGTATGTCACGCAAAAAACCCTTGGCCATCGCACGTTACTGATGGCGCAGCGCTATGCAAAAATGGGTGACGTCCGCTTACGGGCGGCATTTGACAAAGTAGGGGACGTATTAAACGGACATAAATGAGGGATAGGCGCGGGAGTTATGAACCGAGGCGAAAGCGGGAAAACCTATTCGCTATCCCTATCTTAAACCGTAGGACCGCAAAGGGGGCGGGAGATGAAACGCAAAACCCAAACAGACAAGGAGCTTGAAGAGCTTCGGGAGGGAATAAAAACCTTTTCCGATCCACCGATAGATGATCTAATTGCAGGGATACGCGGCATCGACGGCGGCGAGTGGGATCACGCGAAGTATCAGATTACCGAAACGCTTCGGGTTTTGAATGATGAAGAGTTGCGGGATCTTTTCAGGCTTGGCAATTTACCCCTTCTGGGTTGGATTGATATGTATGCCGAAGGGAGGCTTAAAAAAAAGGGTTGGCAGGATGATTCTGATTCGATTTGGGTTTGGGAGTCGGTGAAGAAACTGAAGCATCTTCTGGCACCGAACGGCAAGGTAAACATCGATGCGGTGAAAACTTTTCTATATACCTTCGCCATGACTATTTCCCTTCTACGATCCGGGGCGATCCGGGGCGCTGCCATGCAGAAAGCAAGGCAGATTCACGCTCCGAAGCAAAAGAAAAACCGCTATGTCATGGCGCATTGCAGAAGCCTCATGAAAAAGAAACCTTCGCCTTCGGCGGCGCACCTTCTTTCCCGCTTTCCAAAAAGAGAAAGCGCAGTTGATGTGGACGGTACGAAGATATACAGGGAGGTGGAAGACGGTGAGGAAAAGATTTTCTACATTATGACGACCGGGAGAGGAAAGAGTATAGGGGCGAGGGCTTTTGCGAATTATTGGAACGAAGTCAAAAACATTGAACGTTAACAGTTAACCTTCATTTACTGCATAATACCCATAAGTTATATTAGCCTCCAAAAGGAAACAAAAATCTTTTGGGGGTTTTTTATGGGAACAATATTTCAAGAAATGGCCGAACGCTGGCCGTCTTCCATGGTTGCCCGGACGCAAATTGAAAAATTTACCGGCGGGATTATTTCCGAAAAATACATTGCAAATCTTGACAGCCAGGGGAAGGGACCCGTGGGCCGTATCCGTGTCGGGCGTAAAATAGCCTATCCGGTTAATTCGGTCATTTCATTTCTTGAGCGTCGGGCGTCTGTAGTGGAGGCCGTCCGATGATGGAACAACCTATATTTACCGTTATGCTGAAGTTATCAGTTTCCGGCGACCTGGCAGGCGTCTTTCACTTGGACGCAAAAGACAGCGAAGCGGTCGACTTGCTTGAACGTGCGCTCGAAAAAATTCTGAAGCTCCCAGAAAACGAGCTTGAAGAAATCGCCGTCCGGCTGAAGCTGTTAACGGAAAACTTCAAGATTGCTGCCCTGGAAGCCAAGCTTGCATTGATGGAGAGCAAGCTGGCTGAGTTGAAAAGCCATGATAACGAAAGCAGAGGTTGAAAATCATTTTGCCGGAAACTATGAGCCGTTTTATTCACAGTATTTCGGCGCATTGAAAGCCGGGAGCGGTGACGAAAAAAAGGCGCAATGTCATTTTCACGATGACAAAAACCCTTCGCTTTCGGTCAATGTCAAAACGGGGCTTTTCCAATGCTTCGGGTGCGGCGCTTCG
>Ga0228536_1002115_pt1 | contig 13416 bp, 16 predicted proteins | sample SJ1Smetagenome_FD_168611 | JGI IMG/M metagenome (GOLD analysis project Ga0228536, IMG submission 168611) | Enriched culture of PCE-dechlorinating microbial communities from Ithaca, New York, USA - SJ1.S | ecosystem: Engineered > Modeled > Simulated communities (microbial... > Unclassified... | reverse complement strand
GAGGTTCCTTATTCATGATCTGCCTCATCCTCGCAGCCGGCTATGCAACCCGGCTCTATCCCCTGACCGAGAACTTTCCCAAGCCCCTCTTGGATGTACAGGGAAGGACCGTCCTTGACTGGCTCCTCTCTGATGTCGATGGCATCGAAGGGATCGGGAAGTATGTGGTTGTCTCCAACCACAAGTTCTTCGATCACTTCACTACTTGGAAAGAGAGCTGCTCTCTTTCCCATCCCGTCATCATCCTCGATGACGGCTCTACCGACAACCCCAACAGGCTAGGTGCGGTGAAGGACATTCTCTTCGCCATCGAAGAGCAGGAAATCGACGAGGACCTGCTCGTCCTGGCAGGTGACAACCTGCTGGACTTCTCCCTCAGTGGTTTCGTCTCCTTCTTTGCAGAGAAGCAGTCCACCTGCATCATGCGCCACTATGAACCTTCCTTGGCGGCACTGCAGAGAACAGGGGTGGCAACCATTGATTCTTCGGACAAGGTGCTGCTGATGGAGGAGAAACCCAGGGAGCCCAAGAGCAACTGGGCCGTTCCCCCCTTCTATGTCTACAAGAAAGAGGACCTTCCCCTCATACGCAAGGCCATAGACTCAGGGTGCAACACCGACGCCCCCGGCTCTTTCATAGCATGGCTGTGCAATCATCGGTACCAGTTACAACGTCCACAAATTCCACAGGAATCGCTATTAGGAGCCTCCAGGGCCTGATTTCTTGAAAACCGGTACCGTGTACCCTGTCCACAAAATCCACAACAACTTCTATTGTAAGCGGACTATAAATCGCTCTGCCAAGTCTGCATGAAACCATCTATTCTATGCCCATGAAGGAGGCAATAGATGGAGATCAACCTTGAGGCTTACAATTTTTTCATTAAACCCGGCATAACAGACATGAGGAAAGGGTCACCCAGCCTGGCATACATCGTTCAGAACGAGATGATGGATATTTCGGACTGACTGAGCCGTTGTTCCGCAAAAACTGAGCCACCCATTTCGCTCAAATTGAGCCATATATTTCGGGGAAATTGAACCGGTTGAGGCAGTCAGCACCACCTCAACCAGAAGTATCAGTACTCTTTTCAGAGCTCTCCGGGATATTTGGTCTGTCTCAAATCCTCGTCACATTGAATGACTAGACTGAACCCATTCGAAACCAACCTGCTGGTAATCGCATTCCCGACGGTATAACCGGAAAACTTTCCGCACCAATCATCGGGATCTACCTGTGAGCAGACAATCGTGGTGGCCTGTCCATACCTTGCATCGATGAGATCGAGCAGGATGGACTCCTTGACCGTATTATCGATGGCGAACATCAGCCAATCATCCAGTATCAGCACCGGCATTCTTTGGTAGTACCCGAGTTTGCGTTTGAACCGTTTCTGGTCTTGGATGCTCAAATCATACAGATCGTTTAGAAACCTGTTGGCATTGAAGTACTTCGTCCTGTGCAGGTTGTGGCACGCCTCGACTCCGAACGCTTTTGCAAAAAACGACTTACCCGACCCGGCAGCACCAAGGATACAGAGATTCTTCTTGTCCAGGATGAAATCACATGTGACCAGCTGGGAGAGGAGATCACGGTTCAACCTCCTTTCGACCGAGTGGTCAATCTTCGACAAATCCGCCTGTGTTTTCCACAAACCGGCCCGTTTGAGCAGCTGGGCGGAACGGGTGTTGTTCCTGGAGACGTACTCCTCTTCCACCAAACGATAGAGGAACTCCATCTTGCTGAGTTCCTGGTACATCGGGTCACTCAGTTGGGCGTCCAATGCCTGCGCCATGACCTGCAGCTTGAGCTCAAGCAGCATGCCCTGCAACCGTATTTTCATTATTTGGTAATTGTCCCTGCTGTTCATGGCCGGTCCTCCATCTTGGATGGAAGTACCGAATAGAATCCCTTTGGGCGGGCGAACGGACTGGGTTTCTTCTCTTTCCCGGCTGGTTGCATCGCCTCGTTCGGTTCCAATACCATCGAATCGAGCAGGTTCTTGATGTACTTGTAACTGGAACGTCCGTCCTCAGCAGCCAGTGAACAAGCCCGCTCCAGCATCTCCGGTGAGTGTTTCCTTGCAAGGTTGAGAATGCCTACACACCGCCTGAACGCCTGCACCTCGAACTCGTAGGACTTCAGGATGCCATCGATGACATGATAGGTGTTCTCACCCATGGATTTGGCCCGGTACCGAAATGAGGCTCCGCTCCACGAGGCATACTCTCGATAACTCTCAGGCAGATGTTCCGGGTTGGTGATTTTCTGCCCCTTGTGGGTAGCTCGCTCATGGGTTGCAACAAGTTCTTCATTGGAGAAGATTCGTACCGTGGTAGGGGTTGCCCTCACCAAGAGCTTTTTGCCGACCAGCTTATAGGGTACACTGTACATGCAGCAGTCGAACTATAGGTACCACGTACAACGTCCACAAATTCCACAGGAATCGCTGAAAGGGGCCTCCAGAGCCTGATTTCAGGAGAACCGGTACCGTGTACCCTGTCCACAATATCCACAGCAACTTTATTGGTAACAGTCAAATATTGATGCTATGCGTACGTTTTAGTAGACACTTTTCGATGGACAGGAGCTCGATTTGGAGACACTTTTTCAGTGACTGCGACCTTATTGGTTTACAGCTCCATCCAGACTTATAGTCCACCTCATATCCCTTCCTGTCAATACTGGTCTCTCCTCTATTATTTCAAACATTAGCCTTCCTTTCTTTTCTCCCGGTCCGATCAAGAGATGATGCACAATTCATTCAGCTGCCTTGAGGCGACAACCCCAAGACCGGTTTGCTCGGCTCCTTCTCGTAATTAATTATGAGAGTTGCCTTCTCACACGAAGGGTTCGTCCCCTCCTCTGCCAAGGTTCTCTTTGCAGTGTCGGTAGAAGGTCGCCAGCGACATCCCCAGCGAGGATGCAGCAGCCTTTGCCCCTTGGGCGTCCTTGAGGGAGAACACCTCGGCACAGGAAATCCTTGCCTCCCATGTCTTCCTGGGCCTTCCTGCGTTGCGACTTCGTATGTATTCGGTAAATTGCTCATTGTACCGCACGAAAACGAATGTGCAGCCTTCTTTGCACTGGAGGCCCACTACAAGCCCAGCGACGGAGGCAAGCTTTCCCAGCGTGCGTACATCCTCGTCCAGGGTGTTTCCCCGAACTACCTGAAACAACAACTGCTTATCCTGCATGTGCATATATTGCTCCTTTGCAAAGAGGGGTCGGTCCTTCCTCTAGGTAATGACAACGGGGTATGTGCCTTTGGGATTCTTGAGCCGGAACTCGACAGGAGACATGAATCCCAGGCTCTCCTTTGGGCGCGTTGTGTTGTAGTATTCGATGAACTCGACAACCGCTGCAATCACATCCTTCTTGGGCACCTTGTGGTTTTTCACGTTGCTTTTCCCGAACCGGCAGTAGAGGCACTCGGTCTTGATTATGCTATTGAGGGATTCCATCGCCGCGTTGTCGTAGCACACCCCTCCCAGGCTCATGCGCATGCCGAGTTTCTCCAGAAGATTCCTGTATGCATACGACAGATAGGTGGAGCCTAGGTCGCTGTGCAAGATGACGCCTTGGGTATCGCCGATCTTCCCGGCCAGGATATCGACAGTATCGGTGCAGAGCTTGGAATCAACCATCTCCGAGATTGCATATGCAGGAATCTCCCCGTTGAACATGTCCTCGATGGAGTTCAGGTACATCGTCTGCTCAAGACACGGCAGGTAGGTGATGTCTTCGACCATCCGCTTCAAAGGCTCAAGGGAGAAGAACTTGCGCCGAATGAGGTCCGGAGGAAGGGATTCCTTCAATTGTTTCCTCCTGAGGTATATCTCAGCGGTATATTTCTTCGGCCGGACCGTTGACTGCAGATCTTTCTCCTTCATGATCCTGCGGACTCTTCTCGGGCTTGTCTTCATCCCGGATTCTCTCTGGAGCAGGGGAACCATCTTGCGGTATCCGACGCTGAAGTGATGCCGCTGCTGGATCTCATCCACAGCCTCGGCTATCACCTTGTCCTTCAGTGCCCGATTTGATTGATAACCGTTGTAGTATTTGTAGAACCCGCAACGGGAGACCCCAGCGATTGCACAGAGCCTCCTCACATTCATTCGTCCTCCTTGCTCAATGCACAGGCTGATTGCGGTGAAGCGCTCTTTTTTTTTACCGGCCCGCTGCGCTGCTTGAGGATCTCATTGAGTTTCTCAAGGAACATGACCCTGTCTTTCAGATATTCGTTCTCCTTGGCCAGTGCCTTGCACCGTTTCACCAGATGCTCGTCAGCCTGTTCTTTGGCCATCTGGACCTCCCATGCAGTATCCGGTGGAGAGGATTCCTTCTCCACACAGGCTTTCTGCTGGGAATAGTATAATGCCAAAAGATCTTCTTTGCTCCTATACCAGGATTGAACGCTTGCAAGATTCTTGTTGAATTCCACGGAAGAAGTTGTTGTCTATCGGTACCAGTTACAACGTCCACAATTCCCACAGGAATCGTTATTAGGGGCCTCCAGGGCCTGATTTCTTGAAAACCGGTACCGTGTACCCTGTCCACAATATCCACAACAAACTCTTTTTAGCGAGGTTCCTTATTCATGATCTGCCTCATCCTGGCAGCCGGCTATGCAACCCGGCTCTATCCCCTTACCGAGAACTTTCCCACGCACTCTATCGAGATATATAAAACCAATTGGTCCTTGAGGATAATAAATGATTTTAAATGATGAGAAACTAACAAGGAAAGAATTGTACAATGAACTATGGAAGGGTAGAGATCTGGAGCTAACTAATTTGTGGCAGAGATCAATTTTCCTAATTTCGTTTCTGGTTATCAGTTTTACAGCATATTGTGGTCTTTGGATTGGGCTATTCAAAGATGAATCATCCTCAATAAAAGAATTATTGGTTTATAACCTTAGTTTTATTGTTATTGCATTGTTTGGTTTATCCACCTCCTGTTTATGGTTAATGATGACAAAAGGTTCCAAGTACTGGTATGAAAAGTATGAAGGATCAATAAGCAAGGTTATCGAAGATGGTTCTATCAATTCTCCAGAAATCAACTATGATGACTATGAAAGCAAGCGGTATGAGTTCATAAACAATGATTGCGAGGAAATGGGAGTCTTGTTTTCAGAATATCCCGTTTACTATCCAAGACATGGTTATCTGAGTAATATTGCGATGGAGCGAGGCAAGGTTTGTAACTGTCTCGTCAGCACTAAGGCCGGTGCATATTCTGTCACTAAAATTAATATTGGTATCGGTTTACTAACAGGGTTCATTTGGATTTTGTTGATAATCGTGCATATTGTTACGTATGGCCTACTTCGTGTAAAACTGAATGCTATGGAGAATTCCTATCTTACTTTTCTTTACCAATTTATAAAATTTAATTCGAATAACATGAATGCAATGGAGTTACTAATTAATTCTGCTTGGAGTGGAAGATATGCTTTTGCATGGATCTCTTTTCCACTAGTATTTATTTTTGGATTTCTCTTGATGATATTTAGTGGGCTGTTTAGTTCTTCCGAGAGCAAAAAGGAAGTTAAGAAAAATCTAAAAAGGAAGATTAAGTATTATTGTGTAAATTCTGAATTTGAAAAAAGATTTATCGGCTACTTGAATTCAGCAAGGAAATATATCATAAAAACTCCAATTCGCGTACCAAAATTTTCCGAACAACCTTTTTTTCTAAGGAATATAGATAAGAGATGGATATGGGCAATTGATTCATTAGAAGTGCTGGATAGCAAGGCATTATGCAAAAGGCTTTATTGTTTGAACTATCGTGAATTGAGTTATATTGATACCCTTCTTGATCGGTTAGTTCAAACCCCATGTTCTTTAATGAACTATCGGTACCAGTTACAACGTCCACAAATTCCACAGGAATCGCTAATTGGGGCCTCCAGGGTCTGATTTCTTGAAAACCGGTACCGTGTACCCTGTCCACAAAATCCACAACAACTTCTATGTAACGAGGTTCCTTATTCATGATCTGCCTCATTCTCGCAGCCGGCTATGCAACCCGGCTCTATCCCCTGACCGAGAACTTTCCCAAGCCCCTCTTGGATGTACAGGGAAGGGCATTCCTTGACTGGCTCCTCTCTGATGTTGATGGCATTGATGGGATTGAGAAGTATGTGGTTGTTTCCAACCACAAGTTTTATGATCACTTCACTGCTTGGAAAGAGAGCTGCTCTCTTTCCCATCCTGTCGTCGTCCTCGATGACGATGACGGATCCACCGACAACTCCAACAGGCTTGGAGCAGTGAAAGATATCCTCTTTACCATAGACTCGCTTGACCTCGACAACTATCGGTACCAGTTACAATGTCCAAAATTTCCACAGGAATCGCTGAACGGGGTCTCCAGAGCATGATTTCTTGAAAACCGGTACCGTGTACCCTGTCCACAAAATCCACAACAACTTCTATTTGACGAGGTTCCTTATTCATGATCTGCCTCATCCTGGCTGCCGGCTATGCAACCCGGTTTTTTCCCTTAACGGAGAACTTTCCCAAGCCCCTGTTGGATGTACAGGGAAGGACCGTCTGTGAATGTCAAGGAGTTTTTTCTCCTGGTGAAAAACATCTTACCTCTCACAACCGTCCTTGACTGGCTCCTCTCTGATGTCGATGGCATGAAGTAAGGGCTAAAAAGAGTGCTTATGATAAGCTGAAGTACCTCGAGGGTAAATCTGCAAGATTTTGTTAGATAGCTTGCTGTCTCGACTCAACAGAATGTTGTAATGATAATCGCAGCCTCGTGTCCCGTTTATTTTGCAGAATGAACCTCTCTGTTCAATTATACCAAAACGGTATCGCAGCACTCCCAGCATTTTTCACTATCAATTTATCTCTTCAGGATTCTCCCCACTAAAAACAGCGAAAGGCCTGATTAAACAAGTAAAAACTCGATATAATAAGAAGTAAATCAGATGGAAATAAATGATTATGATTGGCTATTCGATACAATCGCAGTAAGTGGAAACGAAGAAACTTTAGGAAAGGCGATTTTTGATTGGCTAAAAAAAAATACTGATTGGAATGTAGATGTTGATGACTTCGGCAATATAGTTGTCTCTACTAATAACTGTCAAGTTGATGATCTGATAGTCTTTTGTGCACATATGGATGAAGTAGGGGTTATGTTGCAAAAAAGAGAGGGGTTGAATTGGCGGTTCATTGTATTTGGCAGTATTGATGCGAACTTGCTGCTTGGTAATGAAATAAAGGTCAAAGAAAGAACAGGTCGTGTTTTCATAAAGGATAAGTGCACACAAGAAATTGGGAAATATGAATATGATAAATTGTTCATCGCCTTTAGTGCTGAGGATAGTGAAGCACTATCGGTCGGTGACATAGGGAGTTTCAATACTTTTCTAAGAGTTGAGCAAAAGACAATTATTGGAAAAGCTTTGGATAATCGTATTGGATGTATGATATTATTGGATATTTTAAAGGAAACTCCGGTAGGATCTATCTCAAAAAATATTACCTTCGTATTTACCAGAGAAGAAGAAATAGGTGGGCGGGGTATCCAGTATTACTCCTATAATAATCGGATTTCAAAATTGGTTTGTATTGACGCGACTTGCCTTTCCGATGGCAATAATATTGTTGCTGGAGGGGGTCCTTGTTTGACATATGCAGATGGATCTTCTCAAGGCGATATTGGGATAATAAAGGATATGGAGTATCTCGCGTTAAGGAATGGAATACTTTACCAGCGGTCAGTAAATTCTTTAGGTTTTACGGAATCTGCGTTTCCACCGATTATCTCAGCTGCAAAAACCCTGACTATTTCCTATCCAGTGGATTTTATTCATAGAAATGTTTCTTCATCGGTAATATCTGACTTGCAAAAGACTAAAAAGTTGCTATCATATTATATAAATTTTATTGGGAGGCATAAATGAAGAAAACAATCAAGCTTGTTTGGAAGAAAAAAGTTAATGCTAATTCTGCACGGGTTGGAATGATGTATTGTTTTAAGACTTGTGACAAAAATAGGAATTAGTTGTTTCGATGTCTGAAGCTGAATTGGGTCTTGAATATATATTTGATATTTCACCAAACAATCATGTTATCGAACATAATGGGTATTGGTTAGTAGTACATCCAGAAAAAGTGAAATGGTTAGTTTTCACTCAGCAGGAATATCAAGTATATAAATTTTTTTCTGATGGTTATTCTATTAGTGCTGCCTTGCAAATTTTTTCTGAAGAACATGTAGTTAGAGTTGCAACTGAGATAATCGCAAAAGATTTTCTATCACTAAACAAAATTGTAACTTCAGTTGAAATTGATTTATTCATTTATCTTACCAATCGATGTAACTTACGATGTGTTCATTGTTATATGTTCTCAGGAGAAATCGAGAAAGCAGAATTACCTCTAGCCGGATGGTTAACCGTAATTGAAGATTATGCTGCAATTGGGGGTAAGGCAATTACATTCAGTGGTGGAGAACCGCTCTTATATCCTGGCTTTCAAGAAATTATTGAGTACGCCCATATTAAAGGGCTTAAAACATGTGTTTTATCAAATGGATTACTCTGGACGCATTCATTAGCTCAGCAGATGCAGGGCAAGATTGATGAGATCCAAATTAGCCTTGATGGCTACGATGACGAATCATATGGCAAAGTAAGGAATATACATCATGGATTTTCAGATGTCATGGGAAAAATTTCTATGCTTCATGACTATGGATTCCACATCTCATTAGCTGTCACACCACTTTATGGCGGAATTTCGAAATTTTGTGATGAATATCTTGAATTTGGGAAGAAATTTATGAAGTTGTATCCTGATATTCATATCGGCTTCAGCTTTGAATTGATACCAGGCAGAAATATTTCTATCTCAAAATCAAGTAATCAGATGTATACTTCGGAAATCAAAAAATTAGTGGAAGGACTGTACCCAAATTATAGAATTGATAATTTTGTTGAAAATCTACAGGGGAGAGGCAGAATCATTTCTTGTGGTTTTGGTAATTTGACTCTAGCATCCAATGGGGATGCATTCCCCTGCAATAGGATTTGTGAATTACAGGCTATCGGAAGCATTTTGTCTTCTTCTCTATCGGAGCTTGTGACGCTCGGTAAGAAAATGATGCATGATACGTCTGTAGATAATACGTTCCCCTGTTCGAAATGTGAAATTAAATATATCTGCGGTGGTGGTTGCCGATTGCAATATAAAAAAACTTCAGACTCAGAATTTCCATATGCTTTCGAATGTTCAAAGGTAGATAAGGACCAGTTTTTAGAAAGGATGATACTGGCTAATGAGTATTTCTACTTGTAAAGAAGATATCATACTTGTATTCGAACCAAAACTTTCTTCTCAAATCGGGCTTGTGGCAGCATCAATGTATCTAGGGTTCAATAGGGCAACGAAAAAGGGTGAATATTCTGGATTGTTAAGGACAGTCTCATTCACTGATATTGCTCCCAATGAACTCAATGATACTCGATTTTTTGATGAATTGAACTTTGCATTGGGTAAAGGGATTGTGCGATTAATCGAGAAGAATGTAGTAGTTTTTCTTGATTATACTTATATCCAGAAATGGATAATCTATCCAATTTATTTCTCTGAAACAAATGGTCGAAAAATTCTGCAAATCAAAAGTGTTTCCTGTATTTCTGAACATATTGAAAGTAAAAATGAAACGAATAAATCACTGTTACACTTTAAAAAACACCTTCTCATTGTGTATACAAGAAAACAAGAAAAGACAAGTCGAAAATTGTGTTCTCCTTCTGGGGTTATAAGAATAGAGAAAATAGCCAAAGGTCTTGCGTCAGTTTCGTTCGATATTGAATATGATAGCCTCCGAGTTGCAGGCATACCAAAAAATGATTACCAATTACGTGATTTTCTAGCTGAACAAGAAATTATTGAGAAATTTCAAAAAGCCTCCTTTATCAAAGCTGGCGATTTATTTGTCTGTCCTGTTGATGATCTGTATTTAAAAATAAAATTTCTTAGTCTGAACAACTTTAAGGTTTTTAAAAATAAAAAACCTGTTTCGATTTACCAAAATTCGTTCAGTATGATACCGACTTCAAATAAAATGGATTGGTTTGAGCTATCAGGGGATTTGTCAATTGGCCAATCAAAAATTCCTTTGGCAGCACTGGCACAAGCATTGAAAACTACGCAGAATTGGATAGAAATCGATGATTCAGTAGTTCTAGTTCCTTCTTCCTTCAAGCAATTGCTTAAAGAATCAACAGTGTCTAAAAAAGGAATCAAAGTTCCTGTAAAAGCATACTCATTACTACAGTCTTTCATGGATGATGCAATTACTCAGGCGGAGAATAAGGGAGTTCCTTCCTTGTTTTCAGTTGACAGAATTAAATTTAATCTGCAGTCGAAATCGTTCAAAGGGAAACTGAGGCCCTATCAAGAAGTGGGGGTAAATTGGCTGCTCTTTCTTCATGCGAATGGAATTGGAGGTGTTCTCGGTGATGAAATGGGGTTGGGAAAAACGATTCAAGCAATTTGTGCAATATGCATAATTTCTGAGAGTTCTCCAAATCCCATTCTAATAATTTCTCCTAAAACACTTTTGTTTAACTGGGAAAAAGAACTGAGCAATTTTGCACCGCAAGTGTCATTCACGACATATCACGGGCAAGGAAGGAGGATTCAAAGCGATTCGAAGGTTATTCTATCAACCTATGGTACAATGGCAAATGACATAGATGAATTTGTCAAGATTCAATTTACTTTCGCTATCTTTGATGAGGCGCAAGTCATCAAGAATGCAAAGACACGAAATCATAAAAATTGTTGCTTAATTCAAGCTCATTCAAAAATTGCGCTGACAGGAACTCCGATTGAAAATTCGGAAAAAGATCTTTGGTCTATTTATCATTTAGTGTTTCCTGGTTTTTTTGGAACATTCGCGCAATTCTCACACCGCTTTTCGCATGAGAAAGATTTTAATTCCTTAAAGCGACACATAAGTCCTGTTCTGCTGAGGCGAAGAAAAGAAGACGTTTTGTCTGACCTACCACCGAAAATAGTTCAGGTAGTATTTAACGAAATGGAATCAGTACAACAAGAGTTGTACAACTCATTGGTTCTTGTAGTAAAAAGTGAATTGGAAAAAACGAATTCTTCTCACATGGTAGTCAACGCTTCTGTTGCAGTCTTAAATGCACTCTTGCGATTGCGACAATTATGTTGCCATCCATTGTTATTGCCGAACAGTCTGAATTATTGTCATGCGAAAGAGTCCTCGAAATTTGGACAATTTTGTACACTGTTGGATTCATTAATAGGCGAGAAAGAGAAGATTGTCGTCTTCTCTGAATTTACTTCCATGTTATCAATAATTGAAAAACATCTGGTAAAAATGGAGATAGGGTATCAAAGACTAGATGGTTCGACTCAGGATAGAAAGAAGATTATTTCGAATTTTGAGACAGGTGATTACCAAGTTCTCATCATTAGTATTAAAGCTGGAGGTGTTGGTATTAACCTAACTTCTGCACATAATGTGATTATTTATGACCCATGGTGGAATCCAGCAGTAGAGAATCAAGCCATAGACCGTCTTCATCGAATTGGACAGAAACTGCCTGTGACTGTCTATAAATTGATTACTTCAAACACGATAGAAGAAAAGATTCAGAAACTACAAAACCGAAAAAATGATTTGTTTGATACAATACTGGAACCCGAAAATATTGATAATCTCTTGAGCTAATTTCAAAATAGTCTTTGAAGAGACGATAATTGCATAAATATACAGATACACCTTCTCGGGCTCTGTCTTTTCCGTTCAGGTCTCAATTCTCGAGGAATTGGCCGGGATATTGTATATAATTGCTTTCTATATATATGTGAACTCTGCATGAAAGTTACACTCAAAGGTTGAAGTGGCCAGTTTCACCCTGCGTTCAGGAAGTTCATGATCTCCTGGAAACTCTTGCCGCTTTTGATGAATGCTTCCATTATCTGCCGGGCCTGGTGCTCCTTTTTCTGCACCATGAGCTTCTCCAGATTGCCGGCCACGGCATCGAACCATCGGTACTAGCTACAACGTCCACAAATTCCACAGGAATCGCTATTAGGGGCCTTCAGGGCCTGATTTCGGGGAAACCGGTACCGTGTACCCTGTCCACAAAATCCACAACAACTTCTTTGTAACGAGGTTTCCTATTCATGATCTGCCTCATCCTCGCAGCCGGCTATGCAACCCGGCTCTATCCCCTGACCGAGAACTATCCCAAGCCCCTCTTGGATGTACAGGGAAGGACCGTCCTTGACTGGCTCCTCTCTGATGTCGATCGCATCGAAGGGATCGGGAAGTATGTAGTTGTCTCCAACCACAAGTTCTATGATCACTTCACTGCTTGGAAAGAGAGCTGCTCTCTTTCCCATCCCGTCGTCATCCTCGATGACGGCTCCACCGACAACCCCAACAGGCTCGGTGCGGTCAAGGACATCCTCTTCGCCATCGAAGAGCAGGAAATCAATGAGGACCTGCTCGTCCTGGCAGGTGACAACCTGCTGGACTTCTCCCTCTCCGGTTTTGTCTCCTTCTTTACAGAGAAGCAGGCCACCTGCATCATGCGCCACTATGAACCTTCCTTAGCGGCACTGCAGAGAACAGGCGTGGCAACCATTGATTCTTCGGACAAGGTATTGGTGATGGAGGAGAAACCCAGGGAGCCGAAGAGCAACTGGGCAGTCCCTCCCTTCTATGTCTACAAGAGGGAGGACCTTCCTCTCATACGCAAGGCCATAGAATCAGGGTGCAACACCGATGCTCCCGGCTCCTTCATAGCATGGCTGTGCAGCCATACTCCGGTCTATGCTTATCCGATGCCCGGAAAGCGCTGGGACATAGGAAACCTGCAAAGCTACGAGCAGGTCAAAGAGGAGTTCGACGGCTCCCGTCTTCTCAAGCAATAACGTTGATTCATCTGCAACGCCCGGTTTTGGTGACACAAGACCGGGCGTTGTTGTTTCTATTCTGTTTTGCCACATTTTTGTACCATCGGCCTTTAGGCTGTAGTATCATGCAGGAATAAGGAATCACTTCACATGCCGCAGACTTTGGAAAAATACTTCAAGACACTGTACCCCTGGGCTGAAAGCTCTGACATTCATACCTCCTATGCTCCCTATAGGGTCTGTCCCCTTGGAGCCCACATCGATCACCAATACGGCATCATCACCGGCTTCGCCCTGGACAAGGGCGTAACCCTCCGGTTCCTCATCTCCACCGATGGAGCGGTGAACCTGGACAGCCTGAACTTTCCCGAGCATGTTTCCTTCGATTTGGGAAACATCGGACAGAAGCAGGGCAACTGGGGGGACTATGCAAAGGGTGCAGCCTTTGCCTTGTCGCAGAAGTATCAGCTAAGAAACG